>OOAH01002365.1_pt1 | contig 13256 bp, 9 predicted proteins | sample 1671801 | NCBI WGS metagenome assembly OOAH01 (sample SAMN06348194, study PRJEB24527) | human gut metagenome | biome: human gut; feature: ankylosing spondylitis patient; material: feces | host: Homo sapiens | place: China | collected 2015-10 | reverse complement strand
TGAACGTGCTGCGCATAAACTCTGCTTTTTGAGGGGTACAAAACTAATTTCAGCAAAGTCTTCGGTCAAGATGAATGGAAATGCAATAGACGGTAAATCACCGTTTTAGGAAATGAAAGGCATTCCCGAACGAGGTAATGCTTTGGAAACTGAACCCACGCTCGATGATACCTCCGACTACCGATTCGAAAACCTGTATAGGGAGAACCGAATAGAAAAACGACTTGATTCTCAATACCCGTACTTAGATTTGCCTTTCTTCCGGATTTGTGATACTTTTGACATCAAAAGTACAAAGAAACCCAGCTGTCGGAGACTGCGTTTAGTGCTTTTGCCATCAAAAGGTAGCTACACCCCGCGGGCGAAGGCCGCGGCTTTACTACTTTTTGCAGCAAAAAAATACAAAAGCACCCCGCGGTTGCCGCAAAAAAGGCGGCTCCCGAAGAAGCCGCCCGAAAATACTCAATACTATTTAATATACGGTGTCGTCAGAAACTGTATTGCAGCATCACGTTCACGCGGTTGGCGTGTCCCTTGTCGTTCGACATGTCCTTGCGCGAACCGTAGAGGTACTCGCCGGCCACCTTGCAGCGCGGGGTGATCGAATAGAAAATGTTGCCGAAGATATACTGGCCCTGCTTGTACTGGTCGTCGGAGTAGAAACCGTGGCTGCGCTGCACGCGGACGGTCGAATAGCCTCCCGAGATGAACAGACGCGGGGTCAGGTTGATCTGGGCCGCGGCCTGCCATCCCCACATGGGCATGGTCTGAATCTGGTCGGCGTTCTCCGGATTGGGCGTGAAGTCGAGCCCCGAGCCGGTCAGGTCCTGGATATACGGGGTGACGCCCTTGCCGTAGACGCCGTTCATAAAGAGCCGCAGGGGCTGCGCCACCTTGATCGTGCCGCTGAACTGCACGCCCCATCCCAGCAGCGAGGTGTTGTTGCCCGTGCGGAGGTTGTGGAGGTACATGTTGCGCACGACGCCCGAAGCCCGGATGTGACTGTCGCGGTTGGCGCCCCAGGCATACTGGAAGTAGGCCGGGAAATCGGGAACGCGCTGTTTCAGCGTCGCGAAATTGTCGTTGTAGGTGCCGCTGACCGAGGGCATCTCGGCCGCAACGCCGAACTTGAGGTGGTTGTCGGCGAAGGCGTATTCGTAGCGGATCATCGTGGCGAAGTTGAAGTTATAGGCGTTGGGACCCTGGAAGTCGATGGTCGTCGGGGCTGCCGAAAGGTCGCAGAAGGTCGTCACGTCGCGACCCAGCGTAAAGCCCAGGAACGACACGTAGGCCGAACGCAGGCGGGGCGTGTAGCTGCCCTCGGCGCCTCCGCGGAAGTCGGCGTCCATGAACACGACCACGCGGCCCAGCGCACGGGTGTTGGTGATGGCCTTCATAAACAGACGCGAGGTCGAAGCGTCCATCATCAGCTTCTGCCTGGTATCGTAATTGCCGTGAACGGGAATGTCGTAGGTCACGAAGTCGATGTTGTCGACGATGCCGTCGAAGTCATACCCGGCGCGGAGGCTGACGAAACCGCCCAGCGAGAAGGAGAAACGGTTGTTCTTCGTGGCGAAGACGAACTGCGGTTTCTCGACCTGCTGGAAGCCCGGACGGTGGGTCTCGATGTAGTCCTGCGTGGCGTTGTCCATGGCCATGCGGTTGAGCGCCGCCGCCTGCTGCATCGCATAAGGCCCGTAGTTGTAGATGGTGTCCACCTCCTGCACCGAGATCAGGTAGACCGTAGGCGAATATTCGCCGCGCATGGCCCTGCGCTCGTAACGCTGCGCCGACGCGGAAGCTGCAAGCAGCAGAGCCACGATTAAAAGTCGAAATGTTTTCATAAGCCGAATGAATTTGGTTTTATTAATGTTCTTGCTCGTTCTCAAAGAGTTGTAACTCACCGGACAAATCAGCAAGTTGTATGCCAAAGAAAACCGCGGGAAAAGCAATTTTTCGTATCTTTGCCGAATATAAATAAAAGGTATATGCTCTTTTTTCTGACGTCGATACTCTCCCTGACGGCCATCGCCGCCGATTTCATCCATTTCCGCCGTCGCCGCCGCCGGAAGCAGCCCGTGCGCCGCGCACTCGTGGCGTGGGTCGCCGCGACCGACGCCCTGCCGATTCTCTCGTCGCTCATAGGCGCCTTGAGCCGCGACAACGGTCCGGAGCTGATGTACCTCTATATGTGGCTGTTCTGGGCGTGGATCGTCACCGTTCCGCCGCGTCTGGCGTTCTATGCGTTCAACTTCGTGAACCTGCGCCGCACGGGCTACGTCGCGGCCTGCGCGTTCGTGCTGTTCGCCCTCTGGGGCACGACCCGGGGACGCACCTCCATCCGCGTCAACCGGGTGGAGATCTGCTCCGACCGCATTCCCGAGGCCTTCGACGGCTTCCGGTTCGTGCAGATCACCGACATGCACGTCGGGACCCTCGTCCGTCCCGAACGCGAACTGACGCGGCTGGCCGACAGCGTGAACGCGCAGCGCCCCGAGGCGGTGTTCTTCACGGGCGATCTGGTGAACATCCGCGCCGGAGAGCTGGACGAACGCACCACGGCGCTCCTGCGGCGGATCGCAGGCCCGGTCTGGTCGGTCACGGGCAACCACGACGTGGGAACCTACATCAAGGATTCGCTGCGTTTCCCGGCGGCCGGGGAGGCCCGCGAAGTGGTCGCGCGCCAGCGGGCGATGGGGTGGACCGTCCTGGAGGACACGACCGTCTACCTGCGACGCGGCGCGGACAGCATCTCGCTCACGGGGTTGTCGTTCGACCCCGCGCTGCGCGAACGCCGCCACGACCGCGACCTGCCGGGAACGGCCATTCCCAAGGCTTACGCCGGAGTTCCGGATTCGCTCTACAACATCGCCCTCGTACATATTCCGCAGCTCTGGGAACAGATCGTCGAGGCCGGCTACGGCGATCTGACGCTCTCGGGGCACGTGCATTCGATGCAGCTGAAAATCAGGCCCTGGGGTCGCGGATGGTCGCCCGCGAAATGGATCTACAAACACTGGAGCGGACGCTACGACACGGGCCGCCACACACTTTATGTCAACGACGGCACGGGATATGTTGCATATCCCATGCGGCTGGGCGCATGGCCCGAAGTCACCCTGTTTACCTTGAAACGATGCAGATAACACTATCTTTCGCCACGACGGCCGACGGCTACCTGGACGACAACAGCCCCCGGCGGCTGATGATCTCGACGCCCGAAGACTGGGAGGCGGTCCTGCGCCTTCGGGCCTCGCACGACGCGATCCTCGCGGGAGCCGAAACGCTGCGGCGCGACGATCCCGCCCTGCTCCTGCGCGATGCCGCGGCGCGGGAACTGCGCCGTGCCCGGGGCATGCGGCCCGACCTGACGAAAGTCACCCTCACACACTCGGGACGGCTCTCGCCGTCGATGCGCTTCTTCACGGAGGGCGACGCAGACCGCTATGTGTTTTCAGAAAAGGAACTTCCGGAATTGAAAGGTGTTGCAGAGGTTATTTCAAGCGACAGTTCAATTACGGCTTCAGCGATCGTCACCGAACTCGAAAAGCGCGGCGTGGAGCGTCTGCTGGTCGAGGGGGGAGCCTCCGTCCTGCGCATGTTCCTCGCCGAAGGGATGGCCGACACGGTGCGCCGGGCGGTCAATCCGCAGCTGACGCTGGGACCGGAGCGGGGCGGCGCGCAGTTCCGGTTCGAGGTCCCGGAGGGGGCCGTATGCCGGCGGGAGAATCTGGGCGGCATGGAGGTTGCGACCTGCACGCTTCGTCCCGACACCCGGGACGAAGACCTCCGCTACCTGACGCAGGCCGTGGCCGAAGGACTGCGGTGCGTGCCCAGCCGGACCTCCTATTGCGTCGGGGCCGTGGTGGCGCTTCCCGACGGGAGGAGCTTCACGGGCTACACCCACGAGACTTCGCCCACGCACCATGCCGAGCAGGAGGCGATCCGCAAGGCGCTCGACGCGGGCGCCGAATTGCGCGGGGCGGCGATCTACTCCTCGATGGAGCCGTGCTCGCAGCGGAAGAGCGAGCCGGAGAGCTGCACGCAACTGATCCTGCGCCACGGATTCGCGCGCGTGGTCTTTGCGCTGTACGAACCCGACCGGTTCGTCTGCTGCCGCGGGGCGCAGACGCTGCGCGAAGCGGGTGTCGACGTGCGGGTTTATCCCGAACTGGCCGAAGGCGTGCGCCGGGCCAACGCCCACCTCGGGAGGTGAAACGGGCGTGATTTGTGTCCATAAGGGCCTAAAAATGGCCTAAACGCCCTCCGGGCTGAAGAAGATATTGCAAGAAAATCTATCTTTGTCGAATAAACGCATGAATACTATGAAAATAGCTGTCAAGATCGCCTTCATGGCGGCGGCGACGATCCCGGCGGCGGCGTCCGCGCAGGAGGCCGGGCGGATGCTCTCGCTCGACGAGGCGGTCGCCGTCACCCTCACGGAGAACCCTGCGCTGAAAGCCGCGGCCTACGAGGAGCGCGCCGCACAGCAGCAGCGCCGCGCGGCCATCGGTCTCCGCATGCCCCAGATCAACGTCACGGGCGCATACGCCTACATGGCCAAGGACATCGGATTCGACTTCAACGACCTGAAAGGCCCGGTCAAAGAGGGCGTGGCGGGCGGACTGACGGCGCTCGTGCAGAACGGGCTGATCCCCGCCGACAAGATTCCGACGCTCCAGGGGCTTCTGAACCCGATGATGGATGCCGACTGGTTCCTCAAGGTGCAGGATCAGAGCCTCGGATTCGTGGGAGGCGAGGTGACCGTCCCGATCTGGATGGGCGGCAAGATCAACGCCGCGAACCGCGCCGCGCGGATCAACGAGAAGACGGCCGTCGCGCAGGGCAACCAGAGCCGCAACGCGCTGATCTCGGAACTCGTGGAGCGTTATTTCGGACTGGCCCTCGCCACGCAGGTCGTCGCCGTGCGTCAGCAGGTGGTGGACGGCGTGCGCAGGCATCTCGAAGACGCCCGGGCGCTCGAACGCAACGGCATGATCGCCCAGACCGAACGCCTCTACGTGGAGTTCAAGATGGCCGAGGCCGAACGGGAGCTGGCAAACGCCAAATTGCAGGCCGAGACCATCGCCAGCGCGCTGTCGAACACCCTGGGACGCGAGAGCGACTGGCGTCCGGTGACGGCGATGTTCCTGCTCGCGAAGGTCGAGGATCTGGCCTATTATCAGGACCTCGCGCAGGCGCGCAACCCGCTGCTCAGCCAGGTGTCGCTCAAGCGCGAACTGGCCCAGGAGGGCGTGCGCGCCCAGCGTGCCGATTTCCTGCCGCAGGTGGCGGCCATCGGCGGCGGTTCGTTCTACAACTACCAGGTGGCGGGACTCGTGCCGCGCTGGGCCGTGGGCGTGGGGGTCAACATCAAGATTTTCGACGGTCTCAACCGCGAATACAAGTACTCGGCCGCCAAGCAGACCGTGCGCCGCGTGGGCGAGTTGCAGAACAAGGCCGGGAAGGACATCGCGGTGCTGGTGGAGAAACTCTACAACCAGATGATGAACTACCACAACCAGATGACCTCGATCGACGCGTCGCTGAAATTCGCCGAGGAGTATCTCCGGATGAAGAACGCCGCGTTCCTCGAAGGGATGAGTTCCTCGTCGGACCTGATCGACGCCGAGCTGAACCTCGCGGGAGTGCGCACCGAGCGGCTGCAGGCGGCCTACAACTACGACCTGCTGCTGGCCCGGCTGCTCGAGGCCGCGGGCATCAGCGACGAATATCCGTCCTACGCGCGCCGCAACGACGCGCAGGCGGTTCTCTTCGACGGCTCAAGAAGCGGAAATTAGATCGGGAAAGGGCGGGCTTCACGTTACGGCCCGTCGGCCCCCGCAAACAATACGAAATAGATAACAAACAAACGATATGAAACGAAGCAACGTAATCGGAATTCTGGCGGCCGCAGCGGTCATCGTCCTCTCGGTCGTACTGATCAGCTGGTACCTCACCAAACGGACCCCGACGCTGATTCAGGGCACGGTGGAGTGCACGACCTACAAAGCCTCGTCGAAGGTTCCGGGCCGCATCGACGACATGAAAGTGGCCCAGGGCGACCGCGTGGAGAAGGGACAGCTCCTCTACACGCTCTCGACGCCCGAACTGGAGGCCAAGCTCCGGCAGGCCGAGGCCGTGAAGAGCGCCGCCGCCGCGCTGGACGCCATGGCGCTGGCCGGCGCCCGCGTGCAGCAGATCGAGGCCGCGATGAACATGTGGCAGAAGGCGCAGGCCGGGCTGGAACTGGCCCGCAAGACCTACGAGCGCGTGCAGAACCTCTACAACGACGGAGTGGTTCCGGCGCAGAAGCTCGACGAGGCCACGGCCAACTACAAGGCCATGGAGGCCACGGCGCTGGCCGCCAAGGCGCAGTACGACATGGCGACGGACGGCGCCCGCAAGGAGGACAAGGAGGCCGCCGCGGCCCGCGTCCGCCAGGCCGAAGGGGCTGTCAGCGAGGTGGAGTCGTACATCAGCGACGCGATGGTCTATTCGCCCGTCACGGGCGAGATCTCGACGATCATCGCCGAGGAGGGCGAACTGGTCGGCAGCGGCTATCCGGTGGTGGCCATCCTCGACATGAGCGACCTGTGGGTGACCTTCAACGTGAAGGAGACGCTGCTTCCGGGCCTTCGGATCGGGACCCGCATGAACGGCTACGTCCCGGCGCTGGACAGCGACGTGGAGTTCGAGGTGACCTACATCTCCCCGCAGGCCGATTTCGCAACGTGGTCGGCGACCCGCACGCAGGGCGGGTTCGACATCCGCACCTTCGCCATCAAGGCCAAGGCCGTCACCGAGGCCGCGAACATGCGCCCGGGTATGAGCGTGCTCGTCGACTGGGACCAAATCGGAAAGTAAGCGATGCCCGGATTCCTGCACAACACCTGCGCCGTGATGCGCCGCGAGACGGGCCGGATAACCCGTCAGCCGATGTATTTCGTGCTGATGATCGTCCTGCCCGTGGTGTCGTTCGCGTTTTTCGCCCTGCTGTTCAACCAGGGTGCGATCCGCAACATCCCGATCGCCGTCCTGGACCAGGACAACACGACGCTTTCGCGCAAGGCCGTGCAGATGATCGACGACACCCCGACGGCGATGGTGGCCTACGGCATTCAGGGCATGGACGAGGGCGAGCGGCTGATGCGCGAAGGGCGGATCATGGCCATCGTGCAGATTCCGGCCTTCTTCGAGAAGAACATTTTGAGCAACAGCCAGACCCGCCTCGAAAACTACGTCTCGGGAACGAACATCACGGTCAACGGACTGCTGTCGAAGGACATCCAGACCGCCGTGACGACCTTCACGGCCGGCATTCAGCTCCAGGTGCTTATGAAGCAGGGGCTTACGCAGCGGCAGGCCATGGTGCAGCTGATGCCCGTGCGTTTCGACAAGCACGTGCTCTTCAATCCGCACATCAATTACGGATACTACCTCTCGCCGAGTTTCATGCCCATGATGCTGATGATCTTCGTGGTGATGGTGACCGTTTTCGCCATCGGCACCGAACTCAAGCACGCCACGGCCCGCGAATGGCTCGGCACGGGAAACGGTTCGGTCGCGGCGGCGCTCGCGGGCAAGGTGCTGCCCATCACGGCGGTGATGTTCCTGATCTCGCTGGTGATGCTGGTGATCAACTTCAAAATCGTGGGAACGCCGCTGAACGGCAGTCTCGCGGTGATTCTCGCCGGCACGCTGCTCTTCATTTTGAGCTACCAGTCGATCTCGGTGCTGATCGTCTCGCTGCTGGCCAACCTGCGCCTGTCGCTCTCGATCGGCGGCGGATATTCGGTGCTGGCCTTCACCTTCTCGGGACTGACGTTCCCGATCATGGCCATGTGGGAGCCGATGCAGTGGGTGAGCAAGATCTTCCCGTTCACCTTCTACACCGATATTTTCGTCGACCAGATGCTCCGCGGCACGCCGTGGGTCTACTCGCTGCCCGACCTCTGCTACATGTCGCTGTTCATCGTTTTACCGCTCCTGTGCCTGCCGCGCCTGAAAAGGGTCTGCACGGAGGAAAAATTCTGGGGGAGATTGTGATATGAGCCGATTTACGAAACAAACAGCCTCTTACTGGAAACAGCTCGGATCGGTCGTCCGCAACGAGTTCCGGACGATCTTCAAGGACGGTGGCGTGATTCTGATTCTGATTTTCGCCCTGATCATCTACGCCACGGCCTACTCGCTGGCCTACGGATCGCAGGTGCTCCGCAACGTGCCGATCGGCGTGGTGGACGAATGCCGCACGCCGACCAGCCGCAGTCTGATCGACACCTTCAACGCCGGGCCGAACACCTATGTGGCCTACAATCCGACCTCGATGGAAGAGGCCAAAGAGCTGTTCTACGGCCGCAAAATCTACGGCGTGGTCTACATTCCGTCGGACTACGAGGAGAAACTCTACGGCGGCGAGCAGGCCAACGTGGCGATTTACGCCGACGCCAGCTACTTCCTGATGTACCGCCAGGTTTTCCAGGAGGTCGTGACCTCGATCGGCAAGACGGGGGCGATGGTCGAATTCCAGCGCCTGATCGCCAAGGGGGCCAACATCCCGCAGGCGCAGGCCACCACCCAGCCCGTGATCTACCAGTCGCACAACCTGTTCAACCCCTATCTGGGCTACGGCACGTTCGTCATGCCGGCGATCATCATGGTCATCATCCAGCAGACGATGCTGATCGGCATCGGCATGATCGGCGGCACGTGGCGCGAATTCGGACTTTACCGCAAACTCTGCCCCGCAGGGCGGCGGCGGATGTCGACGCTGCCCATCGTCCTGGGACGCGGACTGGTCTACGCGCTGATCTACGCCGTGACCTGCACCTATATCCTCGGCCTGCACTACCGGCTGTTCCACTTCCCGATGAACGGCGCGACGGGAGCCGTCATGCTCTTCATGGCGGCATATCTGGCGGCCTGCATCGCCATGGGCATCGCCGTATCGACGCTGTTCCGCTACCGCGAAAACTCGCTGCTGCTGTTGCTGTGGACCTCGATCCCGGTGCTGATGCTCAGCGGCGTGTCGTACCCGCGCCAGGGCATTCCCGACTGGCTGTTCAACCTCGGACAGCTGTTCCCGAGCAGCCACGGCGTCAACGGCTTCATCCGTATCCAGACCATGGGGGCCTCGATCCCCGAGGTTTTCGCCGAAATCAAGTGGCTCATCATCCTCACGGTCGTTTACGGCGGGCTGGCCTGCATCGGCATTCACCAGGTGATCGGCCGCGAACAGCGGGAACATCCCGCCCGGAAGGAAAACGGGGACGAAGGGCGCTAACGGCTCCGTACGCTCCGTACACACGCAAAAAGAGACGCCGGATTTTGGTCCGGCGTCTCTTTTGTGTAAACGGCAGTCTAAAATTTATCGGGATTTTCCTCCTTATACTGCTCGTAGGAGATATACGACAGGTATCTATCCACCGTCGCCTTGTCGGTGGCTATATGTCCGACAACCCGGCAATAATCCCAATAAACGCCCTTCGAGGTCCATCCACCCATGTATGCAAAGGGTTGCCGGCCTTTCATCACGAATACACCGTCCTTGTAATAGAGCAGTTCGAGCGTCGTCCGGGCAGCATACTGATCATAGTTGGCGGTCTTCGCACTCTCTTCGATCCCGGGATTGTAAAGGGCCAATGTATTCTTCATTTCACCGCTGACACTCCATTGATCGCCTTCCGAATATACCGTCGGGCCGGGAATATGCATAAGCGTAAAGAATGTACGGCATATACCAGTGGGAAGAAGCATCATGCTATTCATGAGAGCCGCTCCGTCCATAACGCCACTCTCGGTTTTTCCATTCGTATAGGTTATATCGATGTCGTCAATCAGCCAGACACCCCGCTGTGCGTCCGCTATGAATACGGTCATATCGATTTTTCCATCGTAACCGATCATCAGTTCGTGGATTTTCGCCTCCACCGAAGTTTTAGGAACAAACTCGGGATCACCTTCGCATGCCGACAGCATCGCCGACGACAGGACTAAAATTGTTATCAACTTTTTCATAAGAAATCATGATTTAAATTACTATCAATACGGGGTAAACGGATCGATGTTATCATCTGCAATCCATCGAAGATATATCCATTGCCAGAAGCGACTCCATTTCCAGGAGCAAAATAGCCATCACAACTGCCATCCCAGCCCCAATTATAATGGACCAGATTGGTTGTCTGAACGGTGGAACTTGTCAGCACATATTCATAGTGAGGAATCAGACCGGGTTCATCGTTATCTACCAGCCTCTCTTCGTAATATTCCGTACCGATACGCGAATAGATATATCCATCGGCAATCCATGCGTGGCCTCCTTCTGAAATATCATTCGCCCTTACATAAACGGGGTGTGTTTCGTCCAGATTGGTTCTAATTGAAGCTATCTCATAGCTTGCAAGGCCCGAAGCGCAACTATAGCCAAAAGAGAGCATACAACTGGGCACATTAGATGAAGCAGCACCACTTCCTGTCCTTTTATCATTCTCATATTCTGGATAATATCTCATCCCGACCCGTTGTCCGATTTCCCGCATCAGTGCGGGCACTTGGTATACGTATGGATAACTTATCATCGAAGTCCAGTTCAAAGCGATCGTTTCGCCCGCATGCGGAGCATCGGTGTAGGTCGTCGTGAAAGAAGCCGGGAAACGGTAATAGGCCATAATCTGTGCAATGGCTGTCGCCACGCAGCCGGAATACCCATTGCTGCAATAGTCTCCGTAGGGAGATTCCTGCCCCCATCTGACCGGAATAAGCGGGTCGCAGGACCGGGATTCATTGACCTCCACCGTCTTGAATTTAGGCGTAGTGCGTATCGTGTCGAACTTCGGCGGCTTTATCACGGCCAGACTTTGCGCCATGGCGTCCATATAGAAATCGAAATTCTCCACGCCGGTCGGCTCGCCGTAGGTGTAGTTTCCCTTTTCGGCGACAGTCAGCACGGGATCGACGGCGCGGTTGGCGGCAATGACCGAAAATCCGTCGTTGTTCTCAAAATTGAAAACATACATCAAAGTGTCGCTCCCGGCGCCACTGCGCGTGGACGGGGTAGTGACGCATTGGCCGCGTTCGCTGCGGATCGAACGGGCAGTGGCCGAGCGGGTCTGGCCCCGGTCGACAAGGGCGATGCTCTTCCGGGCAAGGGAAAGGGCCTCCTCATAACTGCGCGTCGGCAAGAGCACGGTAGGCCGAGCGGGCTGTTCCGGTGCGACGGCGGATGATTCGTCGTCGATTTTCACACACGAAACGACACAGATCAAAGCAAGGGCAACCAATACGGAGGTCCTTGCCTGTTTCATTGTACTTGTTTTCTCCATGGCATCATCATTTAATCAGTTGCACATATGTTGTTCGCCCAGAGCGATTTGGCGGAAAACAACCGCGAAAGGCCATCATGCGGAGATACAGTCACATACAAATATCGCCAAAATTTTTAGTATATACAAACATCTTACTGAAAATTTTAAAATCAAACATACTATTTATAAAAATTCATTTCCATTGGCGGAGGCTGAAAAAAAGCAGGTTGACGAAGATCGCTCTCGTCAACCTGCTCAATCCGGCCTGGGACCGGTTTACCGCGGTCCGTGGAACATCCCCGGAGGAGGTCCGCCCGGCCCGCCGGGTCCCATGCGGCGGGAACCGGAGGAGGACTCGACACCGTCGTAATCCTTTATATTGCGCGAACCCTTCTTGCCGAAACGGCGCAGGTTGTAGTTGAACTGCACCATATAGTAGCGGCCGATGACGCTGTTGGTCGAGTTCTGCGTGTAGCCCGAACCCGTCGAGCGCGAGAAGGCCCGGTTCTGGTTGAAGAGGTCGTTGACGCCGACCATCACTTCGCCGCGCTTGTTCTTGAAGACCTTCTTGCCCAGCCAGACGTTGCACAGGAGGTAATCCTCCGAGTAATCGTTCGTGAAGCCGATATACTGCGAGTAGGCCGCGCTCGCCGTGAAGGTGAAGCCCAGCGGGAAGACCACCTTCAGGTTGCCCTGCGCCGTGTGGTTGAAATAGCGGTTCTTCGACTTGTCCGCGTTCAGCGAGTTGGTGGCCTCGTTGTAGGTGCCGTTCCACGAGAGGGTGAAGTCGACGTTCTCCGAAATGTTGCTGCCCAGCACGGCCCGGAAGTCGTATCCCATATTCTTGGTGTCGTTGCGCTCGCCGCCCGAAATCATACCCGTCGCCGCGTCCACCGTACCGCCCAGCATGCTGGGGGTCTTGGTGTAGATGACGCCCGCCATGACGTTGAAATTCGATTTGAGGAACCCGATCGGCAGGCCGTAGCTCAAGTGCGTCCGCAACTGCCAGTAACCGTCGAGATTCTCGGTCGTCGAGTAGAAATTGGGCGAATAGGCCTGTCCGTCGATGGTGATGTCACCGGGTCTTTGCACCAGATGCTGGGCCGTGTAATCCAGCGTCGTGTTCATCGAGAACATCCACATGAAGGTCCGGCCCTTTTCGACGTTGGAGTTGGTGTAGTGGAAATTCACCCGGTGCGAGTAGGTCGGCTTCAGGTTCGGATTACCGTGGCTGATGTTTTGGGCGTCCGATACGTCGTAAACGCTTTGCAGGTCGGTGATCGACGGGCTGTCGGTGTAGGACGAGACGAAGAGCCGCAGCGAGTTCTCGCGGTTGATGTTCAGCTGGCCCATCATAAAATAGGTCACGTTGTTGTAGGCGTGCTTGATCTTCTCGGCATCGTCGCGCACGATCTGTCCGTCGAGGGCCGAACGCTGGTAGTAGACGTTGGCGATGAACGTGTTGCGCTCTTTCGAAAAACGGAATCCGGGACCTACGCTCTGCGTCAGGTAGCCGCTCTCGTAGGAGTTCGACAGCGAACGGTCGGGGGTAAGTCCGGCGGTCGAGAAATCGTCGCCCGTGATATAGGAACGCTTGTCGCGCTCCTGCGAGTTATAGGACGCACGGTACTGGAAGCTCAACTGCGCGTATTTGGCCACCGGCTCGGTGTAGGTGAAGCTGCCCCGCAGGCTGTACGACGACGACGGCGCCAGGTTGCGCAGGTAACGCAGTTCGGTGTAGTTCGCCGGGTCCCAGACGCCGGTCACCAGATCGACCGCCGGCCGGTCGGGCTGGGTTGCGAGGATGTTCGACCATGAGTTCGAATTGTTCGTGTTGTCCGAGTAGCTGAACGATCCGTCGAGGGTGATCGTGCGGCCGTTCTTGCCCAGCTTGGCCCGGTAGACGGCGCTCGTCCCGACGTTGTAGCCGTGGCGCAGGGCGTCGCT
>OOAH01002363.1_pt1 | contig 13277 bp, 8 predicted proteins | sample 1671801 | NCBI WGS metagenome assembly OOAH01 (sample SAMN06348194, study PRJEB24527) | human gut metagenome | biome: human gut; feature: ankylosing spondylitis patient; material: feces | host: Homo sapiens | place: China | collected 2015-10 | reverse complement strand
CTTGTGGATAACTCCGCAGTCGCTAAGTAGGATTCGGGCGAAGATAGCATCTTCTCCGCAATAATACTACGCTTTCGCGGTCTTCACCCCAAAAGCACAATAAGTCAAATAACACACACAAGCTAAAGTAACAAAAACGCCTCCAATAACACCTACTGTTCCTATTGCAAACCCAATCACCGGGGTAACTACTCCGCCACCGGCAACAGCAGTAATCATCAATCCTGAAATTTGGTTTGCTTTTTCCGGCCTTGCCTGTAAAGCCATCGAATAAATGATAGAAAATACGGATGAGGCAAAGAAGCCGACAGCACCGATACAAATCAGATTCACCATATCATTTTTTACAAAGGCCAGAATAAGCAAAGAGAAAATACAGGCAACAATATTCACACGGAAATATTTCATTTCAGCAATACGGGCTAACAAGAAAGCACCCAGCAAAGCACCTACCGTACGGCTTAAAAAATAAACCTGTGGGGCAAACTTCACTTGTTCTGCCGTCCAGTCAAATCGTTCCGCCATCAGTTTGGAGCTGATAAAGTTGGTAGCAACATCTACTCCCACAATAAAAAAGATACCCAGAAACAACAGCAGAATCGTTTTATCCTTCAACAAAGAAAAAGTATCACTGATAGAAAGTTGTTGGGTTGCGGCACTGGAAGCTTCCCGTTTAACAGGTGTAGCCATCAGCCAAATGGCAGACAATAACGTGATAAAGCCTAATATAGGAAAACAATAATACCATTTGTCATCTCCAAAATGTGCTACAGCCAGCAACACAATCTCCGGCCCGACGAGAGAAGACACAGCTTTAATCACTTGTCCTGCCGTCAAACTACTTGTCAGCAAACGTTGGCTGGTTACCACATTACTCAATAACGGATTCAGTGAAACCTGTAAAATGGCATTGCCAATTCCCAAAAGAGCATAAGCTATCATACAAGTCGCACTGTTATAAACGACTAATGGCAGCAGCATACCCACTACCGTTATTCCCATACTAAGTAAAACCGTATTTTTACGTCCCCATTTGTTCATCTGATTTCCAACAGGAATACCTAAAAACAGGAACCAGATAAAAACCAATGAAGGAACAAATCCCGTCATCACGGGAGACCAGTCGAAAGTACGTTGAACATAATCGGACGAAATACCGACTATGTCACAGAAGCCCATTACAAAGAACCCGAAAAGAACGGGAAGGGCGGCATAAATAGAATTTTGTGTTTTCATGTTTAACCCACTATATTATAAAATGTAAAATCCCCGGTGTCCTGTCAAGCAACATCGACACCGAGGAAAATAAGCTGTTTATTCAGAACAATGAGGCGGATTTTCCACTCCCCATTTCTCATTCGGTTGATTTCCCATTGTGAGTTTCAATGTCCCACCTTTATAGAGTTCATCCCGGTACAACCAGCACTGTTCCAATGGTTTGCCATTCAGCGTAGCCGACTGTACATAATATGCATCCGGGGTATTACCTGTCGTTTCAATCACAAACGTTTTTCCAGTTGCATTCACCGGACTAAGTTTAATTTCAATCTTATCAAACAATGGACTGCCCATCTGGAAAGTCGGCCGTTCACAAGCTCCTCCCTGTACATCGAACAATCCCATTGCTGCCATCACATACCAGGCTCCTAACTGTCCCTGGTCTTCATCCTGACCATAACCATAACCATGTTCTCCGTTTGTTCCATAAAACTCATCACAGATCAAACGCGTCCATTTCTGTGTCAGGTAAGGCTTACCGGAGAAATTAAACAACCAGGAAATATGAAGACTGGGCTGGTTTCCATGATTATAAGGGCTCTGTAAACCAGAGAAAGCATTTACTACTTTTCCACCACCAAAAATCGACTTACGGGCTTCTGTGAAGATAGAATCCAACCGATTGTTAAACTCATCTTTGCCGACTTTTTCAATCAAACGAGCCGGATTCTGCGGTACAAAGAAAGTATATTGCATTGCATTCCCTTCCTGAAAACCTCTCCATGATTCCAATGGATTAAAGTTATCAATAAACTCACCATTGGGTACTCTCGGACGAATCATCTTCAGCGAATCATCAAACAACTTTTCCCAACCTGCAGAAAGCTCCATCAAACGCTTATAATCTTCCGTACGTCCCAAAGCTTTTGCCCATTGAGCCACTGCATAAGCACTAAAACTATATTCTAATGTGTGAGATACGGAGAAGCTCGAACCTTCCGGATGTGTACCGAAATGAACACTGTTCTCATAAGGCACATACCCTCTCTCTACAAACTGTTTCACATCCATCTTGCCTGCCCCTTCAATGCGGCCTTCCCAGCCTAATTCATTCTTCAAGGCTGCCTGATAAGCTGTTTCCACATCAAAGTTACGAATTCCGCTATTATAAGCACCCGCTAAAGTGATGCTCACCATATTGGTTCCCACTCCGGAAACATACTTGCTGGTGGCAATACCATCCCCTAGCCAACCGGCATCCTTATACACCAACAACTGACTGTTTACAAAGTCATTATAGTACTCCGGATATGCCAATGCCCAAAGAGAAGTCAGATTCCAGTAAGCTCCCCAAACCGCATCCGTATTATAGTGATTATATTCCGGTTTACCATCCTTAGTCAAAGGTATCTGACCAATGGTACCGTCATTTTTAGGATAAGCTCCGTTGACATCGCTGGCAAGCCCTCTACCCAATAATGCATGATACAACCCGGTATAGAATTTGATTTTGCTATCTTCCGTACCTCCGGAAACCAAGATGCGGCTCAAAGACTCATTCCATTTATCCGTAGTCGCTTTCATAGCCTCATCAAAAGCCAAGTCTTTCGCCTCCGATTCCAAATTCACTTTTGCATTTTCTATGGAAGTATACGATAAACCTATTTTTACATTGACTATCTCGTCTTTCTTTGTTTTATAATTCAGACACATGATAGCACCCGGCCCTTTTATTTCATTACGAGCCATCAAAGCACTATCTTGATAGAAAACTTCGACAGATTCCGGCGCACGGTCCAATTTTGCATAAAAATACATGGCAACCGAGGCACCTGCCTGATATTTCTTCACATATTCCGGCTCTGTAATCACATAACCTTCAATAGTATTTCCATCTACCTGTCTGATGTACGCATCACGCACAGCTCCACTTTCGCCCTGGCGATTGCCGATATTAAACAATATATGGGCATTCTCCGATTCCGGGAATGTATAACGCTGGAATCCGACACGAGCCGTAGCAGTAAGTTCAGCCTTTACCTGATAATCCTTTAATAACACAGAATAATATCCCGGACGTGCAGTTTCATCTTTTTTATCAAAGCGGGAACGGAAACCTTTATCCGGTTCTTCCAGCTTTCCGGGGTTTGTTTTCACTTCTCCCGTAACAGGCATCAGTGAAATTCCTCCTATCTGAAACTCGTGCAAGCAGGGAAAACCATCAATAGAAGTATGACCGTCCTCATAACCTACAGCCTCCCAACCTTGATTATTTCCGTACGTGCCGTTTGTAGATGCACCCAGCTTAGCTAAACCGAAAGGCTCGGCAGCCGGAGTATAGAAAAACCACCGACTATGAACCGTACCAATATTCGGATTCACATACTCTACCAGATTGGGACGATCAGGTGTTTTGCACCCTACGAAACCTGCCAGAATCAACAGGCTACCTATCCATTTCAATTTCATCATTTATTTATTTTTCTGTTTTAACTTCTCCTTTAATCATCGCCACACGTGCATAATATTCCGGCACACACGAAGCATCCAACAACCATTTCGGTCGGCGTTTTTCATCAGTCCGCCCTGTCCAGTCATGATACATCAATCCGGCCTGATCGCGTGCATGATCCCAAGCATAATCCAGCCCTTTTATCATGGTATCCACATATTTGGGATCTCCCGTAACATTGTACAGATCGTGATATCCTCTGAACAAAACCAGATTAAACCAAGGCAAATCGGCAATATAGGGAATACCTTCTTCCGTGTATTTAAAAAACACTTTATAACTTCCTTCTGCCAAAAATTTAGCATTATCCAAATACGCCTGTTCACCTGTATAATTATATAAAGCTACAGCTGCTTGTAGCAAAGTACCAGTATTGTAAGTATACAAATCCGGGCATACAGCCGAAGTCGTCGTAAGCCATGAGTTCCAGACCACTCCCCTTTCAGGATCTTTCAGATATTTATCAATCCAATGATAGAATTTCTTTCCTACCTCCAGATAGTAATTGTCTTTAGTCGCTTCATACAGTTTTAAAGCCAATACCATCGCTTTTCCATTAGAGCAGGCTGGTTTCTGATCCTTCACTCCTTCCAGCCAGGAAACAGCCCCTTCAAAGTTCTCATCCCAACCACTTAAAATAAAGGTCAATACCTGTTTCGCCTTCTCCAGATAATGAGGATTTTTAGTTACCAGATAAGAATCAATGTAATCAATACCTACCAAACCATTATCGTCATAATAACGGTCTACCTTCCCAAATTGAACAGGGTAAGCCTGATAACCGAAAGGAACGCGTGTTGTATCATAATAATGTTCCATCGCCATCACCATCGAATCGACATAAACTGTATATTTCTCCGGTTCGATGGCAGCCATCAATACTGCTGAAGAAAAGACACCACTCATAGGCCACAGGTAAGAAACCTCTTGTGCCTGTCGGGTAGAATCATTAAAATAAGTCAGATCAGGACGATGACTACCGGGATAATATTCAGAGAAGAGGCCGTATTTGGGAACCCGATAGAGTTCCCAGACACGTTGAAACATTTCTTCCGCCTTATCTTTGTTCGGAGTCGCTTTGGGCTCTCCTGCACAAGAGAAAAGCATGGATACCGCTGATACAAATAAAACTATATTTCTAATTTTACCATTCATACACTATTCTTCCGTCACAGTTTCCCCTTTATACAAAGCTATAATTCCCAGAGATTCTAGTGCAGCATCCTGCATCAACAACTGTTCAGCCCGTTTCGGGTCTGTTCCAGTCCAATCTTCATAAAACAGTCCGCTTGACAAACGAGCATTCTCGTATGCATAATCCAAGAAGTTAATGAATGTTTTGATATAATTACCTGCATTTTTGTAATAAGGTTCAATATCAATAAATGCACGAACTAATTTGGTTGTAAACCAAGGATCATGATCGGGATAAGCCAGAGCCAGTCCGTTTAGTGGACGTACAAAATAATTATATGCACCATCTGAAGAAGCAATGGCACTATCCAGATAAGTCTGTTCACCCGTTATCTTGTATAGCCGAACCCCATTGGAAATCATTGCACCTGTATTATAAGTCCATTTCACCTCCCGTATAGAACCGGATGCTTGTTTATCATTCCAGTAACAACCATCCGCAGGATCACGCAAATTGGCAACAACCCAATCATACAACCGTTTAGCAAAAGCAAGCACCTCCGCTTTTTCCGACTGTGGACATACGGAATAATAGTCCAACAAAAACAATATCGCATATCCATTGGCACATGACGGTTTATTGGAATTTTCATTCCCCGGAATATTCTTTTCATCCTCATTCCACCAAAGTCCTCCCCCAAATGTATTGTCTTCACCGGACTTCAGAAATTCTACAATCTGTTTTGCTTTAGTCAGATAAGTCTGATTGTTTGTTAAACTATAAGCTTCCACCAAATCAATACCGACAATCGAATTATCATCATAATAACGGGTTCCACCACCAGTAGTGCCATTAGTTGAGGAGCCATATCCTCCCACATTCACACTTCCGGAAGAAGTACGGTAGTAAACATCAAACCGGTCTACCATATCCGTATAATTCACATCATAACCCAAAGCATGCAAAGCTGCAGCTCCGGATACCAGTCCGTCATACGGCCATAAGAAAGAAGCCGAGTTATCACCATCTTTCTTGGGATAATTTTCATTATACAATCCTTCTGTTGCCCCACTATTGATCCGGTAGCACTGATTAATCAAATCAAACTGCTCTTTAGCGCGTTTATGATAAACGACTTCCTCTCCAGGTTCTGACGGAGTGATCGGTGTAGGCGGAATATATTTCTCTACGTCATCTCCGGCACAGGAGAATAATAGTGCCGGAAGAATAGCTAAAATAGTCTTTATCTTTTTCATAACTTAGTTTTATTAATTAATCGGAGTCACATTAGTAAATGTATGTATCATCAATCCATCCGCGTTCGTATCGATAGTGATAGTCGCATGCGTATAATCCAGACTACCTTTCATTTTCCAAAGGTGTTCCCATTGACTCCATTGGAACTCATACAAAGCATAGAAAGAAGCAGGTTCTCCACCCACCGGGCGTTCGGCACTCACATCATCGCCTCTACCCCAACACATAGTTCCATCATTCACTTGAGCTAAAAAGTAATAACGCTCCTCTATCCAACCAAAAGGAGGATTAGTTTCCGGTTTTGCCGGATCATAGAAACGAATATCACCTTCTCCTACAAATTTACCGTTACCAGCATATTCCAGTACAGCTATATCAGCAAATGTTGCTCCCCAGACGCAACGAACAGAAGAACCTATTTTTTCTGTCGTCATAGCCATTGTATTAAAGTTTACAGTCAGACGGGTTACCTCTTCGGAAGCAGTTACTGCCGTTTCACCATCACCCTCTCTCAACTTCGAACTGTCATCAATATAATAACTGAATGTTTCACCTGTCGTAGCAGACTTAAATGAGATATTTCCAGCAGACAATTTTGTATAAATCTGGAAAACTCCCTCTTCTACACAACGGAACGGAATTCCGCCTTGTCCACTGTTCTCCGTAGCCGAACCATATAAATACAATTCTGCCGGAATATTATCAATTCCCTCCCCACGAGTCACAGTGATATTAGCCACCTTATCGGACTTCTTCACCACTCCTCCTTTCGAAGCAGTCACTGTCCATTTAATATCCCCTGTTCCCAAAGGATAAATACCAGCATTTCTGGCAATCGTATTAATAGCCGCATGAGTAATCGACAAACTGGGATTGGCTCCCAAATCACTTTTCATTGTAGCCAGTGGTTTTGAAAAGTCTCCGTCTGCCTTGTCAAACAAAACCTCGTACAATACAATTCCGCCGTCTGCCGCACCGCCTCCGGACCATGACAGCACAACAGGTACTGAAGATGACACATCCAACTGGATAGAGGCAGGGGAATTCAATTCCGTAGGGACTGTAAAATCCGCATTCAATTCATAATCTTCCTGACAGGATACCATTGCCAGAAATACTGAACATATTAATAATATCTTTTTCATAATCGTTCCTTTTTGAGTCGTTAAACCAATTACCAATTCGGATTCTGCTCCAAATTACCATTCAAATCACGTTCAGCCTGTGGTATTGGCCACAAATAATGCCTATTTGCATTAAAGGCTCTGTTTTCAACCCGAACGTATCCGTTATCCGTACCTACCACTTCATTCGTCTTCAATCCATGACACCATCCGTTCAATACATCATCCGCAATTCTCCAACGGATAATATCCTTATGACGATGACCCTCCAATGCCAGTTCCGAACGACGTTCATTCCGTACAATCTCAATCAGTTTATCTTTAGAAGCTCCTTCCGGGAATTCCACTGCTGAAGTAAGTGTAAATCCGGCTCTATCACGAATTGGTTTAATAGTTGCATCCCAAGCCATCTTATCCAGTTCACCTAACTCCGCCAATGCTTCCGCATTCATCAATAAAATATCAGCATAACGAATCAAAATCGGATTCAAACCGGAATAAAGAGTAGCACGATACGTATTATCCCAGTATTTCTTGATATAATAACCGGTAGCCGAACAATCCGAGCCTACACCGTATCCATCTTTACCTTCTCCTTTCTCACAGTTGATAACGACTTCTGTTCCGTCAGCCAACGTATATGAGTTCCCGGTATACATCACTGTTGCTTTCAAACGTGGATCACGATTAGCATACGGATTACTTTCGTCAAACGATGTTCCTGTTTCTTTTATTGTTTTTCCATCCAGCATAATATAACTGTCTACCAACTCCTGCAAAGGAGAAAGTTGGGAATATCCCCCCAATGAAGGTGGCAGAAAAGCATACATCATCTGATGTTCACGACTGGTCGGACGATACTGTGCATCCAAAATTACTTCTGAATTATATTCATTAGCTATTTCAAACAGTCCTGCATAACTGCCAAAGAGCGTAAATCCTCCCTCCGTCATAATGGTAGACGTGATATTTTTCACTTGCGTCCAGTTACCTTCGAACAGATAAATTTTAGCTTTGATAGCCATTGCTGCCCAACGGGTGATCCGTCCTTTATTATCCGCATCATAAGAAGTCGGCAGATAATTACCGTTAATCACTTCATCCAAATCCGCCAACATATTAGCAATGACAGTAGCTCTATCGGTACGTGCAATAGACATACTTTCCTTAATAGAAAGCACTTTCGTTGTATAAGGTATATCTCCGAACTTCGTATACAATTCATAATAATTATAAGCACGAAGTACTTTAGCCTCACCGATATAACGTTTCTTCAATTCCGGATCTAAATCAGGAACCCGGTCAATATTTTCGAGCAACTGGTTGCACATACGGATACCCGTATAACGTCCGTCCCAAACCTGTTTCACGTAAGAGTCGGCTGTAGAATATGAACCATTACCAATATTTTGTGTAAAATCATTAGGTTGTTTGGTATATGCATTGTCCGTCATAGCTTCACTATAAAGCTGTTCGTCCATATTTCCCAAATACGTATAGCAATTATTCAACGCCTTGACAGCTGCTTCAGGATCTTCTTCCCAATAAGTCAAGTCCGTTTCTCTGTCATACGGTGCCGTATCCAAGTCAACACAAGAGGCACCGCCCACTACCAAAACAGCAGATAAAATCAAATTCTTTATAGTTGTTTTCATCACGGTACAGTTTAAAATTTAACATTAAGTCCAAATGAATATACTCTTGCCACAGGATAAGCACGACCACTGCCGTCTCCGGTATATTCTGGGTCCCATCCACCTTTCATCTTCGTGAAAGTCAACGGATTTTGCACGCTGGCAAAAATTCTCAAATTCTTGACATAGAGTTTTTTCATCCATTGCTGTGGGAAAGTATATCCGATCTGCGCATTTTTCAGACGCAAATATTTAGCGTCCTGAATCCAGAAATCTGATTTTGCAGCATTATTAGCCGATTCTGCTCCCATTGTCAGACGGGGATAAGTAGCATCCGGATTATTCGGAGTCCAACGATCCTGATGGAAATCCATTACCGGACCTTCATTATTATTATGGAAAGCCTCAACATATTCACCACGCATCCATTTGTTACGTCTTCCCACTCCTTGCCACATCATCGAGAAATCAAAGCCTTTATATTCCAGCCCATAAGTAAAGCCGAAAGTATATCTCGGAAAATCATTACCTACGATAAAGCGGTCATCATCCGGTTTAATCACACCATCGCCATTTTTATCCAGATAGCGGATATCTCCCGGTTTCGGTGTAATACCTTCCAGGTGCGGTCCTTTCTGACATTCTTCCTCATTCTGGAAAAATCCGTCTGAACGATATGCATAATAAGAATACAAAGGATAACCTTCCTTAATAATGGTCTGTACATCCGAACCACCGATAATTTCCGTACCGCGTGTATCTATTACTTCATTAAAGCTATCCGAAATATTTCCGGAGAAGTTATGCACTACTGGGCCAGTCTTCAAGCGATAGCTCACTGACAACTCCCATCCCCTCGTTTCTACTTTACCAGCATTCTGAATAGGCGCACCATTACCAAACAGTCCGGGAACCGGTAAATTCACCAAAATATCTTTTGTGCGGTTATTAAAACAGTCAAAAGTAATATTCAAGTCATTATTCAATAATCCCAATTCAAAACCGATATTAGCCATACGGGTAGTTTCCCACTTCAGATCGGGATTTGCAGAAGCAAATGTAGCAGTCTGTGCCAGTTTATCTCCGAAGCTGATACCGTTAGTTACAGACACCGTTTGCATATATTGATAAGCACCAATCCGGTTATTACCTACCAATCCCCAAGAACCTCTGATTTTCAGAGAAGGAACATACGGTTTCAATACAGACCAGAATTTTTCTTCCGAAATACGCCATCCTGCAGAGAAAGAAGGGAAGACTCCCGAACGGTTTCCTTTAGCAAAATAAGAAGAGTAGTCATTACGGATATTAAATTCCAGTAAATATTTCTCATCATAATTGTAAGTGGCTCTTGCAAAACCGGAATAGATAGCCCAGTCACTTCCCGAACCTGTATTACTTACCTTATCACCACTCAAATCACCTACAAAAATGTCGTATTTAGAATCTTCCGTCAAGCGACTGGTAGAAAATTGTTTTTCAGAGAAACCTTCATAAGCATAACCCAGTAATCCACCGATAGAGTGCTTTCCTATCTTCGTATTATAAGTCACCATCAGATTGGTAGTGATATTCTTAGAGCGGTAGAATTGTTCGGTCAACTTGTTTTCCGAATCTCCCGTACCTTCAAAAGCTTTCCGGTTTTCATGCAATTTATTATTCCACACGCGTCCACCGGCACTTCCGATCAGTTTCAATCCTTTATATACTTCCCATTCAGCTCGTATGGTTCCCAACAATTCATCATTCACATTCTGGCGATAACCACCTTCTTCCAAACGTTGCAAACCGTTTGAGTTACTTCCGGCAGGATAATTATAACTGCCATCCTCATTTTTGATCGGATAAATCGGCGGCATACGGTTTGCCTGCTCAATAATCCATTCTGTCCAGTAAGCATGTTCTTTAATGTCATTACGGGCAAACTGTGAAGTCAGATTCAACGTAAAATTCTTCGTCACCTTATGGCTTACATTCAAACGGGCGTTATAACGTTTGTAGCCATAATCCGGTCCCTTGAACATACTGCTCTGATCTAAATACCCCAGAGAAGCCATATAAGACAGCTGGTCATTTCCTCCTGTCATTGAAACACTGTGCGAACTTTGAGGAGAATTGCGATTATATAGTTCTTTCACCCAATTTACGTTCGGGCCACCATTTCGATATTGTGCAATCTGTTCGGGAGTGAATTTTGCTGATCTTCCCGAATTAACCGCCGCTTCATTATATAATTCCGCATATACCCATGAATCCGCAATTTTAGGCAGCGAGGTAGGTTGCTGAACACCATACATAAAATCATAGGAGATTTCTACCTTACCGGCTTTTCCTTTCTTTGTAGTTACAAGCACTACACCATTGGAAGCGCGTGAACCGTAAATCGCAGTAGAAGAAGCATCTTTCAAAATAGAGACTTGTTCAATATCCGCCGGATTCAGGTTAGCCAGCGATCCTTCAATTCCATCAATTATCACCAACGGATCATTATTATTCATCGTATTCAATCCGCGGATATTTATAGAAGGCACGCTACCCGGTGTAGAAGTTCCCTGCTGAATAACCAAACCAGGAGTAGTTCCCTGCATAGCCTCCAGAACGTTGGCAATAGGTTTTCCTTCCAGTTCATCCGTTGAAAGAGAAGAAACAGCTCCTGTCAGATTCACTTTCTTCTGTACGCCGTAGCCCACTACTACCACATCTTTCAACGCAACCACGTCCGACTTCAGCACCACATTAATCAATTTACGACCGTTCACCGGAACTTCCTGTGTTTCATATCCTATTGAGGAAACTACCAATACCGCTTTTGAAGCAACATTCAGTGTAAAATTTCCGTCCATATCCGTAGCCGTACCCGTAGATACCCCTTTCACCAGTACGGTAGCCCCAATCACGGGTTCTCCGTCTGCCATCACTTTACCTTTCACTGTGATTGTATTAGATTGCGCATACAGTTCGAAACCAACAGCCACATTCATACAAACAATCAACATAACAGCCAATAATTGCCAACTCGAAAACGCCGTTCTGAAAAGTCGGCGGGCAAATTGCGCGTTCAATAGATTAGATTGTTTCATAACATTTTATATTTGAATTAATAGAAGAGTTATCATATATTATAAGATATTAAGTTGGGACAAAGCAAAGGAATAAGCCCCCAAAGCGACGGCCCTGCTTGCTCCCAATGTAGAAACAGCAATACCTATTTTCTTGTGACAGGCATAATGCACCTGTCTCTCTGAAAATGGTATTTTCACCATCTTGTCTTTTTCCTCCAAGAATTTGTTAAATCCCTCTTTTTCGGACAGATTGAATACCTCCATCTGCAAACAAGGGAAAGAGGCCCCCGCAAATGTGCCAATCTGTCGGTCCATTTCATTCATGATTCCCGGAAGTATGTATTTAGCCGCTCCGGCCACTCCTCCGCCAATCACCACCAGACCGTCTACAATATTCAATGCATGGATAATGGCATCACCCGCCATTTCTCCCAATTCATTGAAACTCCGGACAGCAGCCTGCCGATCTCCTTCTGCCGTTCCTTCGGCAATATCAAAAATATCTTTAGGAGTCAAAGAAGAAGCATCCTTTCCGGTCAATTCCTGATATACTCGCCTGACAGCTCTGATGCTGACACTTTCTTCCGCAATCATTTCGGGATATTTCTTATTCCGCATAATCCAGACGTCGCCGCCGCAACCGTTATCTCCGGTCAGTAACCGGCTGTCAATCACCACTCCGGCACCAAATCCCGTACCCAGTGTTATTCCGAGCAGATTTTTATATACCTTACTGCTGCCTGCTTCTTTCAGACGCTTATTTACTTCGGGTAAAGTGCCCGCCAAAGCTTCACCATAGGCGAACAAATTACCGTCATTATTAATAAAAACCGGAATACCAAACTGTTCCCTCAAATAAGGTCCAAGTGCCACTCCTCCCCTGAAGGCCGGGAAGTTGGGCAAGTCACCAATAATTCCATGCTCATAGTCAGCAGGCCCGGGGAAAGCAAAACTGATAGCTACTGGAAGTTTAGGCAATCGTTTTTCAACTTCCAGGAAGCCTTCTACAAGAACAGACAAGCAACGCTCTAAGTCGTCGGACGCTGCCGGAAGGCAAATAGGTTCCACTATTTCGCGACAGCCCTGTATGGCTGAAAACACGAAATTAGTGCCTCCCGCATCAAGCGTCATCACGATTCGTTCATCATGTTCGTACATAGGTTTCAAGATATTAGATGATTGAATTATTTCATTATTAAAAGCGTACGTAGGCTTTTATCGTTACACATTCTTTTCCTGCCGATTTACCATACGGGGCAATGGTATATTCTTTCACTCCGGCAGGAATGATAAATGTTTCCGCATAATGCACCACGAAAGGTTCAAAGGCGTGAG
>OOAH01002362.1_pt1 | contig 13287 bp, 10 predicted proteins | sample 1671801 | NCBI WGS metagenome assembly OOAH01 (sample SAMN06348194, study PRJEB24527) | human gut metagenome | biome: human gut; feature: ankylosing spondylitis patient; material: feces | host: Homo sapiens | place: China | collected 2015-10 | reverse complement strand
ACCCGGAAGATAGTCTGCATATAGCCGGACGCAGCCGTGCTTGCCGACCCGGTCAGCATCATCACAGCCGTCCATTCCGGCACTGTCACGCCGGTGGTCAGCTTGCCGCAGGAAATGGTAATGGTGTAGCGGTTCGCCTTGATGACCTGTTTTACCAGTGTCAGGGCGTTGTCATAGGGCATTTCGGCATCACCATCGCCTGCAACGTTAGCAACTTTATACGCACCAAACACAGGGTGGTCTTTCAGCAGCCTGCTCAGGGCACTGGCTTCTTTCACGCCCGGAACCATCCAGAGGGTATGCCGGAACATCTCCCGGTACTCCGGCGTGGAGTAGGGGTAGTTGCTCTCCGGGTTCTCCGAAGAAATCAGGTCCAGAAAGCTGCGCACATCGGCCTCGTGGACAAAATCACCCACCTGTGCGCCAGCCGGCAGAGGACGGAAATCCCGTGCCGGGTCTCCCGTCCACACCCGGAAAAACTCGGTAAAGTTGAACGCCATCTCCAAGGTCTCGTAGCGGTAGGAGGTGGGCAGACTTTTCCCAAGGTCGAAGGTCAGGATGCGAAGTTCCGGCAGGTCTGCATAGGGGTTATGGTCGCCGGGGTGCAGGGTGTCCCACTCCCGCTTGCGCTTTTGCTCCATGACGTAGTCCCATGTGTAGACGTTGTTCTCGTACTTCTGCATCAAATTGTACGGCGTGCCGGATAACTGCAGAACCTTGGGAGCCTTACCGTTCTTTTCTGCTTCCAGCAGAGACTGCACCTTCTGTCCCCGCTGGGTCTGGGTGCCCTCGTGGGCTTCATCGTAAATCACGAGATCCCAGTCCATATCGAAAACAGCGTTATTCTTGTCAAACTTGCCATCTGCCCGCTGAGAGCCACGCAGGTCCTGCATGGAGGCAAAGTAAACAAAAGCCTTGCCGGAATTCTGGTAGGCTGTCAGGTTTGCATCGTTGCGTGCATCCATTGCCGCATCGTAAACGGACGAATCCGTATCGAAACGGTCTTTTTTCAGGAAAGCACGGTTGTCTCCTTCGCCAAAAATCAGGTCAAAATCGTTGCGCCAGCCATCTTCCACCACCGGGCGGTGGGTGACCACAATCACCTTCTGGTAGACTGCTTTTTTGATGAGCGCATAGGCCGTAACCGTCTTGCCGAAACGCATCTTGCAGTTCCAGAGCATCGAGTTCTGCTTGCGGAAAATCGTCAGCGTCCGATTGACGCAATCTACCTGCTCGTCACGCAGGGTAATGGCTCGCTTTTTGGGCGCAGCAGGGACAGTCTGCGGCAGAAAGCTGATCTGCCCCTCACTCTTTTCGGCAGCGGTCAGAGCCGTGCGGCCCTCTTTTACCGCCTGAATCGCACGAATGGCAACGGACAGCGGCACCTCAAACCATTCGCTGTCCTGATTGGAATTGGAGAACTTCCGGGCCGAAAAGCCAGAATTGTACAGCACATTATGGACATCGTCATCATCGAACAATTCCGTATCGGTCGTACCATCCGGGAAGGTGACGGTTCTGCGTGCCAGCTCGGTATATTGCAGGTCGTATTCAACCATCGCCGTCTTGGTATACTGGTCGATGCGGTCACGAGCAGCACAATTCAGCTCCGCACAGTTGGGCGGAAGCTGTTTGTAGCTGTTCACGCTGTCAAAATTTGTCTTTCCTATCTTCCAGTAGCCCTCGTGCTGGGCATCGTGAATCGTAAAGATGTAAATCAACCGATACGACATGGTTGGCTTATACGCTGCCATTTGCTTTTCCTCCTCTCACCATTGAAAGAAAAGTCATCGTCTGATTGGAACGCCAATCCTTTATGACGCTGTAAATCCCGTTGTGTGCCCGGATATTTCCGCTTTTGCATCCGGGGCACAGGTCAATTTGTTCCTCACTGCCGAACCAGCTGATAATTTCAATTTTGTTTTCCTTACAGCTGCCCGGAACCACATACTTTGTGCCGTCCATCTGCCAGAGGTTCCACGCAATGATGTTGGCGATCACCTTCATCTGCCGCAGGTGGGGAAGTTTACCAAAGCGTTCCCGGTAAACCTCCACGAAGGTCACAAACAGGTTTTCCCGTGCCAGCAGCAAGCTGTCACCCTGATACTCAAAGCCGTACACGCTCTGGAACGCCCGCTTTGTCCATGTGAACCATTCTTCTTCGGTGTCCGTGTTTTCGCCGATAACACGCAGCTTGCGGTCCAGCAGGCCAATTCGCTGGGAAATGGGAATGGTTTCGCCCGTTACGGTGTCGTAGCGGCTTACCAGATAGGGAGCCTCGCCGCAGGAGATTTCCAGCCGTTGTGCATCCACATATTTCTGCCATGTGTGCTGACGGTCGTCCGGGAAGGCAATTTTGTCAGCCGTTGCTTTCCACGACATCTCCTTCTGGATGTTGAAAACATCCTTCCTGCCAAACCACTGCTCATCCACCAGATTGTTCTGTGCATTGCAGATCCAACTGGGGGTAAACACCTCTGCTTTGTCACGGGTGCGGTTGGTCTGGTGCTCCAGTGCTTTTTCCACTCTGGGCTGAATCAGGCTGTCCTGTTCGCCTGTAACCAGTTCCGGCAGGATTTCTTTTTTGAAGCTGTATGGTTCGCCCAGTTCGGCGTAATCATCGGTTGCCCAGATGATGTTTTTCTTGGTGGTTTTGTCCTGAAGCAAAATCTCAAGGAGGGTGCGTTCATGGTCCAAAAGTTCCTGCTCCAACAGGTCAATTCCTGCAATGCTGAACATCCGCCGCCCTCCCTTCCATTTGTTGATGGTACTATAATAACACACCTTTCGGGGTTTGTGAATGTTTTACAAGAAAGCCGTCCATCCATGCCTGCTTTTTGCCGTTTCCTATTGAAACCAAAATCGTATTCTGTTCAGCGATGCAATCGCGCAGCCTGCATCGGTACGGTGCAGTTCAAGGGTTTGGGATTTCCCAACAAGTATTTTGCAACGCAAAAATGGTCTTTGTATATACGAAGACACTGCTTGCTGGTCGTGTACCTTTCAGCTTTCACCGCCACAAAACGTTTCATATTTTGGACTCCATTCAAACTGTGCATTTTTGTCTAACAATTTTTTGCGTTGCTGCCAATCGGGCATGAGTGTTGTCAGGATCGCATAAAAATCCTTCGAGTGGTTTGGGTATAGAAAATGACAAAACTCGTGCAATACTACATATTCAATACAACTGACGGGCATTTCGAGCAAGTGCTGGTTCAATGTAATGATAGCCTTCTGCGGAAGACAAGATCCCCAGCGAGTATCCATCGATCGAATATGGATTCGTGGAGATGGCACACCGTATTTTCGAAATATCGGATAAAGCTGATCCACTGTCTGCTGAAATATTTCGCGACACATCTTATTCAGATAACGGTCAACAAGACGCTTTTTTTGTTTCTGATCTTCTGTGTCTTTTACGGTAAGATAGAGATAAACGCCATCGGAACGTATATCGTCCTTTTTTCCTTGCTCTACCCGCAGACGCAGACTGCGCCCCAACACGGAAAAACTTTCCCCACTGACATAATGCCGGGGCTGCGGTGCGTACTGTCGGAATTCTCGAAATTGCTGCTGTGCCTCAGCAATGTAACGGCTGCGTCGTTTCACAAATTGTGTAACAACACTTTCCGAGACATCTTTCGGAGCAGAAACATAAACAGAGGCATCTGTCCGAATCCGAAGATTGATATTGCGTACGTTCTTTCGTTCTAGCTGATAGCAGATACAACCATGCTCCGTCTCAACCGCACAAATCTGTATCATGCAAACCTCCGCAACGCAACTGTTTTAACATTTTCAATAATCATGTCAATCACATCAAAAGAAAGTACCAGGCCCCTTTCTTTTTGATAACGGTAAAACAGATCATCAATATCCTGCGAGATTCGATCATGGATCGTCAGGTTATGGGTCCAGTCTACCTGGCTATGTTTTTCGATGATTGTCGTAATATCCAGTGCCATCTCGGCGGCAAAGTCTGGCTCCACAGACAATTTTTCGTTGGAGAAAATCGCTGTCAGCACACCATAGAATGCCTGTGCATGGACATTGGATCGGATGCGGTCCGGGTATGCGATAGCGCTTTTTCCCGTGCGGTAATCTTCCAAAATATCCTGCATCTTGGCCAGATATTCCGCCTCCGTTATCGTTCGGGCTTTATACAGTTCCAGCACTTCCTTGATGCGCTTGGAAAAATTTTCATAGTATGCTGGGTTCTCCTGATACTTCGTATTGATACTCTTGGCGAGCCGTGTGCGAATCGCATCAGCTTTGGCACGCAGTGAGCCTAACTCGTTTAATTCCTTTTCAAACGCATCTCTGTCCAGAATGTCTACCGGCTCGGTGATTCGCTTCAGACCCTCTACTGAAAGGTGTACGTCCAGCAGGTTTTGCATCAGTGGTTCGTATTCCCGATTGTCAATTGAATCCCCATAACGAGGTTTCACACTGCGCCGTACCGCAGAGAAAAAGCCAAATGCTTTGATATATTTTTCCCGCTCTTCCACTGCCAGCGCCTCATAGGTTTTTTCAGAATTCAGAACAAGATTCAAGGAGCGGCCAAAGTTACACAGCCGTTTGTAAAACTCTTCCCGCTTCGAATTATCCGCTAAGAAAACCTCTACCGCCTCTGCATCGGTTCCGGCAAGTGTCAGACCGGAAACAGCCGAAAACAGCTCCATCAGTGCAGAATAGTCGCTGCGTACCGTTCCAATCGCAGAGAGCACATCCACCACAACGCCTTTCAGATCGTGCCCATCAAAGTTTTCCAGCCCGGCACCACTGTAAAGTTCCATTGCCTCATCCAATTTTTTGATCAGGCCCCGGTAATCCACGATCATTCCATAGATTTTGCCCTCGCACAGGCGGTTTGTGCGGGCAATGGCCTGAAGCAAACCGTGCTCCTTAAGTTCTTTGTCCAAGTAAAGCACTTGGCAGAGCGGCTCATCAAAGCCGGTAAGCCATTTGCTGCACACGATCACAAGATCCAATTCTCCGGCATGATACTGTGCCTTGATTGCTTCTTCATAATCATCGGCACTGCCATAGCGCTGCATCATCCGATTCCAGTAGGCAACTACCTTGTCGTCTGCTCCTTCATCTGCATCATCCACGCTCTCGCGCAGATCCGGGGCCGAGATCACGACAGCGCAGTTCAGATCGCCAAATTGCTCAAAGCATTCCAGATACCGAACGGCATCCCGCTTGTAATTGGTGGCGACCATTCCCTTGAAGCCTGTATTTTTATAGGTTCGGCAAAAGTCCTCGTTGATGTCCAAAGCGATCCGTTTGATGCGTGCATCCGTAGAGGTCAGCCGTCGGATGCTGCTCCATTTCCGGGCGAGATCATCCCGCTGTGATTCCGTCAGGCGTTTTGTTGTTTGCTGAAACCATAGGTCGATGTTCTTTTCGTCAACTTTCTGCTCCACAAAGCGGCCTTCATAGATCAGTGGAACAATTGCACCATCGGCTACACCGTCCTGAATCGTATACTTATGAATCAGTCCGCCAAACTTTTTCAAGGTGTTTTTCTCGCTCTTCATCAAGGGCGTTACCGTAAAGCCGATATAGCAGGCGTTCGGAAAAACCGTCCTCATTTTATGTGACATTTTGCCGTAATTGGAGCGGTGGCTTTCGTCCACAAGAACAAAGATGTCCCGAGATTTGTTGTAACCGTCCAGTCGCTCGGCAGTGCTGAATTTGTTGATGATGCTTGTGACGATGTCCACCCGCTCATCCGTAACCAATCCCAGCAGATGCCGCCCGTTGGTAGCACGCGCAGGACGAAGCCGCGTGTGCGCGAATGTCGCTGTGATTTGCTTGTCCAGCTCTTTTCGGTCGGTGACGATCACTACGCGCGGACGGTCTGCCTGCAGCTCCAGCAGCAAATATTTCGCCACCATCACCATGGTCAGACTTTTTCCGCTGCCCTGTGTATGCCAGATCACACCGCCGCACCGATTTCCTTTTTCATCACGCTGTTTGACTGTGTGCAGAATTTCCTTCACCGCAAAATATTGCTGATATCGGCAGATCTTTTTCACATTGTAGTCAAACAGCACGAAATACTTTGTCAGTTCCAACAAACGGACCGGTGTAAACAGGGAAACAATATCTTTATCCTGCACCGTTGATGTCCGATTCGGGATCAGCTGAGCCATTTTCCGGTTCAGGAAATCTGCATCTTGCTCTTTCCAGATGCTCCAAAACTTTTTCGGTGTTCCCGTTGTTGCATAGCGTACCTCGTTTTTATTGGTCGCCATTACGATCTGCGCAAACGCATAAAGCTGGGGGATATAGTGAGGCTGCTGGTTACGGCAGGTTTGCTCAATGGCCTGTTCCACCGGGATATCCGGAGCCTTGCACTCAATCACCGCAAACGGAATTCCATTGACAAACAGCACGATGTCCGGGCGGGCATCATGCTGTCCATCGGCGCTTTCCACCGCAAATTCTTCCGTGACATGGTAAAGGTTCTGCGTCGGGTCCTCCCAGTCAATGTACTTCAAGTTGAAGTTCAGCAGCCGCCCTTCGCCTACAGTTTCGGGATAGCTTTTGCCCAGCATAAGCGCATCATAGATTTTCTCGCTGGTGCGCACAAGGCCGTCCGTCAGCGGTATTTCCAGATCATCCATGGCGTGCTCAATGTTGACTGCCGAAAATTCATTTTCCACACCGCCGTAGGTATAGCGGTTCAGTTTCCGCAGCTGACCGCGCAGCACATCCCGCAACAGCACCCGGTAGCCACTTCCGCGCTGCTGACGGCATTCTTCCGGGGAGAGATATGTATACCCCATGGCCTGCAGCAGTTCCAGCGCAGGCTTTTTGCTGATGTTGGCTTCGGAGTAAATGGATTTATCGAGGTTCATGGTGACCTCCTTATTGTTCAGAAATCCCATAAAAGACACTGTTTCCCGATTCAGGGGATCGGTCAAGTGGAATGCAGTTGCGCTTTACCCTGCCCTCTATGCACAGTTCTTCCAACGCTTTGAGAACTTCTATTTCGGGCAGATCAAGCGCCGCTGCACATCCATGGCCACTCGACCAATTTTCGCTATCCTTTAAGTACTGGTACACTTTTTTCTTTACTTCATCAAACTTCTTGTCTGCACTCATATTTTCACTCTCACTTTCCCGGTCAGCAGCAACTGCATCAGTGCTTTTTTCTTTTGCTTCTCAGCCTCAATAGACTTTTGGAGCAGGTCAATTTCATGGTCGGCAGTACTTAAAATTTTAGCAATTTCTTTCTGCTCTTCGATTTCTGGCATTGTAATTTTGATTCTGAAGAAATCATCAACAGCAACATTTAACATTCCGTGATTTCTTGCTCCCTCTTGAACAATTGATTGAATTTCTCGATTTATAATACTCGCCTCAAAATATTGTTCCAGAAAGTCAAGGGACGCCAATTTCTTGTTTACTGCAAAGCAAATATAAAGGGGCGAAACAACGCCTTGGACATATCTCTTCAAGCGTTTTATTGTGCCGTACGGATAGCCTTTCGAGTAACTTCTATTGTATGCGAATTCGTCTTTTGAAAGCAAGTAGTAGTTGCTTTTATTGTCACTTGCAATTACTTTGTCAAAAAATTCCGTCTGATTTATCAATCCATACTGCGCCGATATTGTAAGCACGTTGTTATTTCCAACCGTATTTTTAGTTTCAATACGGCATGAAATTTCATTCAAGTGAATAGTTTTCCACTCACCTCCAAATCCCGGTAGCCGCTTCTTCCCGGTCAACAGTTGCTGCATCAGATATTTTTTTTGCTGCTGTTTTTGAACGAGAAGTTTTTCTTTCAGCTCAATCACTTTGTCCTGTGTGGAAAGGATGGTAGCAATCTTTTGCTGCTCGGGAAGAGGAGGCAAAAACACCATCTGACTCAAAACAGTTTTTGTATTTATAACTGGAACCAATCCAGAGTTGCACCACTTTGCAAGAGGTATTCCTTGAAGATAATAATATAAAAACTCATGCCAACATTTTGAAGTGTCGGTTACAGTCAATACAAGCACATTATCATCTACCATGCCATCCTGAGCCAATATCTTTTTGTTGTTATTAAAAAGTGCTGCGCCAACTCGTGGAAAAACAATACTTCCCTTTGGAAAGGGAAGTACACCGATTTCCTCCATTGTAATGTCACTAATTGTGTTGATAGCATTCGTTAAGTATTTTGAGTTCGGGTTGAGGCCTATATCCGCAACTTTAAAATAGTTCCACTTCAAATTCTTCTTTCCCTGATATAACCTCGAAAATGTAAATCCTTGACTTACAGTTGCAATATCTTTCAAACAATATTTTTCAAATCGCTTTATTTTTCGTACACCTTCAGCTTTTCCATTATCTAACACCCTACGTTTCACCTCTCTTCAAAAACTCACAATTCTGTATTATTTTCAGCAGCCATCTTTATTCTTTTATTTCAAAGCTCTTAAATATGGGTTTCATTTTATTGCATTTCTTCCAAAATGGAATACACATTTCTTCCATAAATCCAGCAATTGGCGTCGCATCGATTGCTTTGGCTAAAGCATCACCAGTTTTAGTATAAACCGCACAACCAACAGGAAGTTCATTCGGCGGACTCAGGTCAATCTTTTTTCCATAATAATTCGCAGTGGTGGACATTGTAGAAGATACTACATATCCTTCAAAAAAATCTCCCAAATTGGCTGCAACAAGACCAAGTGCTTGAAGATTCATAATTGAATCGAAAGTAATATTCCATTGTTCGTAATAAGAAAGTTTGTTATAAACTACAACAGGGGCTATCGCATCACCCAGTTCAACAGACACACTTTTTAATGCTGTGAATGCCTCAGCATCACTCCTGTCCATCCTCGGAAGAATTTCTAACAGCGCTCTAGGCACACATCCCGGATGGTTACATTCGTTTGCTAAAATTTTACCCCAAATAAGTTGAAATTCTTCTGCCGATACAAGACGAGCTTTATCCATGAACTGTGCCAGCCAGTCATCATCAATATTTTCTGGCTTTGCATCACTTTTCACAGATTGTATTGCAATAGATACAATATTTTCTTGGTTACAGTACTCCTTAATAATCTTTTTTGAGTTACTGATCAATGCAGCTTTAACCAATGGATCCTTGTCGCTATTTTGAATTTCTGCAATATAAGTATCTACTGCTGTACGACTTGGTGTATCATGATTTGCACACCACCCCACTGCATGCTCCAGTTTATCCAGTAATGCAGTGACAACCCCACCTAGCGCAGTGGCAACTTCGCCGGCTCCTAAAAAATCCGTCAATGCTCCCATTTTTCCTTCCTCCTGCGAGTTACTTCCTGCAGTCGATAAGCTTTCATCCGCCATGTTCTTGCTTTCCTTCCATAAGAAAGTATATCATACGCCAATGTACAATTTAAACAACAATATTTCAGAATTTTTGCATCATAAATCGTGCATTGCCTCATTTAAACCTTTAGAGCCCCAGCTCATCCAGATACTTTTTCATCTGCTCCTGTACCTGTGCCAGCTCAGCTTCGATATCCGCAATATTTTTCTTCACCGCCTGAATATCTACCGGGTCTTCCTCTTCAAAAGTATCCACATAGCGAGGAATGTTCAGATTGTAGTCGTTCTCTCGGATTTCATCCAGCGTTGCACGATAGCTGTATTTTGGCATGGTTTCACGCTTTTTGTAGGTATCCACAATTTTCTGGATGTCCGTATCTCGCAGAAGGTTCTGATTCTTGCCTTTCTCGAAGTTGCCCTCTGCGGAAGCGTCGATGAACAAAACATTATCGACGCCTCGACTAATGCGATCCTTGCGAAACACCAGAATGCAGGCCGGAATACCCGTGCCATAAAACAGGTTGGCAGGCAGACCGATCACAGCATCCAGAAGGTTGTGTTCAACAATCTGGCGGCGAATTTTGCCCTCGCTCGCACCGCGGAACAGTACACCGTGGGGCAGCACGACAGCCATTCGGCCATGGCTGCGGTCAAGGCTGTTGAGCATGTGCAGAACAAAAGCATAATCACCCTTGGAAGATGGCGGAACGCCCCAATCAAAGCGCCCCCATGGGTCCAGAGAAGCGTTCATTTTTTCCGGCTTTTTTCCCTTGGCATCCAGAACCGCATTGGAAAGAAAACCGCTGTCCCATTTGTCCAAACTGAATGGCGGGTTTGCTACAATGCACTGGAACAACATCAGATTATCGTTTTCGATGTTCTGCGGATTGCTCAGGGTATCGCCCTGCCAGATGCGGGCATCGTCTACCTCGTGCAGGAACATATTCATCTTGCACAGAGCCCATGTCTGTGCGTTTAATTCCTGACCGTAAACTGCCACTTTTCCGTCCGACACGCGCTTGCACGCCTTGAGCAGGAGACCACCGCTGCCGCAGGTCGGGTCATAGATACGGTCATTTTCCTGCGGATCCACCAATGCCGCTGCCAGCTCGGAGACCTTGCTCGGAGTAAAGAACTCTCCGCCCTTCTTGCCGGCGTCCGAAGCGAAGTTGCCAATCATATATTCGTAGGCGTCACCGATGATGTCAGAACCGTCCAGCGCAGAAGAACGCAGGTCAAGTCCGTGGAAGTCTTCCAGCAGGTTGCAGAGGGTCGCATTTTTTGCCTTGATGTCTGTACCAAAGTCCACATTGGAGTTGAAATCGATGGAGCGAAACACGTTCCGAAGCTTGCTGCTGTTATGATCTTCAATAGAGGCCAGTGCCGTGTTGATCTTCAGCCCGATTTCGGAATCATGGCGATTTTTATAAAGGTACCCAAACGTAGATGTATCATCCAGCTTAAAACGCTCACGGCTCATGGCACGCTCTACACGGCGTTCATCACCGTCGTATTGCTCCCGGTATTGCTCTCGCTTTTCCTCCGAAACGTCGCTCAGATATTTTACGAACAGCATGGAAAGAATGTAGTCCTTATAACGGGAACTGTCAATTTTACCGCGAAAGCTGTCGCAGGCGTTCCAAAGAACGCGTTCGATTTCCGATTTTGTCGTCATAGTCGTTATCCTTTCCTCTGTGCGTGATTCATTTGTTCCAGCATCGCCTCATAGCAGCTTCGCTTTTCAACTTCCAACTTACGCAGAAGGCGTAGTTCCTGCTGTGCTAGCAAGCGAAGCACTTCCATCTGGCGTTGTATTTCCGGCGATGGCAGCTGAAGCTCCAAGCGGCAAAAATACCTTGCGTTTACGGAGCTGATCATACTTTTGGTGGTATTTTGATAGATCTGCCTTTTTGCCTTCGGCGTGTTCAGATACCAATAAAGATACCCCGGCACAAGCTCTGTTCCCCGAATGCGAATTACCACAAAATTCGACGTGATCACCAAGTTGCGTGTGGTGTCGTCAATCAAAACTGCTGTGTAGGGGGCAGTCAAGCGCACTACAATGTCATTTGGCTGCGTCAGATAGTCCATGGACAATGGTTCTTTCGCAAAGTACGGCTCCAATTCAGCAGGATCAATCTCACCTTCCGCTTTTACCGCCCGTAGACTAAGTTGGTGGTATCGTATCGCCTGCGGGGAGTCAGCTCTTGCCTGTTTTCGAGAAAGGACAAGTCCGCTACGGATATCTGCAATTTCTCCAAGATTCATTTCACACCTCGGTTGTCACGTGCAATAAAGAACAAAAATTTTTGAAAAAGAAAGCCAGAGCGGATTTCACTCTGTCACTGAGTTAAGTATACTCTGCTTTGATTATCAATGTCAAGTGCTTTTTACAAATCTGTCCGTCATAATTAAAAATAACATTCTTTTGGAGCTTATCAGATTTCACCGTTTCCCTGATCTGACCCACATGACACTATAGCATCGTAGAATTGGCTCGGATTTTTTGCATCATTGTGTACAACGCATGGACTAAGAGGGTGGGCAACTTGGACTACAAGTCCATAAACTTTTGCTGCGGAAACCGGTACACTGTTGTCAAAGGAGGCGAACAATATGCTAAAACTAAGCAGTCTCAAAATAGACCCCGAATTTTCCGCTCAAATTTTGCCGCTGAGTTTTGAGGAGCTCCAGCAGCTTGAAATGAACATGATTCGGGACAGAAAGCTCACAGACCCGATCATTGTGTGGAACAAAACCATTCTGGACGGGCATAACCGCTACAACATCCTGCGGAAGCATTCGTTTATCGAATATGAGATCAAAGAAATGGAGTTTTCCAGCCGTCAGGAGGCTCTGATCTGGATCTGCAATCATCAGCTTGGGCGGCGTAACCTGACACCTGAGCGTAGAAAGTATCTGATTGGAAAGCGGTATGAAGCGGAAAAACAGGTCTCTCAAAACCGCGGCAATCAGTACACATCCGCCAAGAAAAATGCCACGGATCAAAATGATCCCTGCCAAAACAAATCCGGCAGCCATGTTACCCGGCAGCGGATCGCAAACGAGACCGGCACCAGCGAGGGTTATGTGCAGCGGGCCGAAAAGTACATGAACGGCGTGGAGGCTGCCGATGAAGCGGCACCCGGTGCCCGGGAGGAAATTCTGAACGGGAAAATCAAAGCTGCTGACCGTGAGATCTGTGCCATCGCTAAGGCTCCGAAGGAACAGCGATCGGAAATCGTTGCAGAACTTCGCAAGCCGAAAAGCGAGCGAGATAAGCAGCTTACTTCCCTTACAAAAAGCCTTCCATGAAAGGCGAATCTTTTGATGACGACGGAAGCCGATTTCTGATCGGCATTTCCAAAAAAATGCAAGGACACAAAAGGGCATTGACCGAAAGTGATCAAAAAGCCCTGAAACAATCCGTTGATGCCCGCTATTATCGCAAAGCACCTGCGGATCATTCCATCCACATCGCTGCGATTGAAGGTGCTTATGATGCCTTTAAAACAGGAAAAGACTGCATTCTCCGGGAGTTTGAGGATAAGCGTGAGGGCAGCACCACAACGCTGGTGCTCAAAAAGACCAAAACAGCATCCTCCAACCGCACCATCTTTATGACCGCCGTGCTGAAAGAGGAACTGAAACACTGGTTGAAGCGTCTGGAAATGGATGAAGCTGTTGACCCGGAACGCTATCGCAACAGCGGGATGCTGCTGCGCCTGCCCAATGGTCTGGCGGTGGAGCCGATCCTCATCCGCAAAAAGTTCATCAAGTGGCAGGACAAGCACCCGGAGTTCACCCGCATCGTATTCCATGGCCTGCGGCATTCCAGTGCCACCTATCAACTGATGATCTCCGGCGGTGATGTGAAAGCCGTACAGGGAACAACAGGTCATGCCAGCGCTAATCTGCTGGTCAACACCTATGCACACATCCAGCAGGATTCCCGCAAGAAGCTGG
>OOAH01002360.1_pt1 | contig 13289 bp, 9 predicted proteins | sample 1671801 | NCBI WGS metagenome assembly OOAH01 (sample SAMN06348194, study PRJEB24527) | human gut metagenome | biome: human gut; feature: ankylosing spondylitis patient; material: feces | host: Homo sapiens | place: China | collected 2015-10 | reverse complement strand
ACTGATGGCGTTTTTCACAATCACCTGCATGTCCGTAAGCTCGAGCACCGGCTGCTGCTGCTTGGCGTAGGAGCGAACGCGATTGACGATTTCGCTGGCGCGCGTGCCCTGCATAACGATCTCTTCAAGCGCTTCGGTAAACACCTTCGGGTCGACCGCACCGCGCTTTAAGCGTCGCAGCAGACCGTTGGCAAAGTTCGTGATGGCCCCGAGCGGCTGCTTAAGTTCATGCGCAATCATGGTCGACATCTGCCCGACGATGCCCGTTCGCTCCAGGTGCGCAATATGATCTCGACTGGCTGCGGCTTCGGCCTCAATGCGCTTGCGGTCTTCGAGCGCCTTATTGAGAAGCGCCGTACGACGCCGCACCAGAACCGATAGCGAACCCGCATAGAAAAGAATCAAAAACAAAACCCCGAGCGTAATGGTGACGCCCGCAGACTGTTCGCGAATGAAGGTCGACAGACGGAAGGCCTGCAGATGCTCGTAGGGGCCGACCTTCAGAGCGTAGTAGAGATCGTGTACGGGACGCACGGAAGCCACGGGGCCCCAGTCGACGCCCGTTGAAGCCCCCGTCATGCGCTGCAGTGCAGACATCACGGCGCGGCTAAAGCCCGGATCGATGCCTGCCAAGGCCGACACAATGAAGCTTGGGTAAAGATCGCCCGAATGGCGGCAGACGGAATACTCGCTGTCGTTGAGATCCAAAAATCCGTAGTCGGATTCATTAATCACGCCGCGGCGCGTCAGCGACTCGAAAGCACATGTCGGCAATACCGCCACATCGACCTTTTCCTGCTGAAGCGCCCTCAGAATATTGGCTGCATCGGTACCGTAAAAGCGTGTATTTTCACCGATAACATCGATGTTGAGTCCTTTTTTCTGGAATTCCCTCAAGGCAATGAGCCAACCGCCGAAACTTGTCGGGTACGCAGCTGCGATGCGTCGGTTGCGGACATCCTGGAGGTTTTTGATCTCGGGGCTTGAAGCGCGCTTAACAAAAAGCACGCCGTCGGCGTAGGACGGGTCGGCCGTAAAGACCGGCCAAAGACTCGACAGACCGATCAGCTGATTGGTCATCTCAAAGCGAATAAAGCTTCCGGCATCCGTAATCGCCATGTCGACGGCTCCGGCGTTGACCGCTTCGACCAAAACCGTGCTTTCAAGAATCACAAACTGCAGATTTTGTTCGCCCAGGCTGCTTGCCAGGTGCATTCGCGTTTGCTCCCAGGGGCCGCCGTCGAGATAGTTGGAGAACTCAAGCTGCACGCCGATGCGTGCCGGGCGAGACAATTCGTACCCTTTTACCTGACCATTCTGATCGTGCTTGGGTTTCACGACCAGGGGCACTTCGGGGCGAGCCGGCACCGCAAGCTGCATGGCTCGATCCGAGCCGTTCATCGCGTGGTTGCCCTCCGGTACAAGCGAATAGGAGGCCGCAGCCGTAGCAAGCGACAAAGCACCCGCCGCGCAGGTCAAAACAGTCAGCAAAGCGCGTCCGAGACTCATGAATGCACCCTGAGCCAAATTAGATGCCGGGCATCAGAAGGTCGCTTTCGGTGCGGCGCACATCCAGTACGCCCACGATTTCGTAGGTACTCACAAGCCCCTCTTCGCGCCGATGCAGCGTTTTCACGCGCACATTGGCAATCAGGACATCACCGGGCTGCAGTTCGAAAATGCCGCTGTCGATGCGCGAGAGAAACTCCTTGTCGCACATCACAGCCTGAATGTGCTGCAAGCCGTTATCAAAGAACCAGGCCTGCGAATTACGAAACACGGGCGACTGAAGCGTCAACGCCATCGTGCGCACTTTTTCAACCAAAAGAACCTCTTCGACTTCGGCAAGTGCAAATGCGTTGATGTGACCGGCTTGAAGTGCAAAAACCACTTCGCCCGAATCGCGTTCCGAGACGGTCAATTCGGCAATTCCGCTGTCGGCCAAGGCATTGACAAGCGCCTGCAGACCTTCGCGCACGCGGCGATTCTTGAAGAGCTCATAGGTCGTCTTGGAAACGACGCAGCGCTGCTCATAACCGACGTCAACATCCACATGCTTGCCCGTAAGGTAAACCTTGAGCGGAGCGCGGCCCCCCAGGCGCAACAGCAAATTCACGAGCCCGTCGCACCAGCCCTCGGGCAACATCGCCTCTTCCTCGGGCGTACGAGCGATCTTCACGAACCCCAACGCTTCAAGCACCACTTGGGGCTGCGGCTGCGCGTAAAACGCTTGGCCCGCAAGCGCCGCGCACTGCGCCTTGCCCGCATCCACGCGGAAACCCAGATCGACTTCAAAGTCTCCCGTGCCTTCACCGGCGCGAACATCGATTTCGGGCTCCACCACCCGACCGAAAAGCACTTTGGAAGCTTCGGTAAGAAGCGTGTCCACGCCGATCACGGCATGCGCAACGGCCGGGTTGGCAGACGTAGCCTCACGATGAGGAAGTCCGCGAAATTCAAGATTGAAAACGGCTAGCGTCACTTCTTATTCTCCAATTGCCTGCGGCCGCCGAAATACGAAGGCCAAACGAAATTACTGCGCATTTTTGCGCCGTTTAGCTTATGCGGCAAGCGCAGGAACCTATAATTCGACGAGCGGTGCTCAACATAACTTTTTTGAGTACCGATCGAAAGCCCAAGAAGAATACCAATCTCACCCGAATTTTTCGCATGCCGCCCGCCTCTTCCGTTGATTTGGACAGCCGCCTCGATGAGGTTTTGCCTCCTAAACTCGCTCGCCGCACAGTGCCGGCGCTCACGGAGCTTGATGTTGTCACGGCCGAAGACCTCTACGAATGCGTAGCCAACCTCGGCAGCAATTGGTTTCGCGGCTTTCAGGGCATCAAAAAAGAGGACGCCGTCGAGCTTGTCGACTGGCTAAGCGAATATGAAGACGTCCTCGGAGAAGTCACCGAGCGTTTTTGGCCTGCGGGCTGTGCTCCCGCAGACATAATCAAAGACTCGGCCTTGCCCGAGATGTCGGGGGCGGACGCTCCTCTCCCCGCAACAATCGAGTCGCTTCTGTCGGACACCGACCCGATCGTCTCTGTTCTTCCGGCCGAACTTTCGGGTACCGCAGGAACCAACCGCGGCTACGCCGACAATTCGCTTGCCGTCGACGACGACCTTTCTGCCGTGCGTTTGTGGCTGCAGGCCCGCGCAGTCAACCCCAATACGCTTTCGCAATACCGCAAGGAAGCGGAGCGGTTTCTTTTATGGTGCACGATGGAACGCGGCAAGGCATTGAGTTCGATTACAGCTGCCGACGCGTCGCTCTATCCGAAGTGGCTCGAGGAACTCGGCAGACTCGAGCCCTTCGTTTGGCAAACACGCTGGAAGCTGCCTCAGCACACCTGGATCGGCCCCAAGAACGCTCCCCGACTTTCGTCTCAGTGGCGCCCCTTCAACGGTCCGCTTTCGGTATCAAGTCGCAAAACGTCGATGACGGTCATTCGCATCCTCTTCGGTTTTTTAACGAAGACCGGGTATCTTCGCGCCAATCCGTTTGACCAGATCAGCTCCAAGGTCCGCTACTTGCCCGGCGAAGGCGCTCCGAAGGCCTTTGCCGATCGATCGCTTACGCCACGGCAATGGGAAGCCGTACTCGAGCATCTTGAACATATGCCCGAAGGCGAAGCAAAGCTGCGAATCCGCATCGTGCTCGCTTTAGGCAAAGGACTCGGCATGCGTGCTTCCGAGATGATTCATGCTCGCGCCGACTGGATCGCCGTGCGCCGCATCGGCGACGAAGACCTCACGGTAATGGAAATTGTCGGCAAGGGCGATAAAGTGCGTCGCCTGCCTTTGGCAGAGCAAACGCTTGACGACATCAACGCCTACTTTGCCTGCCGGGGACTGCCTCCTGCCGCTCTAGCCGCCCCCTCCACTCCGCTTCTCGCGTCAGTGCGCCGCAAAGCAAATGCTCCTGCTTCAGCCGACGGCATTTCGCGCTCGGGGCTCTATCGCGTTTTGTGCGACTTCTTTGAAGCTGCCGCTGCCGAAGTCGAGGAGCGCTCCGCGTCGGACGCAGCCAAACTCCGAGCCGGGTCAACCCACTGGCTTCGTCACACTTTCGCTACGACAGCCCTCAAGACCATGGACATCAACCTTGTGCAAAACGCCATGGGACACGCCTCGATCGGCACCACGAGCCGTTACCTGACGCCCGAAGAGGCGCAGATCGCAGAAGCGATGAAAAAAATGCAGCCGTTGTAACGAGCGGCTTTCGGTTACGCACGCAGCAACACACCGAGATCGGTCGCCTCATTGCGTCTGACCGGATTTTCGTAGGCATCTCGAAACACACGCATGCAATCGTCCGGATGCACGACGCTGAGGCGACTGTTGGGATACGTCTTCCGGAAAAAGTCGGCATGCCGCGTCGTACGAACTTTCGCCGAGTACTTGCACTCAAACGCCTCGATATTGCCGTCACGGACTTCCAGAAAATCGATTTCCTTCGGACTAGCACCGGTTGTACGCCAAAAGTAGGTTTTAGTGCCATCCCGAAACGTGTCGTGCAGCTTCTGCCGTTCCATAAAAAAGAAGTTTTCCCACAGCGCACCAGCGTCGGACCGCTGGGCCATCGGCGAAAAATCTCCGATCAACGCATTGCGCACGCCATTGTCGAAGAAATAGATTTTTTTGCCTTTCTTCATCTCATTGTCGAGATTGCGGGAATACGACGGACAAACGCGAATGAGCGAACAGGCCTGGAGTCTTTCGATGTAGTCCTCAACGGTATTTCGGCTCAAGCTCAATTCTTGTCCCAGTCTGTCGTAGGAAATTTCCGAACCAAGGTTGCGTGCCAACTTCTCAAGAAGCCTTCTCACCACACCCGTGTGTTTTATCTGCTGCGTTTCGTAAAAGTCCCTGAGCAAATATCCCGCACAGTAGTCTTCCAGATACTCGGCGGCAGACTCGGGATACAGACAGACCATCGGCATCATGCCGTTTACCAGGAACGTGTCCATGAAGCTGTTCACGGTTCCCCATGTCAGCTTCTGAGCAAGTTCATGCAGTGAAAACGGCCACATTTGCCTCGAGACAACTCGGCCGAGCGCAGACTCCTTCACCGTCGCCAAATAAAACGCCGACGAACTGGTTAGAAAAATACGACAAGGCGTTTCCAGCCTTTCGTTCTCGTCAACCAAAATCTTTACGATCGTTCCGATGTCCGAGAGTTTGTGTGCCTCATCAATCACCAGGAACGGCGCCTGAGTCAGCGCATTCCTAACATCTCCGGCATTCCGAAAGGTAAGCGCCTGTTCAGCCCCATCCATGTCACCGTTAATCCACCGGCAGCCCGAATTCCCGACAATTTGCCGGATAAGTGTCGTTTTGCCGATGCGGCGGGGACCGAACAGAAGAACGGCTCTGGGCGTCACGTCGTTTTCAATTTCTGCTCGAATTGTCCGAGTAAGAAGTGAACTTTGGTTGTGAGTCATTTGTATTACAAGACAATAAATCTTCAATTGACTGAAGAATTTTACTGTAAAAACGTTCACTTCATTGACGAATTTTTCATTTCCCACTAGTCGAATTTTGAATATTTTTTTCTAATCAGTCAGCTATAAAACATAACAGAGAAGCGTAAATATAAAAATTTTTCAGTTCATTGAAAATTTTTTTAGAAAAACTCTTCGACCTACTGAAGAATTTTTAAGTGAAGCTCGAAAAAAACTGCGCCCAACGGGAGCGCAGCGTGAACTAAAGCGGCGAGAACAGAACGTCCTATTTCGCCTTTTTCATGAGATCGGCCAGACCCGCAAACGGATTGACTCGTTCGGGTATTTCTTCGTCTTCCCGACTCTGCAGAAGCTCGCGATCGGGTTCGCAGTCCTCGTGCGCGGGGAAAAGATCAAGCGACAGAATGAGCTCTTCTTCGACCCAGTGCGCCGTATCGAACTTGGTTGAGCCCACAACCACTTCATCCTCGCCGTCCTCTTCGATGGGAAGGCTGTTGGCTTCATCCTCGGTCTTAGTAAAGAGGAAAGGGACTTCCTTGTCGATCACAATTTCGAGTTCCTTGCCGCAACGAGCGCACTCGGTGACAAGCTTCGCTTCAATCTTGAGCAAGGCGCTTGCCAAACGGCGGCGCTGGCCCGTGCCCACAGCCTTCCAATGCACATCGGCCTGCGGCGCGTCGCCTTCGAGCATTTCCTTGAGATTCGGAAGATCCTCGATCGTCAGATGTCCTTCTTCCTCGGTCTTGGCTCGAGAAAGTTCAAAAATGTCGATGTATTTCATGGCCTCAAAAATGAAAGAAACTCGGGCGCCCGATAAAATGCGCCGCATGACAGCGAATCTTAACCTTATTCTTGCCTCCACCTCGCGCTATCGCCGCGAGCTCCTTGAACGTCTCGGCTATCCCTTCGAAACGAAGGCTTCGAGCGTCGACGAAACGCCGCTCGAAGGCGAAACGCCCGAGCAGCTTGCGTTGCGTCTGGCCATTGCCAAAGCGCGGGCCGTCGCCCAAGAGAACCCCGGCAGCGTCGTGATCGGATCCGATCAGGTCTGCGCGCTCGGGAATCAACCGCTCGGCAAACCGCACAACTTCGAAGGCGCTGTGCGTCAGCTCACCGCCATGCAGGGACAAACACTCGTCTTTCACACCGCCGTATGCGTGATCGGCACCGACGGCAGCGAACAGACGTGCGTCAGCGACACGCGCATTCAGATGCGCCGCCTGTCGCAAAAAGCAATCGAAGACTACGTACGCCGGGAAGAGCCCTACGATTGCGCAGGCAGCGCCAAGATCGAAAAGCTCGGCATTGCGCTTATGCAGTCGGTTTCCTCCGACGACCCCACGAGCCTCATCGGGCTGCCCCTTATGCGCGTCACCACGATGCTCATGAATGCGGGCATTGAAGTTGTCGAAGGCCTCGGAGAATAATTGTGACAGGCGGTCGTCTTCTTTTGATTCCGGTTCCGATCGCCGAGGGCGATCCGGCCGACACGCTTCCGGCTGCAACGATTGAAGCGGCGCGGTCCTGCACGCGTTTTCTTGCTGAAAACGCCAAAAGCGCCCGAGCTTTCCTAAAGGCCGTCGCTCATCCGCAGCCGATTGCCGAACTTGAAATCATCGAGATCGGACACGAACCCGACCCTGCCCGCTTTTCCGAGTGGCTGGCCCCCGTTGCGGCCGGTACCGATACGGCCATTGTCTCCGAATCGGGCTGTCCCGCCGTAGCCGACCCCGGTGCCGGACTCGTCAAGGCCGCACAGGCGCTCGGAATCGAAGTCGTCCCCTTCGTGGGCCCCTCCTCGATCCTTCTCACGCTGATGGCTAGCGGCATGAACGGACAGCGCTTCCGTTTTCTCGGCTACCTTCCCGTGCATGAAGCCGAACGCCGCACCGCAATCCTTGCGCTTGAAAAAGAAAGCCGATCCACGGGCGAAACAGAACTTTTCATCGAAACGCCCTACCGCAACAACCGACTCCTGCAGGCGCTCGCGGAAACGCTATCACCCGAAACTCGCATCACGGCCGCAACCGATGTCACGGGCGCAGCGCAGTGCATTGAGACGCATTCGGCACGCGACTGGCTCAAAAAGGGCTTTGAATTGCCGAAATTGCCCACCGTTTTCGCCGTTCAGGCCAACCGCATCAAAGCATCGGCTCCTGCAGGCATTAAAAAGCCGCATCCGCAGACCAACCACCGTCCGCTCGGCGAACGGCATGCTTCCAGGAAGCGCTGAAAAGAACTCAGAGAAAGCGGCTTAGGCCCAACACGCGAGCCAGTTCCGCAACGGTCGGTACATAGGCGACAGCCGGATACGCTTTCAATTCCTCAGGACGAGCCGCCCCCCAAGTGACGGCCACGGCGTCGCACCCCGCGTTTTGCGCAAGCTGCAGGTCGTGAATCGAGTCGCCGATCATCACCATGTCGTGCACATCAACGCCCGTTTCGTCGGACAGTTTTTCGAGCATCGCCGGATTGGGCTTCGGGAAACTCTCATCGGCCGTAACGGTTGCTTCGAAGTACTTTTCCAATCCCGTGCGGTTAAATACTCGGATCAGTCCCTGACGGGATTTACCGGTAGCCACCGCCAGACGCAGCCCCTCGCCGGTCATTCCGGCAAAAAGCGTCTCCAACCCTTGCATCACGTCGACCTGCGCTTCGCGCTGTAGATACCAATTGCGGTACGCGCTGAGAAACGCGTCGATATCCTCGTAGCGAAATTCCGGCAGCACCTTGGCAAAAGACTCGACAAAGGGAAGCCCGATCGTTTCGCGGCAGGCGTCAAGATCGGGCGCCCGGTAGCCCATCGCCACACATGCTTGCTGCATGCCCTGCGCAATGAGGCCGGTTGTATCCATAACTGTGCCGTCCCAATCGAAAACGTAAAGTTGATATGTCTTGACGGTCATGGGCATTGCTTTCGGGCGTTCAGAGAGTCGATCAATTTCTGAAGAGATTTTTCAAGCGGCGCCACCACCAACATCGGCTCGCGCGTCACGGGATGCGTAAAACGCAGCTTTTCGGCATGCAAAAACATGCGGGCAAACGGAACGCCAAGAAGCCCCTTTTTCACCGATTCGTTAAAGGTATAGTCGCCATACTTGGCGTCGCCCACAAGCGGATGTCCTTTGCTTGCCGCATGCACGCGAATCTGATGTGTGCGGCCGGTTTTGAGTTCCGCTTCGAGATAAGACACATCCCCGTAACGCTTGATAAGCGTAAAAATCGTGTGCGCCTTCAGGCCGTTTTCTTCGTCAATGCGCACGCGCCTCTCGCCGCTCGGCAACGTGTATTTTGTGAGCGGTGCACGCACATGCTCGCGCTGATTGACCCAGTCGCCCTGCACGAGCAGTCGGTAGCGTTTTTCGATGCCGCCTTCTCGCTGCATTTCGTGGAGCCGCACAAGCGCCTTGCGGGTTTTGCAGACAATAAGGACGCCCGAGGTGTCGCGGTCGAGCCGATGCGCAAGCTCCAGAAAAGAACATTCCGGGCGAGAGGCCCGCAGCCGTTCGATCAGTCCGTAGGCAACGCCCGAACCGCCGTGACAGGCAAGTCCTGCAGGCTTATTGACGATGATGAGATCACGATCTTCGTGAAGAATCGGCAGTTCGGTGTCGGCAAGAGGCTTGACGGCAGGCGTCGAGGAGACCTCAAGCACTGCGGTGCGAACAGGCGGAATGCGGATTTCGTCACCGATCGCCAGTTTGGTCTGGCACTCGGCGCGCTTTCGGTTGATGCGCACTTCACCGTTGCGCACGATGCGGTAGACGTGACTTTTGGGCACCCCCTTGAGTATGCGCAGCAGGAAGTTATCAAGACGCTGTCCGTCGCTGCGTTCGGAAACGCGCACGTAATTAACACGCCCGAAATCGGTCACATCGGACTCGTCGAGCACCTGAACGGTGCGCACGGCGATTGTTGCCTGATCGGCCATTTTTTCTGTCATTCTCTGCAAGCGGACTCGCGCAATAAAAGTTATACTTGCGCCTTGCGCGTGCAGATGTCAGTGCAGGGCACTTTCTGCGCCGCAGATACGAAGGCACTCATGTTTTCAGTCGCGCTATTTTAAGGCCGAAAGCGGGTGTTTTCGATGCGTTTGAAGTATGTTGAATCGTATTTCAAGCGTTTTCAAGCCTCCGACCGGCATTTGCGGGTCGAAGGTAGGTACTGATTTTTTAATGTGCTTTTGAACCGCAGGCTTGCGCCGCAGCCGTGCGTGCCGAATTCATAAAAGTCAGTCGAGCCGCCCCGCCCCGGCGAGCTGCACGTCAGCAAAGACACCGGGGAAGGATCGCCGATAATCGGGTGCGGGCTCCTGACAGTGCATGAACCGGACAGCGCCGCTCGAAGCTGCCGCTTCAAAAGCTCGGGCAGAGAGCGTCTCGTCGAATCGGGACGTCTGCCGACATGCGAAGTTCTTTGAGAAGACTTCAAACGAGTAAGGATTTTTTGGTCGTGCGCTGCGAGCTTTATGTTCGATTGATGCTCTCGCTCGTTGCTCCGCTTTTCGGAGCATGCGAGGCTATTCTTGCGCGCCGTACCGCCAAAGGACCGACCGGTTTTGTGAGGGATCGAGCTGTCGCCGAAGGCTCAGCCGAAGCGAAAGGAGCGGCTCTCAGCTCCGCCCGCGTGCTCTCCCCATCGCGTCCGACTGCTCAGCGCAGCGGACCGACACAATCCGTGCGTCCCCGCCTCTTCTGTCCGCCGCACTGCTCGGACCCCGCCGACGGGTTCCGAGGCCTTTTGTCGTACGCGCTTTAAAGAAGAAATCGAAAGCGCGGTGCGCTTTCATCCCGTCCTCTCGTTTCAAGTTGTCCAAGACCCAAGCATGACGGCACGCGCCCGTCATTGCGGCGTCCGCGTCAGAGTCGCCGCAGGGAACGGAGTGTAAAAATTGAAACGCATGCTATTTAACGCGACCCACGCCGAGGAAACTCGCGTGGCGATCGTCGACGGCCAGAAGCTGATCGACATCGACATTGAAGTCGCCGGCCGCGAACAGCGCAAGTCCAATATCTATAAGGGTGTCATTACCCGTATCGAACCTTCGCTTGAAGCGTGCTTCGTCAACTACGGCGAGGAACGCCACGGCTTCCTGCCCTTTAAGGAAGTCTCCCGCTCCTATTTCAAGGAAGGCGTGGATGTGCGCACCGCGACCATCCGCGAAGCTCTCACCGAAGGTCAGGAACTGATCGTTCAGGTTGAAAAGGAAGAGCGCGGCAACAAAGGTGCGGCACTTACCACCTTCATCAGTCTTGCGGGCCGCTATCTCGTTTTGATGCCCAACAACCCGCGCGGAGGCGGTGTCTCCCGCCGCATCGAAGGCGAAGAACGCCAGGAACTGCGCGAAGCAATGGATCAGCTTGATTTGCCGAGCGGCATGAGTACTATCGCCCGCACCGCCGGCATCGGCCGCACCGTCGAAGAGCTGCAGTGGGACTTGAACTACCTTCTGAAGCTCTGGAGCGCCATCAGCGAAGCCGCCGTTGCACAGTACGAGTACACGGAAAACGATCGCGGCCGCAGCGTCACGCACTACACGACCGAGGCCGTACGTGACGGCAAGCCGCTGCGCCGCGCCAATCCGGCCCCCTTCCTCATTGTTGAGGAAAGCAATCTGGTGATCCGTGCGATCCGCGACTACTTCCAGCCCGACATCGGAGAACTTCTGGTCGACACCGACGACATCTACGATCAGGCTCGTCAGTTCATGGCGCACGTGATGCCCGACATGGTCAACCGCGTCAAGCGCTACCGTGAAGAAACGCCGCTTTTCTCCCGCTTTCAGATCGAACATCAGATCGAAACGGCCTACTCGCGCACTGTGCCGCTGCCTTCGGGCGGCGCCATCGTGATCGATCACACCGAAGCGCTCGTGGCCGTCGACGTCAACTCTGCCCGCGCCACCCGCGGCGCCGACATCGAGGAAACGGCGTTGCGCACCAACATCGAAGCGGCCGACGAAGTCGCCCGCCAGATGCGTCTGCGCGACTTGGGCGGCCTGATCGTGATCGACTTCATCGATATGGCCGAACCCAAGAACCAGCGCCAGATCGAACAGCGACTCAAGGAAGCCATCCGTCCGGACCGCGCCCGCGTGCAGATCGGCCGCATCAGCCGCTTCGGCCTGATGGAGCTTTCGCGTCAGCGTCTGCGTCCGTCGCTCTCCGAAGGCAACCACGTCACCTGCCCGCGCTGCAACGGCGTAGGCGTCATCCGCGACACCGAAAGCTGCGCCATTCAGGTGCTGCGCATCCTGCAGGAGGAAGCCGCCAAGGAAGGCACCGGCGCCCTGCACGCTCAGGTGCCGGTGGATGTGGCCACCTATGTCCTCAATGAAAAGCGCGGCGAAATCGCCAAGATCGAACAGCGCTTCCGCGTGCCGGTGGTGCTTATCCCGAACATTTCGCTCGAAACGCCGCACTACCACATCGAACGCCTGCGCCTTGACGACGAACGCCTCGACGACGATCTCGCAAGCTACAAGCGCGCCGAAGATCTCTCGCCTGTAGCCGACGATCCCTATGCGCTGAAGTCCGCCCGCGAAAAGGAAGAACAGCAGCGTCCGAAGCAGGTTCCGGTAATCAAGAACGTACTGCCGCGCGATGTAGCGCCCGTGCACACGCCGCGTGAGGAAACGAAGCCCGCCGCCAAGCCCGAAGTCAAGGAAGAAAAAGGGTTCTTTGCAAAACTCTTCGGATTCCTTTTCGGTTCTTCCGAGGATAAGAAGCCGGAAGAAGAAGCCAAGGACGCCGCTCGCGGCGATCGTAAGCGCAAGCCGCGCCGCTCCGGCAAGGGCAAGGAAATCAAGGAATTCAAGGAGCGCGAACGTCAGGCTCGCGAGGAAAAGAGTCCGCGCGACCGCAGCAAGGCCCGCAGCGAACAGCGCCGCGCCAAGCGCGATCAGCTGAAGAATCAGCCGACGCTCGAGGAAGTGCAGACGACTGAAACGCCCGTTGCGGCTGCCGCCGAAGAAGCCAAGACCGAGGAACGCCGCCCGCGCCGTCAGCGTCGTCCGCGCCGTGAAGAACCGGTTGAAGCCGCAGCCCAGACGGCTGCTCCCGTCGAGGAACAGATTGTTCCCGTCGAAGCTGCCCCTGTGACCGAAGAAGAGAAACCGGCCGAACCCGTTCAGACCCCGACATCGGACGAGACGACCGTTGAGCAGGCTCCTGCTGCAGTCGAGGCCGAAGAAGCAAAGCCTCGCCGCAGCCGCAAGCCGCGTCAGCCTCGCACGGAAACCGTCGAGCCGATCGAATCTTCGATCGAAGCAATTCGTGCGGGTGCCGTCAACGCCGAAGTGCCTCCGGTTCCCGAGTCCGTGCTTGAGATGCAGGAAGAAATTCTGCGCGTCGAACAGGAAGAAAAAGCCGACTCGCCCGAAGGTGACGAAACGATGGTGATCGAAAGCGAAAGCCGCCGCCGTCGTCCGCGCCGTCGTCGTCGTCCGACGAAAAACCTCGATACGGTTTCGCTCATCGAAGGCGATAGCGCCGAGGCAGCTGCTCCCGTTCAGACGGAAGCCGCCGCAGCCGCGCCGACGCAATCGCCTGTGGAGTCGGTCCAATCCGTCGAAGAAACGACGAAGGTCGACGAAGCGGCTCCGGTTGAAGTGCAGCCGGCTCAGCCTGTTTCCGAACAAAACGAGCCGGCCGCAGAAGCTGCCGCTGAGGTCGAAACGCCGGTCGCCGAAGAAGCCGTCGAACCGGTCGTTGAGACTAAGGTTGTTGCCGATATCGCTCAGGGACTGGCGGAAAATCTCGCCAATGCCGGTCTTGAGCAGGTCGAAACGAACCCTGCGCTTGTGACGCCTCTATCTTACGA
>OOAH01002358.1_pt1 | contig 13291 bp, 9 predicted proteins | sample 1671801 | NCBI WGS metagenome assembly OOAH01 (sample SAMN06348194, study PRJEB24527) | human gut metagenome | biome: human gut; feature: ankylosing spondylitis patient; material: feces | host: Homo sapiens | place: China | collected 2015-10 | reverse complement strand
CCCCCCCCGAAAAGCCGTTACGGCTCGATGATGTTGAAGGGGTTGGTCCCGGTGATCGGGAGCTGGTTCATATTCTCCATCATCAGCGTCAGCAGCTCTGCGCTGCCCTCGACCTTGACGGCCTTTGCAACCGTTTCCTGATTGTTGGTCAGGATCGCAAAGAGCGCGTTTTTCGGGCAGGTGATGGACACGTCCGCATCATCAGACAGGGTATCTGCATAGACCAGCAACACACCGTTCTTCACGCGGAGCATGTGCTGTTCGCCCACGTCAGGCAGGATCACGTTCATGGTGAAGTCGCGGTCAGCCAGCGCCTGCTTGTCCATGACAATGGCCATGTAGTCAAACAGCATGGGTGCGGAGAGAGCTTTGACCATGTCGCCGGTAGACTTGGTGGAGGCGGTAAAATTGGCGTTTCCATGGCGCAGCTCCTGTGCGGCGGTCAGATATTCGTTGCGCCACGGGCCGGACTCCGCCTGATACCCCAGCTGCTCCAGTGCATCGGCGCACAGAAGCCGCGCATCGGTGTTCGTCGGATCGGCAAAGACGATGGTGTTTGTGACCTCGGCGACCCACTGATATTCACCCTTGTCAAAATCTGCCTTTGCCATTTGCAGGACCTTGTCAACATCCCCCAGGTACTCCACCCATTTTTTTGCGCTGTCGCTGGGCATGAGGGGGTTCAGGTTGACAGGGTTGCTGTCATACCAGCCCATGAACTTCTGGTAGACCGCCTTGGCGTTGTGGGCGACGGTCCCGTAGTACTGGCGGGTGTACCAGATCCTGTTGAGTGCTTCCGGCAACTCGATCATGTTGGAGATCTCATCGCTGGTGTAGCCCTGATTGATATAGGTCAGAGTCTGGTCGTTGATGTACTTATACACGGCAGCTGTGTTGACCATGTAGTCGTTCACCACGTCATTGCCCCAGTGCGGCCAGTTGTGGGACTGGAAGGTGACCTCCGCCTCCTTGCCGTAAAGGGAGATGGCCTCGGTGATATAGCTTGCCCATGCCGCGCCGTCGCGCACCTCCGCGCCGCGCAGTGTGTAGAGATTGTGGAGTGTGCCGGTGCAGTTTTCCGCCATCCACAGTGCCTTGTACTGGGGCAGCCATGTGTTCATTTCGGCGGGTGCTTCCGTACCCGGCGTGAGCTGGAACTCCAGCTCCACACCATCGATCGTCAGCTTTTCGCCGGACTGCGTGATTTCATAACTGGGCGTCATGAACGAGACCGTTCCGGTGGACTGTCCCATGCCGATGCCCTGCGCCAGCTTGCCGGTCACGCCGGGGGTCAGAAGGATGCCATACTGATAATTGCTGCGGCGGCCCATACCCTTACCGGCGTAGACATTTTCCTTCACGGAATGCTCCGTGAAGCCCACAGGTGTGATCACGGGGATCTTGCCGCTGGCGAGCTGATCTTCAATAGAAAGTGTCTCGTCTGCCTTATCCTCTTTCGCCATCACACCGGCGATGCCGCCAAAATGGTCGGCGTGGGAATGAGAGATGATGACGGCCTTGACCGGGAATTTACCAAGATTCTTTTCGATCAGCTGCATGGCAGCCTGGCTGCACTCCACGCTCATCAGCGTGTCAAAGACGATCCAGCCTGTATCGCCCTTGACAACGGTGAGATTTGCCATGTCATAGCCGCGGACCTGATAGATGCCATCCGTCACTTCAAAAAGGCCATAGGCGTGGTTATTTTTCGTGTTCTCCCAGAGACTTGGATTTACGCTGTCAGGCGCTTTTTCATAATCGTCCAGGAACGCATAGGCTTCCTGACTCCAGAGGATCGTCCCATCCTCGTCCTTCAGTTCCAGTGTTTCCGGCGCGTCGATCAGTCCGCGGGTGGCGAATTCATATTCCCGCTTATCATCGAAGTCAAGTTCATCGTAGACGGCGGCATTTGCCTTTGCCGTAAAGTCTGTGGCGGGCTTGACCTCGGCGGTCAGACCCAGGTCTGTCTTTTCCGCGCCCGGCTCTTTGCGCCCATCCTGCGCACAGCCGACGCAGGACAGCAACAGTACCGATGTAAGAAGCATTGCTGCAATACGTTTCATAGCCATTCTTTTTCCATCTCCTTATTGTTCGCGGATAACAGGTGGCTGCCAGCTATCCAGTGCTGTCATATCCGGTACATAGATCCGCATGAACAGATGAAATTCCCCGTCGGAAACAGGCAGCCAGTTAGAGGTGTCTTCTGGTGCATCCTTGGACAGGATAATATCCAGCGTGCCGTCCGCATTCAGCTTGAAGTCGGAGCGGTCGTTGATGCAGTAGCGGTCGATGGAATTGTCAATGAGGAAATCATCCTCTCCGTAGGCGGTCACGGACCAGAAGCCGCCCTCCAGCGTGGGAGGAAGGGTTTCAAAATGGAGCGTATACGTCTTTTCTCCGGTCAGCGCTGCGCCGGTTTCATCCACCGCTGTCTTGGGATAGATTGCTACGTCCACGGTGTTGGCGCCAAGCCCCACCAGCGCTACCATCGCGCGGTAGGTGTACTCCGTGCCGAAGTCGCCGATGGGCTTGCCGTAATAGATCCACTGACCGAGTTTCTGCGCATACTTCGCGCCGTCGGCGGCAAGCGTGGCGCGAAGCCCCTGAAGCATCTGCGTCCAGCGCTCGGCAGATCCTTCGCCCAGGAGGGCGGCGTCGAAGGTCTTACCCGCACCCACGTTGATGGCGGAGAGTTTCTTCAGCAATTCCTCATCCGCATCGGCGGGTGGGTTGACCTGCATCAGAGCGTTCGCCGTATTGAAAAACTCTGCTGGCGTCATGGAAAGCACTTTGTTTACGGGAACAAAGTCATTTTCCTCTTTATAAGCTCCCTGCGGTGCGGCATACTCGCCTCCCTGTACATAAGCCGAAAGCGGCAGGAGCTGCATCTGCTCCTGAATGGCATAGACATTGGGCAGATCCTCGTTCCCGGACAGCACCGTGCGGGTGATCGACCACACCGTTGCGGTGGGCACGTCCACGCGCGTCACACCGTCGGGCAGTTTGCCCTCCCAGCCGGGAAGCGCGATGGCATAAGCACCCGCCTTGTCCAGCACGGCGGCGGTGTTCGTCCACGCATCCAGAAGCTGCACATTGCAGAAGCGATCCGTTTCCGGCAGGACGTAGATCATAGGCTCTGTGCTGATGTCAAGCCATGCCTGCGAATAGATGGTATCGACGTTCGGCGTCACGACGGTGCGGAAAGAGGCGTCCGCCAGCTTTTTTACATGGTTGAACTGATTGATGGGCGCACGGCCAGTCATGGTGCCGTCCGTATTGGTCGATAAGGTTTTGGTCGCGTCGGTCAGCACCAGCGGGAACGCATAGATGTATGCCTCGCTGACCGTTTCCCACACGGTTTCAGTATCCGGTGTATCCGGCTGCGTTTTTTCGGCAGAACAGGCGGAAAGAAGTCCGCAGGAAAGCAGCGTAAGCAGCGATAGTAGAATTGCAAGTATCTTTTTCATGTTGTCCTCCTATGATTCTTTTCTGCTTTGGTTATCTCCACGGAACGGTTTGTGCGTATGGATTTACTATGAAGTCGTTTGTGATTTTCTCTTTATGGTAAACTATTGATTATTCCGCCCCTTTCTTTCCGCAAGCCTTGAAAGCTCTTTTTTGACCGCTTCGATTTGTGGGTCAAACAGCGCTCGCTCGGCAAAGATCATATAATTGTTGATGGCGAGGATCGACAGATGAACGAACGGCGCAACCTCTTCGTCGGTGCAGCCGAGGATCTCCGCAATCCTGCCCGTGTAATAAGGGTATCTTGCCGCAAGTCGCACAAGGGAAGGCTTTACCTTTTCTCCGTATTCGCGCGACACACATACGCTGACCAGAAAGCGCATGGTAGGCGACATTTTATCCGCCAGCTCACCGAGATGATCCATCATGCTTTTGATGTCACTAATATCTTCAAACACGATGGCAAACGCAGCTTTTTCAATTCGACTGATCGCTTCCTCGGCGCAGGCAAGAACGATTTCCTCTTTGGTGGAGAAGTAATAGTAGATACCGCCGTTTTGCAGTTTTGCCGCCTTACAGAGGTCCTTTGTCGTGGCAACGGTCAGTCCCTTTTCGACAAAGCAGTCAAGGCAGACGCCTACAAGCTCCTGTCTCTTTTCAGCTTTCTTTTCTTCCCTCAAAACACAATCCCCCATTTCTGTGCATTATCCAATGCTTCTTATAATAGCATATCAGACCCCGCAAAATAAATCAAGTGCTTGCTTGAATAATAATTATGTTTTTTTAGGATCTCAATGCTTGATCAAACATCACAACAGCCTCACTTGGCAGCTTTGGCTCCGGTATGGTTTCCACGTTGGCACCGTTCATGGCGCTGCCGTCCTGAAGGCTGGCGGTGGTGATGCGCAGGGTGGCGTTGTACTGCCCGGCCTCCAAGGGGCGGGTCAGGGTGATCTCCTCGATCATCTGTCCCGGCGGCACCTGCTTGCTGGTGTACAGCACCTCGTCCGTGTCGGACAGGACCAGCTCAAACGTGAAGTAGCAGGGGTTGCCCTCCGGGTTCAGCAGCGCCACCTGTACGGTTTGCTGGTTGGCGGGCAGGCTGATGGACGGATAGCCGGGAATCTTGATGCCGACCGCCTCGCCGCTGTCGGCGGATTTGTCCGGTAGCTGATCGCCCGACCATGCGCTGGTGCCCTGCTCCAGATCCGGGGTGAAGGTATCCTGCTGTTGGCTGCGGGAAAGCTTCATGCCCGCCAGTACCGCTGTCACAATGATCACCACCGCCGCGATAATGCCGATTACAATGTGTTTTTTCTGCAGCACGATGCCGCCCTGTTCCTTTTTGCTCATGGAGTGTCCCTTTCTTTGCTGTATCGGAAGTTGTTATGGTATAGCCCTATTTTTGTCATTCTAGCACTTTTTGCGGAAACGCGTAATACATCTGGGACGAATAGACATTGCATAATCATACTGACCGGTTCTAAAACAAAAAACGCCCGCACAGCGCATTTTTGCGTTGTGCGGGTTGTGCAATATTTTTGTTGTTTCGTCCCAAAGTTGCGTCAAGGTGCGTAAAGCGGCCTTCCGGGGGTTCACTTTTTATTACACGGGGAAAGACGGTTCGGCTTCGCCCTCCACCGGCAGCACCAGGCGGGAGCAATACCGTTTGGTTTCGATTTCGCGCCCGGTGTAGGGCGCAACAATGCCCAGCACACGCGGGTCCCCGACGGGTGTCAGACCGCGCTCCTTCACCTCGCGGCCCAGACGCAAAAACGCCTCGTCCGCGCCCGCGTAGCTGCCGTAATACAGCACCGACAGGGCGCGGCAGGACGGCAGAACCACGGCCTCCTTGGGGGCTTTTTCGGGGCGCACGGGCACGCACACCCAAAACGGATACGGCTCGTCCGTGATATAGCCGTTCAAAAAATCCCGCCGCTGCGAGACGGTAAAAATCGGCTCGTCAGACAGGCGATACCCCCGCCGCACACACTCACCGTAAAAATCATACATGGCGTTGTACTTTTCGGCAATGGTGTGTCCCTCGCACAGGCGGCGGCAGCAGGTCACGGCGGGCAGCGTGAACACCTGCACCGACATGCCCGTGTCCGTGCCCGCGCGCAGACGCAGCTCCTCGACCCCGCGCGCAACCTCGTGCAGGTGTTCCTCCAGTGCGGCCAGCAAAACAGCCGTCTCGCCGCCGCTGGCAAAGTAGGCAGCTATATCCTCGGTGCTAAGGCCCATGGCTTTCAGCTTTTCGATCTGCAAAATGCGAGCCACGTTGTGGTTGTCGTAATAGCGGCGCCCGCTGTCCGGCGCGGTATAGGCAGGCGTCAGCAGACCCTTTTCCTCTAAGCGCAGCAGCGTGCTGCGGGACAGGCTGCAGGCGCGGGCGGCCTCGGTAATTTGAAACAGCTTTTTCGCATCTTCCGGCATGGCGCAAATCTCCTCAAAAAAAGTGCTTGCTTCGTTCATGGGTGGACGGGTTATACTGTCATTATATGAGATACAGCGCCGTTGTCAAGACCCTGCGCGGCGCAAGGAAGTGGGGGTTCAATACCTTGACGCGGTGGAAACGGATTTTGTGTGCTGCGCTGTGCCTGTGCGTACTGTGCGGCATTGCGGTGGTGGGCGCTTCGGCGGCGAGCGAGAGTTTCGGCTTTTCACTGCAGCTCGGCTCTGCCGCGAACTGCCGTTCCTACGGCGGCAATAACATCAGCACCTTCAACCCCCAGAATGCGGACAAGGATCGGGGCAGCTATGAAGGCGGTACAGTCGAGGTCACCAACAACGGCACAACCATACATCTGAAAGAGCGAAAAAATTTCAAAAACGCCTACTATCTTCTGCTGCCCTTTACGATGACCGTAGAGGTTCCGGCGTACACCTGCTATAAGGTTACACTCTCTTACGATATCAAGCTGCAGCGCAATGCCAAAGGCGAAAGCTGGTATGTGATGGAATGGACCGACAACACCGACGGTGCCGCCTACAAACGAACCTATTCTGCCAATAACGCCGATGCAAGCGGCGGCATCTGCCGGCTTCACAGCAGCGCCAAAAGCCCCTGCACCGGCAGCGGCACGGTGGAACTTACCTTTGACAACCTGAACGGCTCCGCACAAAAAAGCATGACCCGCGAGTACGCCATTTTTGTGGGCAACAGTCAGTCCAATTCGTTGCTTACAGCCTACCACCACCAGCTGGAAACCACCTTTACCCTCTCGAAAAAAAGCTGCACCACGACCAAAACCGTGCGGCTTAACGCCAACGGCGGCAAGGTCAGCCCGGCAAGCAAGGTGGTGACCTGCGGCAGCACCTACGGCACACTGCCCACGCCCACCCGCACAGGCTACGACTTTGACGGCTGGTATACCCAAAAAACCGACGGCACCAAGGTGGACGATAACACCACAGTTACCACCGCCGCCAACCACACCCTGTACGCGCATTGGCATTTGACCCCGGCCCAGGCCCCAAAAAATGTCACATTGACGATGAATCCGACGACCGGCGACTATGGCGAGCGCATTTTTCACAAAGTGCATGTCGAATCAAACACGGCCCACACCAAGGAAACAACCTGGTATGCCTGTGATGAAAACGGCGACAACGGAATTCCTATCACCGACGAAAACGGAGACCCCACCTACCCCAAAACCCCCACCGCAGGGGTGCATTACTATTACGTGCTGGTCACGGCCACACGCAAGGACAACGGCCTGCAAGCCAGCACAAAAAGCAATGTAGTCTGTGTAACGGTGACAAAAGCCACACCGACAATTACCACGAAGCCAACGGCTGCCGAACTGGATCTGGTCAAGGGCAACACCCTGGCTGCCAGCGCCCTGACCGGCGGCACTGCCAAAAACAACAAAGCCCGCCCCTCAGTCACCGTGGCAGGCCACTTTGTGTGGAAGGACGCCACGGTCAAGCCCTCCCGCAACGGAGGATACTATGCCGTTGTTTTTCAGCCGGACGACACCCAAAACTACGAACCGACCGAAACCACGGTGTATGTCAACGTGACCTGCAGCCACAGATTCGGCGATTGGAACGCCGGAAGGCGCACCTGTGCAGTCTGCGGCGAGGTAGAAACACGCACCAACACCGTCACCATCACATGGGGCGAGCTGGCCTACACCTACACCGACGGGGCGTGGAACCCCGCCACACACGATTATGACATCGGCGGCGGCTGGGCACCGAACCGCAAAAACGGCGATGTCATCACCGTGCAGAATGAGGGCGCAAGCGAAGTCCGCGTGAAGTTCCAATACACACGAACCGACACGGCAATCGGCGGCAGCTTTGCCGACAGCGACGGAGACACCGTCAGCCTGATTGCCCTGCCGATAAGCAGGACAAAAACCGTGCGGCTGTGCCTGACAGGCCGCCCTGACAAAACACTGAACAACACAAAAATCGGGTCGGTAACGGTCCGACTGGAAGGGGGCTATTGATGGAAAACACAGACAAAAAAGGCAAAAAGCGGTGGCTGCTGCTCCTGCTGCTGTTGCTGTTGCTGCTTCTGTTGCTGCTTGGCGTGCTGTTCAGCCGCAAAAAGCCGCAGGCGACGGACACCGCCCCCGCGCCGGAATCCTCGGTATCGACGTCCTCCGGCGGCGGCACGGTGTCGCTGACCTATTCCGATGCGGCAAGCATCGACTTAACCGCCGGGCAGGTCACGCTGCTGTTTGCCAACCCCGAAAAGTCCGGCTGGGACGCCACGGTCTGCCTGGTCGTCGGGGAGCGTGAGGCGGCACGATCCGACCTGCTGGCCCCCGGCGAGCAGGTCACCCAGCTGCCGCTTTTGGACGGTGCCGAAAAAGACCTGACGGCAGGCAGCTGCAGCGGCACGCTGAAGGTATCGTTCTACCACCCGCAAACCGGCGCCAAGGCTATGCTGGACACCGAAATTCCCGTAACCGTCACCGTAACGGGCTGACCCCCGCACGGACGACATAGGGCAATGCCCGTACAATTTTTCAGGAAGGATGAAAAACAATGATGAAGAAAAAAACAGCTCTGGTACTTACCCTTGCCATGGTGTTCTCTCTGGCACCCCTGTCTGCCTACGCGGACACGATCACCACAGGCGGCGGCACAGCCAGCCACGATGTAAAGGCAACCTATAGGGCAGATTCGTCCGGCGGCGCGGGCGGCCCGGTGTACAGCGTGGACATCACCTGGGGCGATATGGCGTTTACCTATACGGCGGAAGCCGGTATTTGGGACCCCACCACCCACAAAACCACCGACGCCGAAGGCGGTGTCTGGACGGTCAACAATGACGGCGGCAACACAATTAAAGTGACCAACCACTCCAACACGGGCGTCACGGCAGCGTTCAGCTATGCGGCAGCCTCCGGCTTTGAGGGCATCACCGGCACCTTCGACAACGCATCGCTCAATCTGGAAACCGCCGTCGGCACGACTGTGGAGGCAGCCCCCAAGGCCACGGCCTCACTGTCTCTGAACGGCGCATTGGGCAGCACCACCGCCGACAACACCAAAATCGGCACCATCACCGTGACGCTGAACTGAGCACCGCATTCCTGCGACGGATGTCCCGGACTGCCGCCCCTTGGCCCCCTACACCCTCTTGCCTGTTGCATGTGTAGGGGCGACCATTGGTCGCCCGCCGACTCGGCGCAGCAACGCATTTCCCGGGACAGTTTTCTTGCAAAACAAACGGGCACGGGCGAGCAATGCTCGCCCCTACAATGCACTCTTTCAAAACGCAAAAAGGGATGCCGCATTCGCGGCATCCCTTTGCTTGTAGAAAAAGCCTGTTACCGGAAGATTTGTAGGGATGGGTCTTGACCCATCCGCACATCTGGCCGCGCGCAGCGCATAAAATCGCGCCGAATGGCGCGCGGTTTTCTCGTCGCGTCGTGCTTTTGGCGAGGCAGCACGGAACGGTCAAGACCGTTCCCTACAAATCTACCGAAAGTTTGCAATATTCCCATTAAGTTTTTCGTCAGTCCAGGGGCGGCCAATGGCCGCCCCTACCTATTTAATATAGGCAGGACAGGCTCAGCGGGTACCCTGTGCGGATTTCTGCCGGGCACTTTTGCGGTACTCATTGGGTCTGGTGCCTTCGACCTTGCGAAAGCATTTGGAAAAATAAGCCAAAGAGCCGAAGCCGATCTGCTCGGCGATCTGGGTCAGGCTGAAATCGGTGCTGGTAAGCAGCGCTTTGGCCTCGGTAATGCGGCGCTTCATCAGGTAGTCGATGGGGGAGACCTTATACTCGTTCTTGAACGAGTGGGACAGGTAATATTTGTTTACGTGGGCAATCTCCGCCAGCTTGTCCAGGGTAATGCTTTCACTGTAATTTTCATCGATATATCGTTTTGCAGTGGCACATTCCTTGCTCTCGGCGGGCGGCGCGGTGAGACGCAGCGAAACCGACGCCATGCGCACGATTTTGACTAGCAGCACCTCGGTCAGGTCCTGGCAGACCATCTCGCAGCCGTCCTCCCGCGCGTCGATTTCCCGCAGCAGCAGCTGCATCAGGCTCAGCAGTTCCTCCCGCTGGGGGCTGCATTTCAGCATCGTGTAGCCGTGGTCCTTCTGGTCAAACAAAATTTCAATGCCCTCGATGCCCAGCACAATATATTCCAGTGGGTTTGCCTGGTAGCTCAACTCGGTATGCAGGGTGCGGGGGTTCACAATGACCATGTCGTCCGGGGCAACGTCCAGCATTTTGCCTTCGACGTTGAACTGACCGCGTCCATCCACGCAGTAGAACACTTCGGTGCAGGAGTGAGTATGCGGCACCGAGTTCCAGTCCCCGCCGAAGCGGCTCTTGCTCACGTACAGCAGGCGGATGGCCTCCCGCGGGGGAACGTCCATATTGAATTCATACCGTGTGTTCATAGGCGGTGCGCCTCCGAATGACAAAATATTTACAAAAAGTCCAAAGTATGCGGAGCAATATCGTTACATAATTAAGCAAGAACGGAAAAGTAAAAAGCCGTGGGCCGTTTCCGGTTCTGTCCTTATTATATACGCATTTGGGGCGCATGACAAGAGCTTTCCATGAAAAATCGCGATGCAAAACAGAATATCGGCACGTTTCGCTGCAAACGGGTCCAAAGTTGGCAAGCTGCACAAAGAAAAATCTTACTTTTTGTGCAGCTTTTTCTTTGTTTTCTGATGTTGCCGCCGGCATTCGAAAACAAAGCAAGATAGTACAAATGCGCAACAATATACCTACTGTTCAAAGAGGGCAGAAACAAGTATGATGATGTCAATGAAACGATGCCTGCCGTGGCAGACAAAACGGACAGAGAAGGGATTATGAAGATGGAGCAGACCGGAAGATTGACACTTCCCACAGACGCAGATGTGGTTGCGGAGACCCTGCGGCTGAAGAATCTGTTGGGCGCGGATGCCCTGCGCGACTGCGACGGCACCGAAATGCCGAAGGAGCTGCTGACGGACCCCGCCAAAAAGTACGCTACCTACTATACGACCCGCAAGGACAACGCCTGGGCGGAGGCAAACCCCGACGAGGTCCAGCAGGAGTATCTTATCAGTGACCGCCATACGGCGCGCGGCACGACGCTGCGCATTCATCTGATGGACGGCTTCCACACCCAGCAGCTCAAGGTCAACACGCTGGATGATCCCAAGCGCTGGTGGGAGGTCATTGACCGCACGACGGGCGAGGTCGTCCCCACCGACAAATGGTTCTTCGACGAGCCGACGGGCGAGGTCGAGATCGAAACCGTCCCCTATCACGAGTACACCGTCAGCTTTCTGGCGTTCCTGATCTGGGACCCCGTACACATGTACAACTTCCTGACCAACGACTGGAAGGACACGCCGCACCAGCTGACCTACGATGTGCGCCAGCCCAAGACGCAGGCCTATGTAAAAGAAAAGCTGCGCCGCTGGTGCGAGGCCAACCCCCACATTGATGTGGTGCGGTTCACGACCTTCTTTCACCAGTTCACGCTGACCTTTGACGACCAGAAGCGCGAGAAATTCGTCGAATGGTTCGGCTACAGCGCCAGCGTCAGCCCCTACATTCTGGAAAAATTTGAAAAGTGGGCAGGGTACAAGTTCCGCCCCGAGTTCATTGTGGATCAGGGCTACCACAACACGATGTTCCGCGTGCCGAGCAAGGAGTTCCGCGACTTCATCGAGTTCCAGCAGCAGGAGGTCTGCGCTCTTGCCAAAGAGATGGTCGACATCGTCCACTCCTACGGCAAGGAAGCAATGATGTTCCTCGGCGACCACTGGATCGGCACCGAGCCCTACGGCAAGTATTTCGCCTCCATCGGGCTGGACGCCGTGGTCGGCTCGGTCGGCAGCGGCGTTACGCTGCGGATGATCTCCGACATCAAGGGTGTCAAGTACACCGAAGGCCGTCTGCTGCCCTACTTCTTCCCCGATGTGTTCACCGAGGGCGGCGACCCCATCGGCGAGGCCCGCACCAACTGGATGAAGGCCCGCCGCGCGATTTTGCGCAGCCCGCTGGACCGCATCGGCTACGGCGGTTACTTAAAACTCGCCAGCAACTGGCCCGGCTTTATCGACGAGATTCAAAACGTGGTCGGCGAGTTCCGCCAGATCCACGAAAATATGCAGGGCACAAAGTCCTACGTTGCCCCGTTCAAGGTGGCCATCCTCAACTGCTGGGGCGGCCTGCGCAAGTGGATGAGCAATCAGGTGCATCACTCCATTTACCACCGTGAGACCTACTCCGCCGAGGGTGTTCTCGAATGCCTGAGCGGCATGCCGTTTGACGTGGAGTTCATCGACTTCGATGACATTCGCAGCGGCATCCCCAAGGACATCGGTGTCATCATCAACGTCGGCGATGCGTACACAGCCTTCAGCGGTGCCGAGAACTGGATTGACGAAAAGGTCGTGACCGCCATCCGCAAATTTGTGGACGAGGGCGGCGGTTTCATCGGCGTGGGCGAGCCCACCGCCTGCCAGCATCAGGGGCGGTACTTCCAGCTGTCCGACGTGATGGGCGTGGACCGCGAGATGGGCTTCTCGTTAAGCACCGACAAATACAACACCTGCGACCCGCACCACTTTATCCTGGAGGATATTGACACCGCCGTTGATTTCGGCGAGGGCACGAGCCGCATCTACGCGCAGGGCAAGCACTATCAGATCCTGGCGCAGGACGGCGAGTACAGCCAGTTGGTCGTCAACGAGTACGGCAAGGGCCACAGCGTCTACTTTGCCGGGCTGCCCTACTCCCCGCAGAACTGCCGCATTTTGCTGCGCGCCATCTACTACGCCGCCGGTATGCCGGAGGAGATGAAGCACTACTACGTGACCAACGTCGATACCGAGGTCACGGTATTCCCCGAAACGAAGCGCATCGCGGTCATCAACAACGCAGATGCCGAGGAAAAGACAGACCTGTACATCAAGGGGCATCTGATCGACAGCCTGACGCTGGCCCCGCGCGAGATGCGCTGGGTAGACGATGCCGAATAACACCCGATAATTTATGCCCCGCCGTGGGACATACGTTATACAGTCAAAGAATGGAGAAACATTTTTAAGGAGGAAACCCCCATGAAAAAGAAGAATGCAGCAGCCCTTATGGCGGCAGCTATGGCAGCATCCCTGCTGGTCGGCTGCGGCGGCGGTGCCGCTTCCAGCAGCGCAGCCACCTCTACCGCTGACAGCACCCCTGCCGAGTCCACCGCAGAATCCGCTGCCGCCGACACCACCGCTGACGGCGACGAGACCCTGACCGTATGGGCATGGGACCCCAACTTCAACATCTACGCCCTGAAGCAGGCCGAGGCCATCTACCAGAAGGACCACCCCAACTTCAAGCTGA
>OOAH01002353.1_pt1 | contig 13307 bp, 8 predicted proteins | sample 1671801 | NCBI WGS metagenome assembly OOAH01 (sample SAMN06348194, study PRJEB24527) | human gut metagenome | biome: human gut; feature: ankylosing spondylitis patient; material: feces | host: Homo sapiens | place: China | collected 2015-10 | reverse complement strand
TACGAGAAGGACTTCCCGTACTACGCTTCCGGCGGCTTCATCAACTACTGCGAGTTCCCGTGCCTGCAGTCCAACCCCAAGGCACTCGAAGCGGTGTGGGATTACGCCTACAACATCGGCATCGGCTACCTGGGCACGAACACGCCGATCGACCGCTGCTACGATTGCGGATTCCAAGGCGACTTCGAGCCCACTGAGGAAGGTTTCAAGTGCCCGGAGTGCGGCAACTCCGACCCGGACCACTGCAACGTGACCAAGCGCACCTGCGGCTACTTGGGCAACCCGGTGCAGCGCCCGATGGTGCATGGACGTCACGAGGAGATCGCGCACCGCGTCAAGCATATGAGCGGCGAAACCGGTCATGTCACCTTGAGTGACGGTTCCGAACGTGAATGGTTCGAGGAAGCCAAGTAAGGGCCGCGTCGGTAGCAAACATAAACGAAATATGAAAGAGGGTGGGTTTCCACCCTCTTTCATTCTGTGACAATCATGAGGCAAGCAGCAATCGCAAAAACGCGACGTAACGGCAAAACGTGAAGGGACAACGTATGATCAGCAGCGCGAATCCAGCAATTCAACGTCGTGACTTTGCGGCGGACGAAACCAATCGCGGACCTTTCATCCCCACAACTCGTTCCAACAATCCCAAAGCAGGGCAATGGACCAACCGTATGAGCCGCAATATGATCGCCGACTACAAACGGTTCCTCATGACCGATGGAGAAGGCATCCGATGCTCGCTGTACGTGTCCGGCTGCCCGTTCCATTGCGAGGAATGCTACAACACGTCAATCTGGGATTTCCAAGCCGGCCACGAATACAACGACAAGCTCGAAGCACAAATCATGGATGACTTAAGCCAATCGTATGTGCAAGGCATCACCTTCCTCGGAGGCGAACCATTGCTCAACACGGGCGTGCTGTTGCCCCTTGCGCGCAAAATACGCGAACGGTTCGGTAATACCAAAGATATTTGGTGCTGGACCGGCTACACGTGGGAAGAGCTCATGCGCGAAGGCGAAAGCCCCGACAAGCGCGAGCTGCTCGAACTGATCGACATTCTCGTGGACGGCCGTTATATCAAAGAATTACATGATTCCCTGCTGCAATTCCGCGGAAGCAGCAACCAACGCATCATCGACGTACCGAAATCACTGGAAAGCGGACAAGTGGTGATTTGGCCGAAATTACATGATCAAACACGATTCATTCCCGAAATATACGGCAAAGACCGTTCTGCAGGGGAAGGCAGCGCATCCTGACATGGAAATGCTTGGAAGGGTTTGCGATCTCGACATTCGTCGAGCGTCCAGATACATAATTAGGCACGTTGACTGGATTAGTTGTCTAATTTGTGCGCTGTGTCGTGCATTTTATGCTGATTGCGAGCATTTACAAAGCACTTAGGCGTGGGCACAGACTACGATTACATGATTGGATAACCCGGGGTAGGGGCTTCCATGCCTGCCATGGAATGCAGTCCGGCGGATAGAACGATAGAGGTTGAGACATGGTTGAAGCAGCAGAAGCCGTGACCGAAACGCACGGCACAAAGCCGTTGCGTGTAGGTCTTGATATCGGTTCCACTACTGTGAAGGCGGTGGTGCTCGATCAGTCCGACGCGCTCGCGAACGCGCTGTTCTCCGATTATCGGCGTCACCACGCGAACGTGCGCGCCACCGTGGCCGGACTATTGGCCGACATCCACCAGGAGCTGGAAAAGCTTGGCCGAGGCGACGAGCCGATTCGCCTGGCCATCACCGGTTCAGGCGGTCTTGCCCTTGCAGACAGCCTCGACGTGCCCTTCGTTCAGGAGGTCATCGCCGAAACCGAAGCCATTGACAAGGAATATCCGCAGGCTGACGTGATCATCGAACTTGGTGGCGAGGATGCGAAAATCACGTATCTCAAGCCGACTCCGGAACAGCGTATGAACGGTTCCTGCGCAGGTGGTACCGGCGCATTCATCGATCAGATGGCAACACTGCTCGACACCGACGCCGCTGGTCTGAACGAAATGGCCGCGCAATACGAAACCCTATATCCGATCGCATCACGTTGCGGCGTGTTCGCCAAAACCGATTTGCAGCCGCTTATCAACGATGGTGCGGCCAAGCCGGATCTGGCTGCATCGATCTTCACCGCAGTGGCCACGCAGACCATTGCAGGCCTTGCCTCCGGACGCCCGATTCACGGAACCGTGATCTTCCTGGGTGGTCCGTTGTTCTTCATGTCCGAACTGCGAGCCGCGTTCAAGCGGGCGCTCGACGGCAAAGTGGACGAATTCATTGTTCCGACCGACGCTCACCTGTATGTGGCATACGGTGCCGCATTGCAGGCCGATCAGGATGGTGACGACCTTGACTAAGCATTACGAAGCACGAACCTGCGCCGACTTTCTGGCACGACTGGACGAACTGGAAAACCTGCCGTCCAACACTCCGACCATGCCTCCGCTGTTCGCTACCGAGGCGGATCGCACCGCATTCAACGAACGGCATCATCGCGAGCATATCCATCAAGGCACGCTCGAAGGAGCCCAAGGACCGCACTTCCTGGGCATAGACGCCGGTTCCACCACCATCAAAGCGACGTTGGTGAACGACGATCGAGAAATCGTATGGTCCTCTTATGCGACCAACGAAGGCAGCCCTCTGACGGCAGCCGTGCAAATCGTTAAAAAAATCCAAGCCGAACTACCTGAAGGCGCATGGATCGCACGATCCTGTGCGACCGGCTACGGCGAAGGCCTCATCACCACCGGCCTGCACCTCGACGAAGGCGTAGTGGAAACCATGGCTCACTATCGCGGTGCCGAAATGGTAAGCCCGGGCGTTACCGCCGTCATCGATATCGGCGGCCAAGACATGAAATATCTCGCCATCAACGATGGCGTGATCGACTCCATCGCAGTGAACGAAGCATGCTCGTCCGGCTGCGGATCGTTCCTGCAAACGTTCGCCATTTCCATGGGCCTGACCATTCAGGAATTCACCCAAGCGGCGCTCAACTCCACCCATCCGGTCGATTTGGGCTCCCGATGCACCGTGTTCATGAACTCGTCCGTGAAGCAGGCGCAAAAGGAAGGCGCGTCCATCGAAGACATCGCCGCAGGCCTGTGCTATTCCGTAGTGCGCAACGCCCTCTACAAGGTAATCAAGCTGCGTGATTCCGGCGAACTTGGCGACACCGTGGTAGTGCAGGGCGGCACGTTCCTCAACGACGCCGTGCTTCGCGCATTCGAACTGCTCACAGAACGTGAAGTGACCCGACCGAACATCGCAGGACTCATGGGCGCGTACGGTGCCGCACTGACCGCACGCATGCACTATGCCGACGAAGCGGAAGACGAAGACGCCGATACCACCGACACCAAAGAAGCGGTGATCGCAGGCGTACGCCACACCGCATCGAACATTTTGAGCGGCGAAGAACTCGACAACCTGTCGATGACCTCCGAACGAGACGTGTGCAAGTTGTGCCAAAACCACTGCAAGCTCACCATCACCACCTTCCAAGACGGCTCCCGTTACGTGACCGGCAACCGCTGCGAACGAGGCGGAGACGCGAAAAAGAAGCGTTCCGATCGCCCGAACCTCTACGATTACAAGTACAAGCGTTGCTTTGCCTACCGCAGACTCACCGACAAAAACGCAACCCGCGGCGAAATCGGCATTCCGCGCGTACTCAACATGTACGAAAACTATCCGTTCTGGTTCACACTGCTCACCTCGCTGGGCTTCAAAGTGATGATTTCCGGACGAAGCTCGCATGAACTGTTCGAAACAGGCATCGAATCCATCGCATCCGAAAACATCTGCTATCCGGCCAAACTTGTGCACGGACACATCAAATGGCTGCTGAGCAAGGGTGTGAAAACCATCTTCTATCCGTGCGTCAGCTACGAAGAGAACCTGGTACCCAACACCGACAACCACTACAACTGCCCGGTAGTAGCCAACTATCCCGTGGTCATCGGCGCAAACATGCCGGAACTGCGCGAAGAGGGCATCCGTTACATGCGCCCATACTTCAACATGGCCAACCATGAACTCATGGTCGACCGTATCGTCGAAGAATTCGCTTGGGCCAACGTGACCCGTGAAGAAGCCGAAACCGCAGTCAAAGCGGCCTATGCCGAAAACGAAGTCTTCAAGCACGATGTGCAGATGGAAGGCCTCAAGGCACTCGCCTACATGAAGGAACACGACTGCCGAGGCATCGTGCTCGCAGGCCGCCCGTACCACATCGATCCGGAAGTCAACCATGGCATTCCGGAAACCATCTGCTCGCTCGGCATGGTGGTATTGTCTGAAGATTCGATCTGCGAACTGCAGCCGGGGGAGAAGCTCAACCTGAGTGATTTCCTCGCCGCGGACGAAGACGATCCGCGCAAGAAGAACGCGGACGGCTTCCGTCATGTGGAAGACCGCAAGGTCACCAAAATGCCGTTGCGAGTCACCAACCAGTGGGCCTACCACGCACGCCTGTACTCGGCGGCAAACTTCGTGGCCTCCTATCCGGGACTTGAACTCGTACAGCTCAACTCCTTCGGCTGCGGTCTCGACGCCATCACCACCGACCAGGTGGGCGAAATCCTCGCCGACAAGGCCGACGTGTACACCATGCTGAAGATCGACGAAGTCTCCAACTTGGGAGCGGCAAAAATCCGACTGCGCTCGCTCAAGGCAGCCGTCGAAGAACGCGAACGCAACAAGCAGCGCGGAATCGCCGCAGTCATGCCCAACAAACAAGACAGTGCGCCTAACAAGCAGGGCGAATTCCGCAAGACCGGGTCTGAGGCGCCGACTCCGGGACGTCAAGTCATGCTTGACACCGTGATGAAAGCCAATCCGAAACTTACCGAAGCCGTCAAAGCCGCATCCAGGCGTGCCGCGGAAAACGGCATCGGCGAAGCGAAGAAATCCGCACACAATTCCGCCACCATGTCGAAGTACGCCAACCGCGTGCCATTCGGCAAAGACATGAAGGACTACACCATCGTGGCTCCGCAGATGAGCCCGATTCACTTCTCCCTAGTGGAATCCGTGATCCGCTCCGGCGGCTACAAGTTCGACATTCTCGAACACGCCAGCCGCGAAAACGTGGAAACCGGCCTCAAATACGTCAACAACGACGCCTGCTACCCGGCCATCATGGTTATCGGACAGCTCGTGGACGCGATTCTGGACGGCAAATACGATCCGGAGCACACCGCGCTCGCTATCACGCAGACCGGCGGCATGTGCCGAGCCACAAACTATTTCGGTCTGATTCGCAAGGCGCTGATCGATGCCGGATATCCGCAAATTCCAGTGATCGCCATTTCCACGCAGGGTATTGAAGACAATCCGGGCTTCAAAGCGACGCCGGCATTGCTTCATCGCGTCATCAAGGCGCTCATCATCGGCGACCTGCTGATGAAATGCCTGTACCGCGTGCGCCCGTACGAGGTGACGCCGGGCAGTGCGAATCAGCTGTATAAGACATGGAACACCATCGTGCGTGAAACGCTCGAGAACCACGGTCGCTCGAAGACGGCAAGTAAGTTCATTGGCAAGGGATACCTGCCATATTCGACGCTCGTCAAAGAAATCGTCAAATCATTCGACGCACTGCCGTTGAAGGACGAACCGCGCAAGGTGCGCGTCGGCGTGGTGGGCGAGATTCTCGTCAAGTACCAGCCGGACGCCAACAACCATGTGGTCGACGTAATCGAATCGCAGAATTGCGAGGCTGTGGTGCCGGGCATCATGGAATTCATGACCACCCGCCCGTACATTTCCGACTGGAACGAGCATTACCTCGGCATGGGCGGCAACAAGCTTGGCTACGCGCTGATGCGCAAGGCGCTTGACTTGTATAACGCTCCTGTACGCAAGGCGATCGATTTGGCACACGGCAAGTTCTCCCAGGACTTGCCGATGCCGGAACTCGTGAAGAAGGCCGACGAGGTCACTTCCGTGGGCGTGCAGGCTGGTGAAGGCTGGCTGCTAACTGCGGAAATCCTTGAGCTCATCGAATCCGGCTGCCCGAACGTGATTTGTGCGCAGCCGTTCGCCTGCCTGCCGAACCACGTGACCGGTCGAGGCATGTTCGGCAAGATTCGCCGCCTGCATCCGGAAGCCAACATCGTGTCCATCGACTACGATCCGGGCGCATCCGAAGCGAACCAGCTCAACCGCATCAAACTGATGATCGCAGCCGCCAAGAAGGCTCACAAGGCTGCGTAACAGGGTGAGACGGTGCAAAGCGAAAAAGTTGCCTGATCATAGGCGGATAAATCAATAAGCACTGACTGGAATTGACTAAAATACCGACGCTGACAACATCTTCAGCGTCGGTATTTTTATTTGATTTATACAAACAATTCTTCAAATAACGGTAATTGCTTCTGACTTTATTAATAGCTGTTAATTATTATTGGTCGGCTTTGCAGAGCATGTCTGTTTTAACCGAAAATGTGTATTCGATTCGATATACGCAAGAGTTGGCTATCAGTTTTTCGTATAGCAATCGCGCCGTGCTCATCAATGAGTTTCGGTAGGATTGCCAACATGACAGCACCACGAATTTCTTACGCACACCTGCTTACTGAGCCGAATCCGAAGCATGTGGAAAGTCTGGTCAAATTCTTCGAATCAGGCTGCCAAGAGCGTGGAACCGGTGGTTTCGGTGTGGAAATCGAGCATCTGCCGGTGCATAACAGCGATGATACCGCCGTGAACTATTACGAGGAGAACGGTACCGAGGCGTTGCTGAACCGCATTCGCCCATATTACGACGAAAGCAAGGAATACTGGGAGAACGGCAGGCTTGTTGGCCTTGGCCGCGAAGGTATTTCCGTGTCACTTGAGCCGGGCGGTCAGCTGGAATGCTCGCTGGGTATACTGCACAAGCCGGAAGATCTGTGCACGATTTACGGTGCGTTCCGCCGCGAAGTCGATCCCGTGCTTGACGATCTCGGCTTCCGCTTGGTTAATTACGGGTATCAGCCGAAGTCTGGCTATGCCGACATTCCCGTCAATCCGAAGGACCGTTACAAGGCGATGACCGCGTATTTGGGGCGCGTCGGCCAGTTCGGTCCGTGCATGATGCGTTGCTCCGCTTCGACGCAGGTCAGCATCGACTATGTTTCCGAACAGGACGCGGTTTCCAAACTGCGTTTGGGTACGGTGGTCGGCCCGATTCTCGCATGGTTCTTCCGTAACACCCCGTATTTCGAGGGACAGGAGAATCCGTATCCGCTGCTGCGCCAACGCATGTGGGATTATTTGGATTTGCAGCGCACGAACGTTATTCCGGGATTGTTTGATCCTCGCTTCGGTTGGGAAGATTATGCGGTCGACGTGTTGAGCACGCCGATGATGTTCGCTGATCTGACGCACACTCCGGAAGCGTTGGAAACTCCCGGAACTGATCTGCATCATCCTGCATTCTATGAGAATGCGAACGACGTGTATCCTGATCGAGAACTCAACGCATACGAAATCAATCATGTGATTTCCACGCATTTCAACGATGTGCGTTTGAAGAACTTCATTGAATTCCGTCACTGGGATTCGCTGCCGGTAGCGCGCGCGGAACGACTGACGGAAATCATCGGATCGCTGTTCTATGATCCGACGAACCGTGAGCGTCTCGAATCGTATTTCGATGGCATCCGCGAGGAGGATGTGTTCGAGGCGAAAGCGAACCTGCAGGCGCGCGGCCATCAGGCAGCTCCGTACGGCAATTCGCTGGAATTCTGGCAGGAATTCTTAGGACTCGAAGGTGTGCTTGCCGACGAACCTGGCGATCCGAAGCATCCTGACGTGTTCCAGAAGTAAAACTGCTTTTCGAATATTTTGGTTGGTCGAGGCTGACTGAATGTGATCTCGAAGTGGTTTTGAATGTAATTTCGAGCTGGTCTGTTGAAGATCGGCTCGTTTTTGTGTGGCGAGTGGAAATGCAACGGTCCGATACGATTTTGCCTGTCTAATGAACGGTAGATAGTACACTGTTCCTTATGGGTAATGAGGGGAAGAAACGTGTTCGTAAATCACCTGAGGAACGTAAGAAGGAAATCATCGCTGCGGCGAGCCGTCTTATCGGGGAAAAGGGGTATTACGGAACGTCATTGAAAGACATTGCTGATGCGATCGGCATGAGCCAGCCTGGACTGCTGCATTACATCGGCAATAAGGAACGGTTGTTGTCGCTGCTAGTCACCGACAATTATGATCAGGAAGGCACTCCGGCTGATTTTGCAAAATCCGGATTGCCGGGCAGCGATCCGGAAGGCATGTTGTTTCCCGCATACCTGCGTTTTTTGGTACGTTACAATGCGAGCCGACGCAGCTTGCTGCAGCTATACATGGTGCTGGAAACCGAATCTTTCAGCGAGGGCCATCCGTTGCACGACTATTTCGAGAATCGTCCGAAATACGTGTGGGAACACTATTCCCAGTACACATGGAAATTGCCGCCTGAAATCGGTGGTTGGGAGAATATGCGTGCGATTGTGCGTCAAAGCTTGGAAGCGATGGATGGCATTCAACTGCGTTGGACGCGTAAGCCGCCCATTGATTTCTACGATGAATGGCTCGCCTTCGAAAAGATGATCTTCCCCTCACCTGTTTGGGACAGCTACCGCTAAGCCGTGTGCAGCTCTCTTGCGGGCTGTGTTTCTACAGCCTTTCGCGTCCCAATTCTTCCACTCGCTGGAAGAAAATCAGGGCTTTTGGAAGGTTTTGGGTGGGGTGATTCCTCCAGTGGCTGGATGGATCTGGACTTTTGGAGGCATGTTTGCGGGAAGGTTCCTCCAGTGGCTGGATGGATTTGCCTGCTGGGATAGCATTTTGTGTGGCGTGCGGTGATTGGTTGGTTTTGGTCAAGGGGAAACGCTGTATCTAATGGTTGTTAGGTAAGACACGCCATGAAATTTTGCGGTTCTTGACAAGTGAATCTAGAAGATTTATATTTCTTATATCTAATGGTTGTTAGATATGAGAGTTCCGAGGATGCATCCAAGGATATATCCCAGGGATATCGCAGAAGAACAGCCTTAGACGCAGAAACAGTAGCAATCAGTAACAAGTCAATGAAGACGATGGAGGATCCATGGGTCGTTACGAGGCAGATCACATTCTTTTCGGTGCCGCATATTACGACGAATATCTCATGATGAAAGGCATCGACCGTGTCGATGAAGACATGAGGATGATGAAGGAAGCGGGACTGAACGTTATCCGTATTGCCGAATCCACATGGAGCACCTGCGAACCGCAGCCGGGTGCGTTCGACTTCACCTATGTGGATCGTGCTCTCGACGCGGCACAGCGTGTTGGTATCGATGTCATCGTCGGCACTCCAACCTACGCGGTGCCGAGCTGGCTCGTCAAGATCGATCCGAGCGTGCTCGCGGTCACCCCGAACGGCGAAGGCAAGTACGGCGCCCGCCAGATCATGGACATCGTCAACGCCACCTACCGTTTCTACGGTGAGCGCGTGATCCGCAAGCTGATCTCCCATGTTGCCGACCATCCGGCGGTGATCGGCTACCAGGTCGATAATGAAACCAAGTACTACGATTCCGTGTCCAACGACATGCAGCGTCTGTTCGTCAAGTATCTGCGCGAGAAGTTCCACGGCGATCTGAACGAGCTCAACCACCACTTCGGCCTCGACTACTGGTCCAACCGCATCGACTCCTGGGAGGACTTCCCGGACGTGACCGCCACCATCAACGAGTCCCTGGGCGGCGAATTCGACAAGTTCCGCCGCGATCAGGTGCGCGCCTTCCTGCAGTGGCAGGCCGACATCGTGCGCGAATACGCGCATGACGACCAGTTCATCACCCACAACTTCGATTTCGAATGGCGCGGATACTCCTACGGCGTTCAGCCGGCCGTCGACCACTTCAAGGCCGCGACCGCGGTGGACATCACCGGCGTGGACATCTACCACCCGACCGAAGACGACCTGACCGGCAAGGAGATCGCCTTCGGCGGCGACATGACCCGCTCCACCAAGAACGGCCAGAACTACCTGGTGCTCGAAACCGAGGCCCAAGGCCAGCACGGCTGGGGGCCATTCCCCGGTCACTTGCGCTTGCAGGCATACTCCCATCTGGCCTCCGGCGCCGACATGGTGGAATACTGGCACTGGCACTCCATCCATAATTCCTTTGAAACATATTGGAAGGGCCTGCTGAGCCACGACCTCGAACCGAACCCCACGTACCGCGAAGCCGGCGTATTCGGTCGCGAGATCGCCAAACCGGAAGTGGGGGAGCGGCTCGTCCACCTGAAGAAGCACAACAAGGTAGCCATCATGGTCAGCAACGAATCGCTGACCGCGCTCGACTGGTTCCTCATCGAAGCCGGCTTCCCATTCGGCGGCACCCTCAAATACAACGACGTGGTGCGCAATGTCTACGACGCGCTGTTCGAGCTCAACGTGGAATGCGATTTCGTGCCGTCCGATGCTCCGGCCGAACGTCTCGCCAAATACGAGATGATCGTGACCCCGGCGCTCTACTGCGCATCTCAGGAAACTACGGATCGCCTGCGTGCGTTCGTTGAAAACGGCGGACACCTCGTCTCCACCATGCGCTCCTTCGTGACCGACGACGAGGTGACCGTATGGCACGACCGCGCGCCGCACAACCTCACCGATGTGTTCGGCATGACGTACAACCAGTTCACCCGCCCAAACGGCCACGTTTCCGTGGAATTCGCAGGTGCGCTCGCCGAAACCGCGTCCACCGATGCTCAGTCGCTGATCGAACTGTTGAACGCCGACGCCGATACTGAGGTGCTCGCATCCTATGGACACTACGCTTGGAAGGATTACGCCGCAGTCACCCGTCACGCATTCGGCAAGGGCGATGCCGAGGAAGTCATAAGAAATGGCAAGCGGCTGACCGTGGAAATTTCCACCGGAGATGATGCGGTCTTCATCAGGGAAGATGGTTGGATTATCCGTTACGGAATTGATTTCAGTCAGTAAGACAGAAGAGACATAACGGATGGCATCTTTCGTTGCACCATGCACTTGGGGGATACAGCGGAAAGAATACGGGTCTTGCACATGGGCTTTGTATTGAGCAATGATTTCACTGCCTTCCAGGAGTTTACGGAAATTATCGCCTGTCTCGATTTGTCCTCGGTGCGGACGGATTTGCTGGATGCAATCCATAAAAGGATCGATACGCCCATCGAAAGCTTCGAGGGAAAGAGCGGCAATAAGGTCGGCTTTCTTGGAAAGGCGGAAAGCTTTCAGAATGGCAAACACACCATTGGCACTCATAAACTGCGTACCATTGAGCAGGGCAAGGCCTTCCTTACTCATAAGCTTCACCGGCTCCCAACCAAACTCATCGAGGACACTGATGGCCTCACGCTTCTTACCTTTATAATATACATCGCCCACCCCGATCAAAGGCAAGAAAAGATTGGCCAGCGGTGCCAAATCGCCCGAAGCCCCTAAGGAGCCACGGTCATAGACAATGGGCATCACGTCATTATTGAAGAAATCGAGAATGCGCTGCACAGTGATGACTTGCACTCCGCTATGCCCCAAAGACAGGGCATGTGCCTTGAGCAACAGCATCAACTTGACTATAACCGGACGAATCTCCTCGCCTACACTGCAAGCATGGCTTTTCACAAGGTTCTCCTGCAAGGTGCTGAGTTCATCGGGTGATATGCTTTTACTGCACAACGAACCGAATCCGGTAGTGATACCATACAACGGTTCAGTGGAAGCAGCTATTTTCCGATCGAGATAGTCACGGCATTTCCGAATGCGCTTTTGGGCTTCCGGAGCCAGTTCCAGTTTCAGATTTTCGTTAATAATGCGTTCGATGATTCCGAAAGTCAGTTCACCGGAGCCTACGTAATAGACATTATTCATTGATTCAGTTCTTGGTTGACAACTTCAAGTAATTCTTTCTCCCGCGTACAGGCCAATTGCTCCAGACGGCAGGCTTCCCGCTTCAATTCGTCGACAAAGGCTGTGTCTTTGAGCGAAGCCAGATTGATGCGGACATTCAGCAAAGCCCCCAATACCGCCGAACGGGCAGCCATCATGGCTACACAGGCATCGGTAATGGCATTCCGGTTACCCAGACGGGCTACATCGGCTATAATCTCCATCAATTCGCAGGCATTGCGTGCCACCTGCATCGGGATGAGTGCCGCAAAACGTGTGGCTTCCTGAATAGCAGCGCTCCGGGCAGCTTTCTCTTCATCCGTGGTCTTAGGCAATTTAAAACAACCGAAAACACGATCATACGCCTCGGAATCACGATCGATGTATTCGACAAAAAGCTCTTGCTGTCCAATGCTCAGGCGGGATATATGCTTCATCAGCTCCTCATGTTCCTCATACCCTTTCTTTCCAACGGTCAGTCCGGCTACCATGGCAGTCAGCGCCGAAGCCACAGCACCATTGAGAGCCGCTATACTACCACCTCCGGGTACAGGATCGCTACCGGCTACTTTATCTAAAAACTCTTAGTTCTTCTGATATTATCGGGTTTATATTTCAGACAGACGGATAAAGCACTCCGCCTTTGATAGTCGTATTTACGCAATTCATCCCTACATAATAAGGTAGAATATTATAATCGTCAGAATCGAGCACTACAAAATCGCCCTTTTTACCCACTTCGATGCTGCCAATGGAATCGGCACGGTTAAGGGCAGCCGCACCATTCAGAGTAAGAGCCGTAATGGCCTCTTCTACAGTGAACCGCATATGGATGCAAGCCAAGGCAAACGTCAGAGGTATGGAACCGGAGAAACAACTTCCCGGATTCAGATCTGTAGCCAATGCCACGGCACATCCGGCATCGATCATATCCCGTCCGCGGGCATAGGGTTCCTTCAATGCGAAGGCAGTGAGCGGAAGGAGCGTGGCAACCACTCCCTTACGGGCCATAGCTTCGATACCTGCATCGGAAGCATGCAACAGATGGTCGGCAGAGACGGCACCTAACTCAGCAGCCAGTTCGGCCCCTCCTAAAGAAACGATCTCGTCGGCATGAAGTTTCGGTAAAAGCCCGTAATCTCTGGCGGCTGTCAGCAAACGACGTGACTGTTCAACGGAAAAGACACCCTCTTCACAAAACACATCGCAAAACTCGGCCAATGAATCCCGCTGAATGACGGGAAGCAGTTCACGGATCAGGAAGTCGATATAGTCATTGGGACGATCTTTGTATTCGGAAGGCAGCGCATGTGCTCCCAGGAAGGTAGGCACAATATCCACGCGCGTACATTCATCATTATTCAGGCTACGCATCACTTTGAGTTGCAGCA
>OOAH01002346.1_pt1 | contig 13343 bp, 9 predicted proteins | sample 1671801 | NCBI WGS metagenome assembly OOAH01 (sample SAMN06348194, study PRJEB24527) | human gut metagenome | biome: human gut; feature: ankylosing spondylitis patient; material: feces | host: Homo sapiens | place: China | collected 2015-10 | reverse complement strand
GGCTTGGGCGTATCGTCGGGACCGTTCATGATCATGACGCTCTGGCCGGCCTTGATCGTGCCGCGGTGCACGCGGCCGATGCCGATCTTGCCAACAAAGCTCGAGTAGTCGAGCGAGCAGATCTGCAGCTGCAGCGGGGCTTCGGCGTTGTCTTCACGCACAGGAACGTACTTGATGACAGCGTCGAACACGGCGCGCATGTTGCCGATTTTCTTCAATTCTTCGACGTCGTCGGTCAGACCTGCGTAGCCGTTCAGGGCGGACGCATAAATCACCGGGAAGTCGAGCTGATCTTCGGTGGCGCCGAGCTTATCGAACAGGTCGAACGTGGCGTTGATCACCCAGTCGGGGCGAGCGCCCGGACGGTCGATCTTATTGATCACGACGATGGGCTTGAGACCGGCGGCAAGGGCCTTGCGGGTCACGAAGCGCGTCTGCGGCATCGGGCCTTCGACCGCGTCGACGAGCAGCAGCACGCCGTCGACCATCGAGAGCACGCGCTCGACTTCACCGCCGAAGTCGGCATGCCCCGGGTTGTCGATGATGTTGATGTGAATGCCTTCGTATTCGACGGCGCAGTTCTTCGCGAGAATCGTGATGCCGCGTTCCTTTTCGATCGCGTTGCTGTCCATCACGCGTTCGTCAACCACCTGGTTGCTGCGGAACGTTCCTGCGCACTGCAAAAGTTTGTCCACCATCGTGGTCTTGCCGTGGTCGACGTGCGCGATGATGGCAATGTTGCGGATTGCTCTAGTCATTTTTTACTATTCCCCGTTCGTTTCGAGGGTTGTTGTTTCGAATCTGATCAGTCGGTGAGGATGAAGCGTTCCTCGCGCATCCACCTTCACCGTTCCCAAAAGTTCTCCTGCCGAACCGTAGGCGCGAAGCAGTTCCCCGCGTCGCGCATCCTTGATCGGCAGTCGCTGTCCGTTGCGAAGACGCACCGTCTGCACCTCGTCGAGATGCACGGCGTCCAGGCTTTGCAGCAGAAAGTCCGCACCCTTCATGAGCGCACGGCGTTCCTGCACGCTTTTGTTCTTGTCGTCGATAACCGCAAAAGGGATCGCGTCGGCAATCTTGAGGTTTCCGACTTCGGTTCGCCGCAAGCTCTCAAGATGCGCAAAGCAGTTAAGTTTACGACCAATATCGTCGGCGAGCACACGAATGTAAGTTCCTTTACTCACGTGCACGTCGATTTTTGCGGTCTGGCCGTCAAATTCCAGCAGCTCGAGCCGATGCACCGTCACCTTGCGAGGGTGCCGCTCGACTTCGATGCCGCGGCGCGCCAGCTCATAGAGGTTCTTGCCGTCGCGCTTGATGGCCGAATACATGGGAGGCATCTGCTCGATTTCGCCCGTAAATTCGGGGAGCAGTGCTTCGAAATCCTCGCGTGTCGGACGCACGTCGGACGTCTCGAGCACTTCGCCCGTTTTGTCCATCGTGTCGGTGGCCGAACCGAAGCGCAGCACCGCTTCGTAGCGCTTGTCGGCGTGCAGCAGATCGGCCGAGTACTTGGTGGCGTTTCCGAAAGCAAGCGGCAGCAGTCCCGTGGCAAACGGATCGAGCGTGCCGGTGTGGCCCGCCTTCTGTGCATTGATGAGCCTGCGCGAGAGCTGCAGCGCCCAGTTCGAGCTCATGCCCTCGGGCTTATCGAGCAGCAGCACCCCGTCGACCGCGTCGCCTTTCTTGCCCATTACGCTTCGTCCTTGTCGTCGGCTGCGCTCTCCGAAGAGCGCGTCTGGCGCATCGCTTCGTTGATGACGCGATCCATCTCAAAGCCGCGCTCCACGCTCGTGTCGTGCACGAAGTGAAGCGTGGGCACCGTGTGAATGCGCAGTTTCTTGAAGATCTTGCTGCGCAGCATGCCTGCGGCGGCGGCAAGTCCCTGCTCGCACTGAGCGGGATCCGAGCCGATCACCGTAAAGAACACGCGGGCGTGCGCATAGTCGGGCGTGATTTCGCAGCCGGTGATCGTCACCAGACCCACGCGGGGGTCACGGACCTCGAGCGGAATGATTTCCGCCAGATCGCGGGCGATCTGCTCGGCGACACGTTGGCCGCGGCCGGGCTTGGCTTTCTGCATAAAACGTTCGTCCTTTTCGTCTGAAGTTTCACAAACGCCGCCGACATTGCTGCCGGAGGCGTCTGCGGTTTGTGTTGTGCGTCAAAGGCAAAGCTCCTCTTTAAAGGAACTTCGCCTTTCGTTGATTTAGAGCGTGCGGGCGACTTCCGTCACTTCGAAAATTTCGAGCTGGTCGTTCACCTTGATGTCGTCGTAGCCCTTGAGGCTCAGACCGCATTCGCTGCCGGCCTGAACTTCGCGCACGTCGTCCTTGAAGTGCTTGAGGCTCGCGAGCTCGCCCGTCCAGATGACGACGTTGTCGCGCAGCAAACGCGCGCTGGCGTTGCGGCGCACCACGCCTTCGAGCACACGGCAGCCGGCGATGAGGCCCACCTTCGGCACGCGGATGACCTGGCGGATTTCGAGCAGGCCGAGCGCGGTTTCCTTCTTCTCGGGCGAGAGCATGCCGCTCATGGCCGCACGCACTTCGTCGACCGCGTCGTAAATGATGTTGTAGTAGCGGATGTCGACGGATTCCTGTTCGGCAAGCTTGCGTGCCTGCTGATCGGCGCGCACGTTGAAGCCGATGATGACGGCCTTGGAAGCCGTCGCAAGGTTGACGTCGGTTTCCGTGATGCCGCCCACAGCGCTGTGCACGACCGAAACGCGCACTTCGTCCGTGGAAAGCTTCGTGAGCGCATGCACCAGAGCTTCGGTCGAACCCTGCACGTCGGCCTTGATGATCAAGGGCAGCGTCTTCACTTCACCCTGGCCCACATCGGCAAACATGTTTTCAAGCTTCTGAGCCTGCTGGCGAGCAAGCTTCACTTCGCGGTACTTGCCTTGACGGAAGAGCGCGACTTCGCGAGCCTTGCGTTCGTCGGGCACGACGATCAATTCGTCGCCGGCGGAAGGAACATCCGACAAGCCCTGAATCTCGACCGGAATCGAGGGACCGGCGGACTGAACCTGGCTGCCCATTTCGTTGATCATGGCGCGCACGCGGCCGAAGCACTGACCGGCGAGAACGATGTCGCCCTTTTGCAGCATACCGGACTGAACCAGAATGGAAGCCACGGGACCGCGACCCTTGTCCAAACGGCTTTCGATCACGATGCCCTTGGCGGGACCCTTGTCGGGAGCCTTCAGCTCAAGCATTTCGGCCTGCAGCAGCACGTTTTCGAGAAGTTCGTCCACTCCCTTGCCGGTCTTGGCCGACACCGGGCAGAACGGAACATCGCCGCCGTACTCTTCGGGGAGCACGTCGTTTTGCACAAGTTCGCCCTTGACGCGTTCAATGTTGGCTTCGGGCTTGTCGATCTTGTTGATCGCCACCACGAGCGGAACACCGGCGGCGCGAGCGTGCGCAATGGCTTCCTTGGTCTGCGGCATCACGCCGTCGTCGGCCGCCACCACCAGAATCACGATGTCGGTTGACTGAGCGCCGCGGGCACGCATAGCCGTAAAGGCTTCGTGGCCCGGGGTGTCGAGGAACGTGACGATGCCGCGAGGCGTCTTCACGTGATAGGCACCGATGTGCTGAGTGATGCCGCCCGCTTCGCCCGCAGCAACCTTGGCGCGGCGGATGTAGTCCAGAAGCGACGTCTTGCCGTGGTCGACGTGACCCATGATCGTGACAACGGGAGGTCTCGGCACTTCCGGATACTGCTCGAGGGTGCTTTCGAATTCGCCCAGAAGCGATTCCGGATCGTCGGCCTTGGCGGCGATCGCCTTGTGCCCCATTTCCTCGACGATGATCATCGCCGTTTCCTGATCGAGCATCTGGTTGATCGTCACCATCTGGCCCATCTTCATGAGGGTCTTGATGACTTCGGTCGCCTTCACGCTCATCTTGTGCGCAAGATCGGCCACCGAGATCGTTTCCGGAACGGTCACTTCACGCACCACGGGTTCCGTCGGCATCTGAACCTGACGCTGTTCGTGCTTATGGTTCTTGCGGCCGCGGCTGTGCCAGCCCGTTTCCTCGCTGTCGACGGCACCGCGCGTCTTCATGCCGCCGCGGCGGCTCGAGCGGTCCTCGTCGGCCCAGCGGTCGTTCTTGGCCGCGCCCTTATTGCGGCCCTTGCCGGCGGATTTGCCTTCGCCGCGGTCTTCCTTGGCGGGCTTTTCGTTCTTAGCAGGCTTTTCGGCCTTTGCGGATGCGGGCTTGGCCGGCTTGGCAGCCGCAGCCTTCTTGGCTTCGTCGGCGCGGTCGTTCTTGTCGCCGCGATCGACCTTGGCCTTCAAAACGGTCTTGGGCTTGGCAAGCATCGCACGGATGGCATCGGCCTCTTCCTGTGCCTTGCGGCGGGCTTCCAGACGGCGAGCTTCCGCTTCGGCCTTTTCGCGGGCAGCCTTTTCGGCCGCAGCTTTCTCGGCTGCCGCTTTTTCAGCTGCAGCTTTTTCGGCAGCGGCTTTTTCTGCTGCCGCCTTCTTGGCAGCCTCTTCGGCCTTCTGCGCCTGTTCCTTCTTAGCGGCTTCCGCTTCGGCAGCAGCCTTTGCGGCGGCTTCCTGCTCGGCCTTCTTAGCGGCTTCTTCCGCAGCCGCCTTCTCGGCCGCGGCCTTTTCTTCGGCCGCCTTGCGGGCCGCTTCTTCTTCAGCAGCCTTCTTGGCGGCTTCTTCGGCCTCACGCTTGGCTGCCTCGCGGGCTTCGGCTTCCTGCTTTTCCTTGAGTTCGCGATCGAGCTGAGCCTTGGCCTGCGCTTCGATTTCGGCGCGCATAGCTTCTGCGGCGCGGTTCTTCACAAAGACGCGGCGACGGCGCACTTCGACTTCGATCGTGCGGGCTCCGCCCTGACCGTCGTTCTGGCGAATCGTCGTCGTTTCGCGGCGCGTCACGGTGATCTTACGCGGCGCAGCCGAACGTTCCTCGCGCATGCTGTTCAGAAGCTGCCGCTTGTCGGACTCACTGATTTCATCGTCGGCGCTGTTGACCTGAACGCCAGCGGCCTTGAGCTGGGACAGAAGCGTATCGGCGGAAACCTTCAGTTCGCGGGCAAATTCAATAACGGTGTTGTTTGCCATGTGTCTTTTTCTCCTGCCGCGCCTGCGAGCCCTTCATCGATTCCCTCAGTCGTCGGGAATCTTTTCTTAGGCTCGTTGAAGGCGGCGGCTGTATTGGTTCGGTTCGTCCAGACTTCCGTCTTATTCTTCGGTCCAGCGGGCGCGGGCCGCCATGATGAGCGCCTTGGCTTCATCTTCGGCGATGCCGCCCTTTTGCATCAGCTCTTCGGTGTCGAGATCGGCGAGATCGTCGGCCGTCTTGACGCCTTCGCTCACCAGACGGCTGGCGAGGTCGTGATCCATGCCGTCGAGTTCGAGAAGCGACGCATCAGCCTGACGCAGGTTTTCTTCGCGCTTGAGAGCACGCGCAAGCAGCACGCGGCGGCTGCGGTCGCGCAGATCCGCAACGGTGGCTTCGTCGAAGATGCCGAGCTCGACGATTTCCTGCTCGGGAACGTAGGCGAGTTCCTCGAGACTGTAGATGCCGTCCTGAACGAGCGCCATAGCGTCGTCCTGAGTCATGCCGAGTTCGGTCATGAATTCTTCGCAGGCCGCACGGTCTTCCTCTTCCTGCTTGGCGGTGGCTTCTTCAGCGGTCATGATGTTGATCTGCCAGCCGGTGAGTTCGCTTGCCAGACGCACGTTCTGGCCGCCCTTGCCAATGGCAATCGCCAGGTTGTCGGCGTCGACCGTCACGTCCATGCTGCGGGCTTCTTCGTCGGCCACGACCTTGGAAACCTTGGCGGGCTTCAGAGCTTCAACGATGTACTGCACGGGGTTTTCGTCCCAGCGCACGACGTCGATGCGTTCGCCGGCAAGTTCATTCGTGACGGCCGTCACGCGCGAGCCGCGGATGCCGATGCAGGTGCCCACGGGTTCGACGCGCTTGTCGTGGCTCATGACGGCGATCTTGGCGCGCGAGCCCGGATCGCGGGCCGTTGCCTTGATTTCGACGGTGCCTTCTTCGATTTCCGGCACTTCGAGCTCAAAGAGCTTCTTGATAAATTCGTTGCAGGAGCGCGACAGGATCACCTGCTTGCCCTTGTTCGTTTCGTCGACGCGCAGCACGTAAGCGCGAACGCGATCGGAGTTGCGCAGGTTTTCGCGCGGAATCATTTCGCTCTTGGGCAGACGAGCTTCCAGACGGCCCACTTCAATGATCGCGCCTTCCTTGTCGGAACGCTTGACCTGACCAGAGACGACCTTTTCGTCGCGGGCAAGGAACTCATTGAGAATCTGTTCGCGTTCGGCATCGCGCAGACGCTGCAGAATCACCTGCTTGGCGTCCTGGGCAAAGCGGCGGCCGCTGGTGTTGATGTTTTCAATGGGCTTTTCGATATAGTCGCCCACAGCCAGTTCGGGATAGTCGTCGTGAATGTCCGAGAACATTTCTTCGCGATCGGGCTGCTGCAGACCCTGATCGTCGCTCACGATCACCCAGCGGCGCACGGCGCTCCAGTCGCCCGTGGCGGGATCGACGCGCACGAGCACATCGGCGTCCTCGCCGGGGAACTGAGCCTTCTTGACGGCGCTTGCGAGCGCAATTTCGAGAACGCCGAAGACGGCGGACTTTTCAACGTTCTTTTCGCGGGCAAGGACGTCGACCATTTCGAGCATTTCGCGGCTCATTACTGTTTCCCCTTAAAGTCAAGTTCTGCAATCAAATTGGCGCGGTCGACATCGTTGATGCCGAACGAAACGCGCACCGGTTCGGCCTTGGCCTTCTTGGCCTTGCCCGCCTGGCGGGACTTCACGGCCTGACTCGGCGTGCGCGCAATGTTAAGTTCTTCAAACGAGAAGGAAATCACTTCATTTCCTGCATCCCCCTCGATGCCGAGGATGATGCCGTCGAGCTTGCGGCGGCCCGCCTCGGGGAACCCCTCGGCCTTCAGGGGCTCGTAGAGTTCCACGTGCGCCGGACGGCCGATGAAGCGGCGCCATTCGGCTGCGCGCTTTAAGGGACGCTCCACGCCGGGGCTCGAAACTTCGAGGCGTTCATAGTCAATGCCTTCGACGGTGAAAAGATGCGTGATCTGATCGCTCACGGCTTCGCAATCGTCCACACCGACGCCGCCCTCGGCGTCGCTGTCGATCGTGATGCGCATGAGGCCGCGGGGCAGACGCTCGTAGTCTACGAATTCGTAGCCCAAACCCTGCACCGTTTCTTCAACGATTCGCGTGATTTCAGCAGTTGATTTCTGCATGTATCCGTTTGTAGAAAAAATCCAAAAAAAAAATGGGCGCAATGCCCATCCCTAACCCCACCCAACGTGGGTGCCCGACGCCGACGGCCCCTTCGGCCCCTCCGCGCACGGACATGTCTAGCGATGGCCCACGAACGGAAGATTCGCAGAATCGACCACTTCGAAGGCGCGTCGCGGATTATAAAGATTTCCCGTTTAATTTCAAGGCTTATGCCTAAAAAAACGAGACCGACAAAGATCGTTTCGTTTCAGCCGTTTATCTCGGCCGGCCGAAAGGCCGTTCGAGGCCCGCTCTCGGGCCTCTTCCGGCCTTTGTTTTCGCGGCTTACCGACGTTTGGCGAACCCCTTGCCCTTGCCGAACTTTCCGCCCTTTTTAAAGGGCGAAGGCATGGCAGAGGAGTCGTTGGCGCGCGCCAAAGCGCGTCCGTAAGCCCCCTGCGCGGCACCGAGACTGCCGCTGGCGATGTAGTTGACCGTGCTCATCATCGGATCGGGAATGCGCTCGGGCTTGCGGTTGAAGTTCTTTGCGCCCGCCCTTGCGAGCCGGTCCTTTCTTGGGAGGAAGCTTTTTGCCGACAGAGGGCTTGCCCTTGCCTTCAACGCTCGCAAGCTGCGCCATCCAGGCCTGCACCCAGTCGGGCTTGAGTTCACGCGTCGCGCCGCGCTCGAGATCCGCGGGCAGCCGTACCGCTCCGTAGCGCACGCGAATCAAGCGGCTGACCGTGAGTCCGACGGCGGCAAACATGCGGCGCACTTCACGGTTGCGCCCTTCGCTGATGCGCACCAAATACCAACGGTTGAGATTGTCGCCGCCCTTTTCTTCAAGCATCGAAAAGCGTGCGGGACCGTCTTCGAGTTCGACGCCGGTGGTAAGCAGTTCCTTGGCTTCGTCGGTCATGACGCCTGCGGCGCGCACGGCGTATTCGCGCTCGATTTCATAGCGCGGGTGCATAAGTCGATTGGCAAGTTCTCCGCTCGTTGTAAAGAGCAGCAGCCCTTCGGTATTGAAGTCCAAACGTCCCACGGCAATCCAGCGGGCGCCCGAAATTTTCGGAAGGTTTTCAAAAACGCTCGGACGGCCCTGCGGGTCGCGCATGCTCACGATCTGACCGGCGGGCTTGTGATAAACCAGCACGCGGGGAGCCTTAGGCTGCTTGCTTTGCGCCATGCGCTTGACGACGCGGCCGTTTAGGCGAACGATGTCGCCGGGCATGACGCGCTGCCCCAGATAGGCCGGTTCGGAATTCACCGAGATGCGGCCTTCGACAATGAGCTGCTCCATATCGCGGCGGCTGCCGAGTCCGAGGTCGGCAAGCACCTTGTGGAGTTTTTCGCTTTGCTTGACGAGTTCGTTTTTCTTGGCGGCTTTGCCCTGTGCAAGCACCTTGGGATCGAAAATCTGAGCCGAGCACAGCTCCGCGTCAATAGCGGGCGCGTCCTCGGGCACCGGTGCGCCCTCATCTTCGGACTCAACGGCTTGACGGCGATCCGTACGACGGAACTTGCCCTTCATTTCGCGGCGCTTCTGGCGGCGCACGCTGGCTTCAAGCGGAGCGTCGATCATCACGTCGTCCGGATATGCCGACGCGATCTCTGCGGGGATTTCGTCGGGAATCACAATCGGAACGTCGATGTCGACGGGCACATCGTAGGCGGGCTCGCTCTTGACGGGTTCTTCGGCTTCGGTCTTGAGCTTGCGGCTGCGCACGACGCGCCTGGGCTTTACCGGTTCGGGTTCCTGCGCGGCCGCCTCGGGCGTTGCCTCGAGGGAAACGACCTCTTCGACCTTCTTGCGTCGGGTGTAGGTGCGACGTTTAGGAGCAGGCGCTTGAGCTTCGACTTCGGCTGCGCTAGCTTCAACGACAGCCGCTACTTCGGACTCTTGGCCTTCAACCTTCTTGCGGCGCGTGTACGTGCGGCGCTTGGGCTTGTCTTGAACGGATTCCTCCGCAGCGTTCGACTCGACGGGCGCTTCGGCAGGCACCTCCTCGGTTGTCTTAGCCCTGCGGGTGCGCACTACACGCTTTTTCGAGGGCGCCTCTTCGGCAACCGCCTCAGCCTTTACCGTACGGCGGCGCACCACACGCTTTTTCACCTCGGTTTGTTGTCCGTCGGCCTCATTCATGCTCTCTACAGATGTTTTGGGCATAGCTCTAAACTTTCTCGTCGCTGTTTTTGTCTTCGGCTGCAGCCTCTTCGGGCGCATCCTTGCCTTCTTCGGCGGCCTCGTCGCCGAAAACCAATTCAAATTCCTTGCTCTGCGGCATGTCGCCCGAAAGGGGCGGCAGATCCGACAGGGACTTCAGTCCCAAATCGTCCAGAAACTGCTGCGTGGTCGCAAACAGCGCCGGTCGTCCGGGCGATTCTCGATGTCCGACAATTTCGATCCACCCTCTTTCCTGCAGCTGACGCACAACGTTGGGGTTGACCGCCACTCCGCGAATGTCTTCAATATCGCCTCGCGTCGCAGGCTGCCGATACGCAATAATTGCAAGCGTCTCCATCACGGCGCGCGAATACTTGGGCATTTTCTGCTCGCTCATGCGAAGCAGGTATTCACCCACATCGGGAGACGTTACAAAGCCCCAGCCGCCGGCAGATTCCGCCAACCGCAGGCCGCGCGTTTTCCAGTGCTCGGACAAGCCGTTTAGGGCTTCGAGCAGCTCGGTCTGCGTGAGCCTTCCGGCAAAAAGCCGCGAAAGATCCTCCAGCGTCAACGGCTGGGGACTTGTCAGAAGCGCCGCTTCAATGACAAAGCTCGGTTGCAAAGTGTCTGCCACGGTGTATTCGTTTGCTCGGTTGCGCGTTGTTCGAGCCGATTCCGGGCGCATGTCGGGCACACGCATGCCCGCCCCGCGAACACACGCATTGCGGACGCAATCGATCGGCTTTCGAATTCAACGCTTTCGGAAATTCATTCGGGCTCTGCAGGGGACGACAGAAAAGTCGGGACCTCAAGACAAAGCCGTAAACATCGCCGCAGATTGCTTGCAACTCATCACTGCGGGCGATGCGCAAAGGCGCACGCATCCTTCAAGGCATTTCGGTCGGGTTGTGCCGATGCCGGGCGCCGTTTCATCTTTATGCGCTATCTTACTCGAAACCGGCATTCGTTCGCTAGCGCTCGGCCGTCGTCCGTTCAGACGATTTGAACTTCGGCATCGAACCGTCGCCCAATTTTTCGGACAACGGTCGACCCCAACGACCGGTTACATTGGTTTTCGCTTTAAAATCAGCCAGTTACGAGTCGCGCGGACAAAAATAAAGCTTCCTGCAACGGGAAGCTTCATTTTTCAGAGTGGTGCGCCAGGCAGGATTCGAACCCACGACCCCCTGGTTCGTAGCCAGGTACTCTATCCAACTGAGCTACTGGCGCACATCTCAAATTTTTACGCCTCGTTTTTTACGAAGCGGGGCGCATTGTATCGCCTGGTTTGAACGAATGCAAGAGCAGAGGTAAAAAATTCTCGCCCTAACTTTCGTTTGTCTTTAGGCAGCTTCGAAAGCTCCATCGCTGCGCGGGTCGGAAGCGCCTGTCACGGTGCCGTCGACAGCCAAACTCACGGCACCGGCATGCCCCATGGTATCACTGAAGACCTCGGACAAAACTTCAACATCGTGCCCCATTGCCTTGAGTTTTTCGACAACTTCGGGCGCAAACCGAGGTTCAAGGCGCAGTTTGGCGGTTTCGTCGCCCCAGGTTCTGCCGATGAGCCAGCGCGGCTCTCGGATGGCCCGATCGAGCGGCATGCCTGAAAGATGTCTCAAAATCACCGCGGCCTGCGTTTGCGGTTGGCCTTCACCGCCCATCGTGCCGTAGGCAATCGTGCGCCCGTCGCCGAGCACGGCAAGCGCCGGATTGAGCGTATGAAAGGGCAACGCCCCGGGCCGCAGACAGTTGGGGCTGCTTGAGTCAAACGTAAAAGCGCAACCGCGGTTTTGCATCGTTATGCCCGTGTCTTCGAGCACAACGCCACTGCCGTATTCCCAGTAAATGCTCTGAATGCAGCTCACCACGGTTCCTTCGTTATCGGCGGCTCCGAACCACACCGTGTCGCCTTCAGCCTCTTTTTGACCGAACGGTCGAGCACTTGCGGAATCAAACGACTTAAAAAGCGTAGTGAGCGACTCGTCGCTTAAAAACGCCTGCGTCGAAACGGTCATCGCACGCGGGTCTCCCACATGGCGATTTCTCCACTCAAACGCAAGCTTGGCCGCTTCGACTGCCGAGTGAACAAACCCGACCGGATCCGAAGGATCGGCCCCGGCGCGTTCCATAAGCCCGAGAATCGCAAGCGAAGCCGCACCCTGTGTGGGTTCAGGCAGGTTGTAGAAGTCACACCCGAAGGCCTTAAGATGAAGCGGTTCGACCTGCTGAGCCCGAGCTGCGGCAAAGTCGGATTCGGACAGCGGGCTGCCCAAAGCACGCAGTTCGGCGCAGATGCGCTCGGCTGTTTCACCCTCATAAAAATCGGCGAGCCCCCTTTCGGCCAGCATCTGCAGCGTGCGGGCCAAGGCCGGCTGCTTTAAAACATCTCCCCTGCAGGGAGCAGTTCCGTCTTCCTTTAGAAACACTCGCGCAAAACCCGGACAATTCTTGAGACCGGCAAGTGAGGCTGCCGTCGTTCGAGCTTGGCTCGCCGACACGGGAAAACCGTCGCGGGCCCAGGCAATTGCATCGGCAAGAATGGTTTTGAGAGGCAAGCGACCCTTTGCATCTCTGAGATTGAGCAACGCCTCCCAGCCGCGAATCGTCCCGGGCACGGTAAGCGTCGCAAGAGGCCCCCTTGAGGGAACGGACTTATAACCACGGGCAAGATAAAACGCCGTATCGGCGACAGCTGCCGCCTGACCGCAGGCACGGATCGCAACGGGCTTTTCTCCTCTTCTTCTAATCAGCCAGAAACTGTCGCCTCCGATCGAATTCATGTGCGGATAAACAACAGCGAGCGCTGCCGCCGTCGCTACGGCAGCCTCGAGCGCCGTACCGCCGCATCGGAGAATTCGGGCGCCGGCCTGCGCGGCCAGACGATTCGGAGCGCTTACGCCGGCCCGTGCCGAAAAATTGTCCTGCGTCATAACAAAAATAAACCGCGGTCCGAGTTCACTGATTTCGAAACCGCGGCTTGTTTCACAAGAGTTGAACCGAAGAATTACTTCTTGGCGGCCGTCTTACGCGTCGTAGTCTTGGCAACCGTCTTCTTGGCGGCAGGCTTCTTCGCGGGAGCGGCCTTTTCCTCTGCCTTCTTGGCAGGAGCCTTGGCAGCAGCCTTTGCGGTCGTCTTCTTAGCCGCGGGCTTCTTGGCGGGTTCAGCCTTTTCCTCGGCCTTCTTGGCGGGAGCCTTTACAGCAGCCTTTGCGGTCGTCTTCTTGGCGACGGGCTTCTTGGCGGGTTCTGCCTTTTCCTCGACCTTCTCGGCAGGGGCCTTAGCGGGGGCCGCCTTCGCTGTCGTCTTCTTGGCGGCAGGCTTCTTGGCGGGCTCTGCCTTTACCTCGGCCTTCTTGACGGGGGCCTTAGCAGCAGCCTTCGCGGTCGTCTCCTTGGCAGGAGCCGCCTTTACTTCGGCAGCGGCCTCAGTTTTTTTAGCAGGCGTCTTCTTCGCGGCAGCCTTCTTGGGTTCGGGCTTCTTTTCGGCCGGAACTTCAAGTTTCACACCGAGCAGGACGGCAAGCTTCACGGATTCCTTGAGCATTTCGGTGCTCGAATCGATCAGATCCTGGAACTCCTGCTGCGAGATCGTCGGAGCATTGCCGCCGAGCTTATCGGACACTTCCTGCATCGCTGCAGCCAGACGTGCATGAGCCGTCAGGAACGTTTTGAGAATCTGTTCATTCGTTGCGGTAGCCATCGTGATTGCTCCTTATGTGGCTTGGAATCGTTACCCGCTCCGGCAGCAGCCGATGTCGGCTCGGACGACGCTTCAGATTTGTAGTGAGCCGGTCAAGTTCCTCGAAACCTGCCTGCAATTGTTTGATTGTAAGAGTTTTTTCGCTCTTCTACCGATTTAATCGGCAACATGTTAGCGCAACGCTATTCTGACACTCCATAAGTGAGGATTCTGACATCGTCAGC
>OOAH01002342.1_pt1 | contig 13376 bp, 10 predicted proteins | sample 1671801 | NCBI WGS metagenome assembly OOAH01 (sample SAMN06348194, study PRJEB24527) | human gut metagenome | biome: human gut; feature: ankylosing spondylitis patient; material: feces | host: Homo sapiens | place: China | collected 2015-10 | reverse complement strand
CAAAACCATTGATTTTATTAGCTTTTTGCCGCTATCGCTATCACACCTCATTATTCAACCGCCCCGGCTTTCAGTCAATGATTGCCGAAATCGAAGCTGGGCATATTGCAACGGTCATTGTAAAAGACATGAGCCGTTTTGGACGGAACTATCTGGAAGTTGGATTTTACACCGAAATTCAGTTTCCATCAAAAGGTGTTCGGTTCATTGCCATCAATAATAATGTAGACAGTGCCAATCCAACAGACAACGACTTTACGCCCTTTCTGAACATTATGAACGAGTGGTACGCCAAAGATACCAGCAACAAAATTCGTGCGGTGTTCAAGTCCCGGATGCAGGACGGTAAACGGTGCAGTGGCAGTATTCCCTACGGGTACAAACGGATTCCCGGTGATAAGCAGACGCTTTATGTGGACGAAGAAGCCGCTGCCGTTGTCCGTAGAATCTTCGATATGGCAGCCAGCGGTGCCAGTCTTGCACAAATTGGCCAGACTCTTTCGGATGAAAAAGTGCTGATCCCGTCTGCATATGAAGAACAGTATCATCCTGAATCTGCTCGGCACCATTCGTACCACGACCCCTATCGATGGAATACGACCACCTTGACCTATGTTCTTGACCGTCAGGAGTATCTTGGGCATACGGTGCTGTGCAAAAGTATTCGTGAAAACTTCAAGCTAAAAAAGCGCCGCGCTGCAACCCCGGAAGAAAGAATCGTATTCAAAAACACTCATGAAGCTATCATCGACCAAGAAACATGGGATAAGGCACAACGTCTTCGGAAACGTTGCCCGAAAAGACTGCCGGATGGGACATATACACATCGGCTGTCGGGTATGGTTTTCTGTGCTGACTGCGGCTCCCGGATGAGCTTTTCCAGCCCAGAATCCAAACATCGGGATTCTAATGTAGTGTACGATTCGGATTCTTCATGGCAGTGCAGCAAATACCGTAATATGTACGTCTCCTGCACATCCCATTTTATCAAGACATCAACCATTGAAGACGCCATTCTGGAGGCAATAAAAGCAATGGCGCAAAAAGTCCTTGAGGATGAAACAGAATTTGCAGAACAGCTTCGAACTTTATGGGAAAGCCAGAACAGTCAATCTTCTAACGAGTACAAAAAAGAACTGCTCGCTGTGCAAAAGAGAATGGATGAGCTTGATACTTTGATTCGCAGCCTATATGAAAGCAGTGTTATAGGTAAAATCCCGGAACGTCAATTCCAGCGGCTGATGGCACAGTACGATGAAGAACAAACGGGCTGTGAAATCCGTATGGCGGAACTGAAAAAAGAACTGGACAACGCTGAAACAACGAAAGTTGACCTGAAACGCTTTGTAAAACTGATTCGGAAATATAAGGACTGTGAAACGCTGACAGATGAAATGCTGTACGAGCTGGTAGAAAAAGTGGTGATTCATTCCGCATCCGGCGGACGGACGATCTACCGTCAACAGCAAATCGACATTTATTTCAACTTCATTGGCGATACTTTTCCCAGCCAAATCGAGATCAACCACGACGATGCGAAAAAGATTACAGAACAGCAGATAGCCAAGCGTAAAAAGTACCAAAAAACATCTGGAGAAAACCGCAAGAAAAAACGAGTGGCTTTGAGAGAAGCTGCTAAAACTGACCCGCAAGCAGCAGCAGAGTACGAAGCACTCTTACAGAAAAACCGGGAACGCTGCCGCCAATATGCCCAAAAGAAAAAGCTGGCTCAACAAGAGCTTGCCGAAAAAAATCCCCTTCAACTTGAACCAACCGATGAACTGAAAGGAGAATCCGCATGAACAAACTTGAAAATTCCATCCATGACAACGCTAACGGTCTGGACTACACCCTTGTCAATGACCACTATCTGCCGAACCTGACCGCAGCAGCCCCGGCAGAACAGCACCCCATCGGGAGGTGGGGCCGCTTACATAAGAAATATCTGCAAGAACATCATCCTATCCGGTACAATCAACTGCTCCTGTCCGGTGAGCTAAGCGGCTACCTTGCCAAGCTGGACAAGCAGGCCGAGGAACAGCTTGTGTTGACCGTCCGACAGATGCAGAAAGCCGAGGATGTGACCGAAGACCTGAAAGCCGCCGATCAACTGGAATGGGTGCTCCGGATGAACAGCATCCGAAACCGCGCCGAGGAAATCATCAAGTCTGAGCTGATTTTTGTCTGATACAATATTGCATCTCTGACCGCCCTGCACGACTGCAAGGCGGTCTTTTCGTTACATCGGGTCTGCACACGGCAGCCCCTTTTTTGATACGGAGGTACACGCCTATGAAACTGACTTTTGATGAAAAGAAGCTGCTCTATGCCTACGGCAACCCCGATCTGGCACTGACCCGCAAGCGGCTGTATGAGGTTGCCGGACTGACGGTTGATCCTGATCTGAACAGGCTGGTGTTCGATTTCGTCCGTAAGCTGGAGAATGAATCGCTGCATCTGGAGCGCTGGTACGACCAGATGTTCTACTTCATCCGTTCCGAGATGGAGTGTTATGCCGGGATGGAGAAGCTGGCGCAGGACATCGAGCGTGATGAGGATTGGGGGCCTGAGATGTTTGAGGAAACCGAAGATGACGAACTCACTGACGATATGTAAGTTGGAAACCATGATCTACACCAGCGAGGACGGGACTTACAGCGTGTTCACGCTGAATCCTGACTTGCAGAAACAGCTTTCCGACCTTGCTACGCAGCACCCGGAGGTGTGTTGCCGAAAGGCAAAGGGAGAAGCCAGCGGCGTGACGTATCAGGTCAGAAATGCGGCGGTGCTGATTCAGCCTGCGCTGCTGTCCTGAATGTAAGCCCCTCTGCTATGGTAGAATAGAGCGCAACGGCCAAAGCGTCAGAGTGATGCTTTGGCTTTTTACATAAAAAATCATTTTTAGCAGAAAGGGGCGATTTGTTGGCAAATTTATATGGCTATATCCGGGTCAGTACCCGTGACCAGAACGAAGATCGGCAGCTGATTGCGCTACGAGAACTGCACATCCCGGAGAAGAACATCTTCATTGACAAGCAGTCAGGCAAGGACTTTAACCGCCCGCAGTACAAGCGGCTTGTTCGGAAATTGAAAAAAGACGATCTGCTCTATATCAAGAGCATCGACCGTCTTGGACGCAACTATGCGGAAATTTTAGAGCAGTGGCGGCTGCTTACCCAGATAAAGGGCGCTGACATCGTGGTGCTGGATATGCCGCTGCTGGATACCCGGCGTGGCAAAGACCTGATGGGCACTTTTTTGAGCGACATCGTTTTGCAGGTGCTTTCTTTTGTAGCCGAGAATGAGCGTACCAACATCCGGCAGCGGCAGGCATTGCAGCGGCGAAAAGCAAGGGAGTCCGCTTTGGACGTCCGCCCAGCCCCCTGCCGGAGAACTTCTACAGCGTCTACCAGAAATGGCGCTCCGGCAAAATGACAGGTACGGAAGCCGCTCAACAATGCGGAATGCCACTGTCCACCTTTCGGTACCGTGCCAAAATCTACGAAAAAGCCACTTTTTTGTAAACGCTTCTTTTTACAAGAAAGTGTACCTTCTTGCAAAATGCCCTCAGATTTGCTTTTGTACCAATTATAGCATATTTCCCGGTTAAATCCACAGATTTTTAGCTATTCGTTTCATCTCTTGAGCCGCTTGTCAAAAGGTACACTTTTTGGCAAGCCCTTCAAAGAGGTGGAACGAATGGCAGAAAAACAGGTCAAATCCCGGCAGCGGGTGGCAGACCACGGCGAGGTCTTTACCGCAGAACGTCAGGTAAAGGCGATGTGCGACCTCGTAAAAAGCGAGACGGAGCGCATCGAGAGCCGTTTTCTGGAACCCGCCTGCGGCAACGGTAACTTTCTGGCCGAAGTGCTGCGCCGCAAGCTGGCGGTGGTAAAGAGCCGCTACGGCAAAAACCCCAGCGATTACGAACGTTACTCTGTGCTGGCGGTGACCAGCATTTACGGCGTGGATATTCTGGCAGACAATGCACAGGAATGCCGGGAACGGCTTTTTATGCTTTGGGATGAGGAATATACCGCCGTTGTAAAATCGGCAGCCAACCCGCAGTGCCGGGAAGCTGTGCGGTATATTCTGCAAAAGAACATCCTGTGCGGCGATGCGCTGACCATGGAGCAGTCCGACGGCAGTCCCATCGTATTTGCGGAGTGGAGTTTTCCCACCGGCAACTTTATCAAGCGGCGGGACTACCGGCTGGATGTCCTGCTGAAAGAAAACACTGACAACGATGCCTATTCCGACCAGCTTTCCCTGTTTGCCGATGAACCGGACGGCACGGAAAACTGGATGATAGACCCTGTTACCCACGAAACCATCCCTCGCCCTCTCCGTGAATACCAACCGGTGGATTACAGGAGGGTGCAGGAAAATGGCTGACGGTTATCAGAATCTTTATAACCCCGATGTGCTGTCCTGCCTTGCCAACCTGTCCAACGACGAGGTATTCACTCCGCCGGAGGTGGCAAATCGGATGCTGGATCTGCTGCCGCAGGAGCTGTTCCGCAGCCCGGACACCACATTCCTTGACCCTGCCTGCAAATCCGGCGTATTTCTGCGGGAAATTGCCAAGCGGCTGCTGGTGGGGCTTGAAGATGAGATCCCCGATTTGCAGCAGCGGGTGGACCACATCTTCCACAAGCAGCTCTACGGCATTGCCATCACGGAGCTGACCAGCCTGCTTTCCCGCCGCAGCGTCTATTGCTCGAAATATCCCAACAGCAAATATTCCATTACGCATTTTGATGATGCAAGTGGAAACATCGAATACAAACGAATATCCCACCGATGGTCAAACGGTAAGTGCGCCTTTTGTGGAGCATCTGAGAGCGAATACAAACGCTCCGATGATCTTGAAACGCACGCCTATGAGTTTATTCATACGATTCGACCGGAGGATATTTTTAAGATGAAATTCGATGTGATTATTGGAAACCCGCCATACCAGTTGAATGATGGAGGTGGAAACGGAAAAAGCGCTCGTCCGATTTACCACTTGTTTGTCTCAAATGCCAAAAAGCTTAATCCTCGATTTTTAACAATGATTATTCCTGCAAGATGGTTCTCAGGGGGAAAAGGATTAGATGACTTCCGAAGGGAAATGCTGAACGATAAACGAATTCGAAAAATCGTCGACTATGACAATTTCAGAGAAGTTTTTCCGGGTGTTGACCTTGCAGGCGGAGCCTGCTATTTCTTGTGGAACAGAGATAATCCGGGAACTTGCGAAGTTACCAATATCAGTGGCGGAAAAAAAGATATAATGGAACGACCTTTGGATGAATACGAAATATTTATCAGACAAAATAAAGCAGTTAGCATCGTTCGGAAGTTACGCAAGTTAACTCAAATTCAAAATTTGAGCAATCGTGTTTATTCAAGAATGCCCTTTGGTATTCCCTCGACATATCAGCCTTTAGATGAAGGAATCCCTTGTTATTTCACACAACGAATCGGAAGAAAGTATGTGAGAAAGCAAGATATTTCCGATCCTTCGAACATTCTTGATAAGTGGAAACTCCTTGTGCCTAAAGCGCCTATAGCCGGGCAAACTGATTTTTCAAAGCCCGTTGGTTTTTATTATGATGGCAATACAATTATTGCCGCTCCCGGAGAATGCTGTACTGAATCTTGGCTTGCAATAGGTGCTTTTGATACGATGGCTGAGACTGAAGCTTACAAAAGCTACATATTCACTAAAACCGTTCGTTTCTTGCTTTTGCAAACTGTTGTTTCACAGAATATTTCAAAAAAGAATTATTGCTTTATTCCTGATCTTGGCAAATATATAGGACAGTACACGGATGAACAACTCTGCAATATGTGGAATATCACACAAGATGAATGGGCCTTAATTGATTCAAAGATCTCAGCGATAGGTGGTGACGAGTAATGGACTTTTTCCCGCAGCGTCCACCGGTAAGCCCTAAAATTTATGCTTACGAGCTGATTGGGGTGGCGTCCCACAGGGGCTACATCAAGGTTGGCTACACCGAGCGGGATGTGGATACCCGCATCCGGGAGCAGACCCACACCGTGGCTGTGCCCTACCGGGTGCTGGAAACATGGCCTGCCATGCGCAGCGATGGCAGTTGCTTTACGGATAAAGACCTCCACGCCGTGCTGCGCCGCAAAGGGTTTCGGCAGTTGAACGAGGGCGAGGACCGGAATGAATGGTTCCGCTGTACCGTCAACGATGTAAAAGCTGCCGTTTATGCGGTACGCAACCGCACCGAAAACGTGGAAAACCGCACCAACGATTTTTCCATGCGCCCGGAGCAGAAAGAGGCAGTGGATAAGACCGAAGCCTATTTCCGCACGGCAGCCGCCGAGGGCTACCCGAAGTTTTTGTGGAACTGCAAAATGCGGTTTGGTAAGACCTTTGCCGCCTATCAACTGGCAAAGCGGATGGGCTTCAAGCGGGTGCTGGTGCTTACCTTCAAGCCCGCCGTGGTCAGTGCGTGGCAGGAGGACCTGAACACCCACAAGGATTTTGAGGGCTGGCAGTTTATCTCCCGCACCACGGAATTGACCTACGAGACCGCAGACCAGAGCCGTCCCATCGTCTGCTTTGGCTCGTTCCAAGACTATCTCGGCGTGGACAAGACCACCGGCACTATCAAGGGCCGCAATGAGTGGGTACATACCATCAACTGGGATCTGGTCATTTTCGATGAATACCACTTTGGCGCATGGAAAGAGAACGCCAAGAAGCTGTTTGAACAGGACGATGAGGACGACTACGACTCCGAGAATATGGAGCAGTACAGCCGTGCCGACGCCTACGATGAAACATGGCTGCCTATCACCACCGACCATTACCTGTATCTGTCCGGCACGCCCTTCCGTGCCCTCAACTCCGGCGAGTTCATTGAGGAGCAGATCTACAACTGGACCTATTCCGATGAACAGCGTGCCAAGGAAAACTGGCAGGGAGAGCACAACCCTTATGCCGCTCTGCCCCGGATGGTCATGATGACCTACAAGATTCCGGAAAGCATCCAGCAAATCGCCAAGCAGGGCGAATACGATGAATTTGACCTGAACGTGTTCTTTTCCGCCAAGGGGAAAGGCCGGGACTGCCGTTTTGTCTACGAGGATTATGTGCAGAAGTGGCTGGACCTGATTCGGGGTTCCTATCTGGAAACCACCGTGGACGAGCTGAAGCTGGGAGCCAAGAAGCCCGCTCTGCCCTTTGCGGACTCCCGTCTGCTGAACGTGCTGCAGCATACCCTGTGGTTCTTGCCCAACGTGGCATCCTGCTACGCTATGGCAAACCTGCTGGCAGATAGGGAAAACACCTTCTACCACGACTACCGGATCAATGTCTGCGCCGGTACGGAGGCTGGCATTGGTGCTGCCGCACTGGAGCCGGTACAGCGTTCCATGGGCGACCCGCTGGAGACCAAGACCATTACCCTTTCCTGCGGCAAGCTGACCACCGGCGTGACGGTGAAACCGTGGACAGGCATCTTTATGCTGCGGAACCTCTCCAGCCCGGAGACCTATTTTCAGGCCGCATTCCGTGTGCAAAGCCCTTGGGAAGTGACCACGGACAAGGGGCAAAAGGAGATCATCAAGAAAGAGTGCTATGTGTTCGACTTTGCGCTCAACCGTGCTCTGCGGCAGATCTCCGATTATAGCTGCCGCCTGAACATCCACGAGGGCAACCCGGAAAAGAAGGTAGCGGAATTCATCAACTTCCTGCCGGTCATTGCCTACGATGGCAGCTCCATGCGGCAGATCAACGCCGGGGATATTCTCGACATTGCCATGGCTGGCACCTCTGCCACCCTGCTGGCAAAGCGCTGGGAAAGCGTGCTTCTGGTGAACGTAGACAACGAGACCCTCTCCCGCCTCATCGCCAACAAGGATGCTATGGATGCCCTGATGAAGATCGAGGGCTTCCGCAGCCTGAACTCGGACATCGAAACCATCATCGCCAAGTCCGAAAAGGTGAAAAAGGCAAAGAAGGAAGGCACCAAAGACCTTACCCCGAAGCAGAAGAAGGAGCTTTCGGACGAGGAAAAAGAGTACAAGTCCAAGCGTAAGCAGATTCAGGAAAAACTCATCAAGTTCGCCACTCGCATTCCGGTGTTCATGTATCTGACGGACTACCGGGAGCGCTGCCTGAAGGATGTGATCACCCAGTTGGAGCCGGGCTTGTTCAAAAAGGTCACCGGTCTGTCGGTGAAGGACTTTGAACTGCTGGTATCGCTTGGCGTATTCAACGATTCCCTGATGAACGATGCCGTGTACAAATTCAAGCGGTACGAAGATGCCAGCCTGAGCTATACCGGCATTGACCGTCATGAGGGCGAAGACCGCGGCGGCTGGGATACGGTGCTTTCGGATGCCGATTACAACAAGATGTTCACCCTGCAGCAGGCATCTATGGAAGCCCCTGCGCCCGCCCCGGACGATCTGCCCACAAAGCCCTATTTCATCCCGGGCGAGGACGAGCCGAAACCGGCTCCTGCAAAGAAGCCTGCGCCACAGCCCGCAAAGCCCATCATCAGCTATGGCGGTTTTACCCCCAAAACCAACACGGCGCAAAACACGCAGGCTTCCGGCAGCAAAATCCACAAACCGAGCAACAGCTATACACCCCGCCCGGTTTCCGGTACCCCCGGCAGCTTTACACCGCGCCCGGCTGGGTCGAGCGTTGGCATTGGAGTAGCAAAGCCGAGCTTTGGTCTGAACAGCCAGCCTGCCGCTCAGCCAAAGCCGCAGGTCAAGGTAGACGTTTCCAAAATCAAGGTCGGTGTCAAGGTCAAGCATAAGGCGTTTGGCGTTGGCACGGTAGCAGCCATCCAGCCCAATATGGTCACGGTACGCTTTGGCAACGTGGAAAAGAAATTCCTGCTGCCTGCGGCGATTGTGCAGGGGTATCTGACGGTGGTAGAGAATTAAATAAGTGTATAAGAGAATCCTCGGCCTGCAAAATAGCAGACCGAGGATTTTTGATAAGTCACTATGGAAGTCCCCAAAATCATTTTTCTATCCAAGACTGTGTGCTGCAATCATAAACTTTGAATCCGTAGTTTTGAATTAACCGAAAATCTGTATCATCAAGTGACGAATTAGTAGGAGTGGGAATACCTATGGCCAAGAACTGTTTTGCTCTGGAAAAAGCAACGTATGCGAGTCGCGTTGATTCGGTTGTTTCAGATTCTCCCTGCGGAAACCAGTTTTTCCAATAGCTCGCAGAATCGCAACTCTGCTTCGCAGAAGAAACAAATAGAACGGACTCAAATCCTCTGCCTTTACAACCATGTATGGTTTCAATCTTTAAATTACAATTTTGTGTGGAATTTGTGCTTTGGTGAAATGTTGCTATAACCTTTTTATTCTTTACTTTATTTCTCAATTTCCCGATATGATATTCACCGATAGATTTATGGTGAGCATTTGCAAGAGAATCTGATAATGCATTCTTCCACGAGCCCCATGAAAGTTCCAAGTTGAGAGTATCTTCACTACTAACGAGCGCCTTTCTGATGCATAATAAAATTTGCCGCCAAGTTTCTGAAGCGACACATTGTGGTTTATATAGATTTATGGAACTTTCATGCTCTTCTGCTGAAAAATACGATCGTTGGACCGCTCGACTAAGATAGTGTAATCCTTCCTGGAAGGATGCTACATCTGTATTTCTTTGCAAATAAACAAAATGTGCAAAATCCTCTATGATATTGGGACTCATATTGGGATTATCGGATTTTACTCCTAAAAGCTTTCTCTTGAGCGCCATGTTTCTGACAATTATACAGCAGTCTTGAAATTGAATGCTTTCCTGTAAAAGAAGACCTTGGTATGATTGTATTAACTTTTCTTCCTTTCCTCCATTATACAGTAATGCAACGAGCGGAGTATTAGTAGTTTGTTCTTTTTTTCCAACTATGTAGCTTTTTCGATTAACTATTCGTCCCGAAACATTTACAATTGCTTGATTACTCCGGAAATTTTCAATCAAATGCATTTCTTTAAAATGATTCTGCATAATAAAGTTTTTCGTATCACTGGGTTCAATGCTACGAAACCCATATATCGCTTGATTCAAATCTCCCACAAGGTGTATTTGAGTACCGTACCTATGGAGCTCGTTAAGAATTGAAAGCTGAACATATGATAAATCTTGGCATTCATCAATGATAATAAAAGGAAACCGTTTGGCAATCAAGCTAGCAATATTGGTGTGAGTTTTTAAAAGGTAATCAACTAAGCACTCAATATCTTCATATACGAAAAAGCCACGTTCTCTAAATTTTTTCTTGGTTGCTTTCAAATCAGCCTTTATGTGTTTCTTTCCCTGATCACATTGTTTTTTAAATTCCTCTTTTTCGGTACTAAGTTTATCACCACAATAACAATATTTTTCGGATTTTATATCATAAAAGAAGTGATTTGCGGAAATGTTTCCAAGCCTTCCATAAGAATAGTTGGTTTTAAATGCGTTTAAAAACTCACTTTCACATGAAGAATCCACAATTTTCAGGATGGAATCAGATTCCTCAGATAGCTTTTTTACGATGCGATGAAGAAAGGGATTGGCAATATATCCATGAAGCCAACTTGTAAATGTGCCAAGGAAATGGGGGTATTGTATCTGATGCCGGAGATATGATACAGTTCTATTTCTTATTTCATCTTCCGCCGAATTTGTAAATGTCAAAATCGCAATTCCGCTCGTTTTAGATTGCCAATGTGATAGTTCATAAGCGACCTTGACTCCAATCACTTCTGTTTTTCCGCTTCCTGGACAGGAATTCAAATAGATGTCAGATCCAATATCTGATAGAACATAGTTGATTTGATCATCAGTAAGATGAAATAAAGCACAGCATTGATCATGGCGACACTTGTTTGATAGTCGGCCTGAACAAAGAGAATGATTTTTTATATTTACTATTGTGCCGCAGAGATCAGGAACAAGCCAAATCATATTTTCATTCATTTTTCAATTCCCAGCATAAAGTCAATAGCTTCTATTATGTATAGCGGAATGTCAAATTCATCATCAATTGCATCAGAGAGTAATTGTGCAAATAATCCCTTCCCAATTTCTGATGACTCGATTTGCGTAAGAATAAAATATGACATTTGAGCATCATCGCTGACCGTATCGCTATTGATCATATCAATATATTCCTTGATTTTATTCTGCCGTATTTTAGAGGAAATTTCAGATAAAAGAATTTCCAACATAATTTTAGCATTGTGATGGCTTTCGATTGCAAGATCATACTCAAAAGTTTTACTATTGACAAATACTCTGCAATTATTTGTCATTGCCGCAGACTGATCTTTATAGTAGAGAAATGGATTTTCGCCCTTCAAATGCTCACCTTTTTGTGGAAGAGCAGAATCTTTTGGCGGATCATTATCTGTTAAGGCAACACATCTTTGCGGAATAGATGAAACCTTTGTGTATTCAGAAGGTTCATATGAGCCTTTTCGTTTCATGAAAATTTTTATACGCTCGGCATATGTGGTTTTTGATTCTTTTTCTCCTTTAGATGGAATATTAAGCTTATATCCATTATATAGTTGCATAAAGCGTGTAAAATATATTCCATTCATGTTTATAATGGATATTCCGGCTTCTTCTAGACTGGATACTTTACACTTTTTTGCCGAACACATTCTTTTTAAATATATCTGGGCTAGTTTTGGAACAACAATCGCTTCGGCTATGCCCTCTACTAAAATATTACCTTTGGAGAAAAGGAGCGTGGATTTTGTGGCATCCAGCCATCGATTTATAAATTTTCTAGTTTCATCATCCAGACCACAGTCACATAACGGAACAATCATGCTGCCAGAATCTGTTTGATTGAAAGAAATAATATTATCAATTGAAACAGACGATGCCAACGAGACAGAGTGCGTGGTTATTATTACTTGAATATCATTTTTCTCTGCCTGCTCCTGTAAAAACTTTAACAATTTTATCTGGAGCTGGGGATGAAGATGCGCTTCAAGTTCTTCAATTAAAAGAATTCGTGGAGTTGTATATTTGTCTTTTAAGCCTTCGAATTCTGCAAGAATTGTAGCAATATAAATCAAGTTATTATAACCAAGACTATTTTCCGAGAGACTTCTGAACAAATCAATTGATGGTTCCGAAGTGCTATTCGGAAAGAATAATAGTTGAAAAGATTCAATGATTCTTTCATATTTCAAAGGGTTGAATTGAATTGCCGTTTTCTGACTATATACTGTGCCAGCTGCCTTTTCTAAGCTTTCGTTGATTAAGTTTTTAGCATGTATAATTTCCTCCTCTTGCGAAACGGCAGAATTAAAATCATTGACGTCCTCTTCCAAAGGCATCAGTTCAGAACGATCACGAATCTCCTTTAATTTTTCTTCAGATAAGTTTGCAATCAGCCTTGATAATCTTGATCCTCGTCCGGATCTCAATGCTCGTTCTGCGTCTCGGAGAGGTGGCAAATAAACACATTGAATATCATTTAATGGCTCCCAATCAAATATACTGCCGGATGATTTTCCACCCCATCGATTCTGCTTGTACACATTTCTAATATTTGTTATATGCTGAATCTCTAAATTGAGCTTTGCGTCAAACGTATCAGTCAACCATGTCAGATATTCAACTTTTTGAGCCTCACTTAGTTCTGAAAAAATCCCGGAGATTTCAATGCAGTCCACCGGTTTTGAAGAAAGCGTTTGGTAGTCAACATGAAAATCTTCTTCGGATACTCCTTTTCTCGAAAATTCAGACTCGCTAAGAAGAACACGAATAGCATCAATTACGGTACTCTTTCCGCAACCATTTTCGCCTACGAGCAAATTAAGCCCTTTGGAAAATTTGACTTCAATTTTGTCAGAAAACATTCTGAAATTTTGCATTGATAATTTCGAAAGATACATGGTTATCTCCTCCAGCACTCATAAAAGTTGCTATATCGTGCATTCTGACTTCATTATACAATTTTTACTAATACATATCAATTCAATTAGAAATTTATTTATGCCAAAGGAGCGTGATGCCATGACCCAACCCAAAACCGACCTTGCCTACCTCCGCAGCGAAAAAGCCAAAGCAGAGCAGAAGCTGCGCTCTTGTCAGCACCGGGAGAAGATCCTTGAACGCCAGATGTCAGAGCTGAACCGGAGAGAGCGTGTGCATCGCCTTTGCACCCGTGCCGGAATGCTGGAAAGCTTTCTGGTCTGTCCGGGAGAACTGACCGACGATCAGGTGATGGAGCTTTTGAAGATCTCATTCCGTCAACCTGAAGTCGTGCTGGCGCTTGCAAAGATGGTGCATGACGTTCACGAACGAAGCAACGTCCAAAACCCTTTAGAATAAAGGGCGCAATTATACACCGTTCCGGTGA
>OOAH01002337.1_pt1 | contig 13406 bp, 9 predicted proteins | sample 1671801 | NCBI WGS metagenome assembly OOAH01 (sample SAMN06348194, study PRJEB24527) | human gut metagenome | biome: human gut; feature: ankylosing spondylitis patient; material: feces | host: Homo sapiens | place: China | collected 2015-10 | reverse complement strand
TTTATATTTATCTTTAATTTTATCATATATGAATACGGCTTGTTCGAGAAAAGGAGAAAATAAGATAGTAATGCAATGGGAAAACTCATTGTTACTTCCGGGATGTACCGGTATGCTGAAAAACGTTGGATTGGCTGGTGCATACTCAGGAATAGTAGAGGATAAATTACTAGTGCTGGGAGGAGCCAACTTTCCTGATAAATATCCTTGGGAGGGAGGAGTTAAATCTTGGTGGTCTACTTTATATAGTTATGATCTGCACATGGATAAGTGGACTGTTTATGATGATTTCCTTAACAGCCCATTAGCTTATGGAGTTTCGATATGCTTGCCGGAAGGGTTATTATGTATTGGAGGATGCGATCGTATGCAATGTAGCGATAAAGTTTTTCTCATAAAAAAAGAGGGCGTTTCATTTGTAGTAGATTCTGTTAGTTATCCGGCTTTACCGGTTCCGTTGGCAAATGCAACGGGGGCTATTGGGGATAACTGTATTTATATTGCTGGGGGGCAGGAAACTATGACAAATGAACAGTCGACCAATCATTTTTATATGCTTGATTTATTGCATAAAGAAAAAGGATGGCAGAAGATGCCCGGTTGGGAGGGACCATCGCTCGCCTATGCGGTAAGTGTGGTTCAGGGAGGACGATTCTATCTTTTTAGTGGAAGGAGTTATGCTCCGAATGAAGTGATGGTAGAATATACGGAGGGGTACGTATATGAACCAGGTAGCAGGAAATGGAGCAAAATAGCTGGTAATTTTCCTGTAATGGCGGGGACTGCTATTCCATATGAAAAAGACAAGATAATACTACTGGGAGGAGTTGAAGAAATACTACCTACATCTCCCGAGCATCCGGGATTTAGCCGTAAGTTACGAGTCATCAGTACAGAAACAAATTCTTTGGTGGATTCTTTAGACTGCCCTTATCCTATTCCTGTTACGACAAATGCGGTTTATATGGGGAATGACGTTTACGTGGTAAGCGGTGAAATACAACCTGGTATACGAACTCCCTTAATTTTGAAAGGAACTTTCTGAAAATAAAGTAAAATAACAATCTAATTAAATGCACTATGAACAATTATGAAAAACTGGAAGGTATGGTTGCGGCCACCTTCACCCCATTGGATGAGAATGGGGACGTAAATTTATCTGTTATTGATAAATATGCTGATTGGATAGCATCGACTCCTATCAAAGGGGTATTTGTGTGCGGCACAACCGGTGAATTTTCTTCATTGGCGATCGATGAGCGTAAATTAATTCTTGAAAAATGGCTCGTTTCTGCCCGTAAGCGATTCAAGGTCATAGCTCATGTAGGCTCAAACTGTCAACGAAGTGCAATGGAACTGGCACGTCATGCTGCACAAGTAGGGGCCGATGCTATTGCTTCAATTGCTCCCTCTTTTTTTAAACCGGGAACAGTAGATGAATTAGTTGATTTTTTTGCACCTATTTGCCACTCTGCTGCTGGCTTACCTTTCTATTATTATAATATGCCATCGATTACAGGGGTTAATTTGCCGGTGGATAAGTTTTTGGTGGAAGGGAAAAAGAAAATACCTAATCTGGTGGGTACTAAGTTTACTCATAATAACCTGATGGAGATGGGAGTTTGCATAGAGTTGGAGCAACATCGGTTTGAAGTATTGCATGGTTATGATGAAATTCTTATTTCCGGCTTGGCTATGGGAGCTGTAGCAGGAGTTGGAAGTACGTATAATTATATACCTAATGTCTATCAGGCTATTTTTGATTCAATGAAAATGAACGATTTGGAAACGGCTCGCCACAATCAGATAAAATCCATACGTACCGTGGAGGTTATTATTAAATATGGTGGCGGAGTGCGCGGTGGCAAAGCGATTATGAAGCTGATAGGTATTGATTGCGGTTCTTGCCGGTTGCCGATAAAACCTTTTTCTGTTGATGAATATGAAAAACTAAGAGGTGATTTGGACGCTATAAAATTCTTTGAATTCTGAAAATAATAAAGAGGAGATGACAGTAAAAGTGTATTGCTGGGGTAAGCTACTTTACTTTCTGTCTATCCCCTCCAATCTAGTTAAATGCGTTCAAAATTACCTAAAATAAAGATACTATGAAAGTAAGTAAGAAAATATTTATCATATTTTCGATGATTTTGTTATTGGTGTCACCAGTCACATCTTTAGGTAAAGACATAAAATGGGTACTGGAGAGACCTGTTATTCCTGTGTTGGTAAAGAAACCGGCAAATCCTGTAATGAAGATAACTTTAATCAGGACAGATAATCAACCTTATGTTATCCGGCAAATAGATCTGGATTTATTGGGGAGCACGAATGTGGCAGATATTGTTTCTGTTGCCATATATGGTGCGAAGAAGAATGGACTGATAGATACGTCTCGTTTACTTTGTAATGCACTTCCCGCTACACAAAAAATGTCATTTACTAATGAAGTGCAGGTTAATCAGGATTCTTTGTCTTTTTGGGTAGCCGTAACATTGAAAGATACGGTTTCACTGGATCATCGTGTTCAGGTTAATTGTAACCGGGTGAAAACCACGAAAGGCAATCTGAAAATTTTGGATAAAACAAGTAAACCTTTACGAGTAGGAGTAGCTGTACGACAGAAAGGACAGGATGGATGTATCTCATCACGTATTCCAGGATTAGCTACTAGTAATAAAGGCACTTTATTGGCCATTTTTGATGCCCGCTATGATTATCCTCGTGATTTGCAGGGAAATATAGATATTGCTCTTCATCGTAGTACAGATAAGGGAGTAACTTGGCAACCCATTCAAACTGTTTTGGATATGAGGGAATGGGGAGGTTTACCACAGAAATACAATGGAGTGAGTGATGCCTGTATTTTAGTAGATAAAAATACTGGTGATATTTATGTAGCCGGATTGTGGATGCACGGTCTGCTGGATAAAAACGGAAAGTGGATAGAAGGTCTGAATGAAAACAGTACGAACTGGACACATCAATGGAAAGGTAGAGGTTCTCAACCAGGAACAGGGCTAAAAGAAACTTCCCAGTTTATGATAGCAAAAAGTACGGATGATGGTCTTAGCTGGGGCTTTCCGGATAATATAACCTCAAAGACGAAACGCCCTGAATGGTGGTTATTTGCACCTGCACCCGGACAGGGAATTACGTTGACAGACGGAACGTTGGTATTTCCTACACAAGGACGTGACGCAAACGGGCTTCCTTTCTCGAATATTACGTATAGTAAAGATCATGGAAAGACGTGGGTGACCAGTAATCCTGCATATCAGGATGTTACGGAATGTAGTGTCGTACAATTGGGTGATGGCGCCTTGATGTTGAACATGCGTGATAACCGGAACAGAGGAAATAAAGACGTGAACGGTCGTAGAATCTGCACAACTATTGATCTGGGAGAAAGTTGGAAAGAACATCCAACTTCACGGAGAGCACTCGTAGAACCTACTTGTATGGCAAGTCTGCATCGACATGAGTATATGGAAGAAGGAAAGAAGAAAAGCATGCTTCTGTTTGTAAATCCGAATAATTATGGGACAAGAGATAATCTGACTTTAAAAGTTAGTTTTGATGATGGAATGACTTGGCCGGAAGAACATTGGATTCTTTTCGACCAATATCGTAGTGCTGGATATTCCTGCATTACATCCATAGATGAAAATTCAATAGGTATATTATATGAGAGTAGTCAGTCGGATTTAGCTTTTATAAAAATCAATTTAATAGAGATTTTAAAGTAAACGGACATGAATAATAAAACTTCAAATATATATCCTTGGGTAGTGGTTGGGCTGCTGTGGGGTGTTGCCTTGTTGAATTATATGGACAGGCAAATGCTTTCCACTATGCGAATTCCAATGATGGAGGATGTGCGGGAATTGGAATCAGCAGCCAATTTCGGTCGCCTGATGGCTGTATTCTTGTGGGTATACGGACTGATGAGTCCTTTATCGGGGATTGTCGGTGATCGTATGAGCCGCAAATGGTTGATTGTAGGTAGTCTGTGTGTGTGGTCAGGAGTTACTTACTTGATGGGATATGCCACCACTTTCAATCAACTCTACTGGTTGCGTGGAATTATGGGAATTAGTGAAGCGTTGTATTTACCTGCTGCTTTGTCATTGATTGCCGATTTTCATAAAGATAAGACTCGTTCGTTGGCTGTGGGAATACATATGACAGGGTTGTATGTGGGACAGGCTATCGGTGGATTTGGGGCTACTTTTGCAGCAATCTATTCCTGGCATACAACATTCCATTGGTTTGGTATTATAGGTGTGGGTTATGGTGTTATTCTGGCATTTCTTCTGCGTGATAAAGAGAGAGGAAGTGTATCAGAAAATCAGAAGATGAAAAAGATTCCTGTATTGAAGAGTTTGGGAATGTTATTTTCCAATGTCTTTTTCTGGATTATCTTATTTTATTTCTGTGTACCGGGCACCCCGGGTTGGGCGACTCTTTTCTCTGACAGCTTATCTATTGATATTTCGGTAGCAGGTCCTATGTCTACTATTTCTATAGCTTTGTCCTCATTATTCGGTGTGTTGGCAGGTGGATATATATCCGACCGTTGGGTATTAAAAAATGTACGTGGAAGAGTATATACTGGTGCTATGGGTTTGGGGCTTATCATACCTTCCTTGTTGTTTATCGGATATGGTCATTCTATTTTCGCACTGGTGATGGGGGCTATGCTGTTTGGGATAGGTTTTGGTATGTTTGACGCAAATAATATGCCTATTCTCTGTCAGTTTGTGTCTGCACGTTACAGGGCAACTGCCTATGGTATTATGAATATGTGTGGTGTATTTGCCGGAGCTACTATTACGAGCCTTCTGGGTGAGTCGATGGATGCCGGACATTTGGGACGCGATTTTGCGTTGCTTGCTATACTGGTATTTGTTATGCTGGTCATTTTGGTCACTTGTCTGCGACCTAAAACGATTGATATGAAAGATTAATCCTTATATAATTTATTCATTCTAATTTTATTTTTTATGAAAAACTCAATAAAGCATACTAAAGATTTATTAATATTATCGATGGTATTTATCTTATCATCTGTATTTTCAAATATTCAAGCAAATAATATTAATTCTGAAGATATAAAGGTCTCTGGTGTAGTACAAGACCAGACAGGAGTTGAATTACCAGGAGTTTCAATATCCGTAAAAGGTATGGATAAAGGTACTATCACCAATGCTTCCGGTGAATTTTCTATAATGGTTCCTCCTAATGCAACTCTGATTGTCTCTTTTGTCGGAATGGAAACAAAAGAGGTTGATATTAAGGGACGGAGAAATATTGTGATTGTTTTGGAAGAGAGTTCTGTGTTACTTGATGAAGTCGTTGCCATTGGTTATGGTAAACAGTCAAGAGCATTAATAACAAATTCTATTTCTAAGATAAATAAAGAGGAATTTCAAAAAGCACCAGGACAGAATCCGTTATTACAATTACAAGGCAAAGTTCCAGGTTTATCCTTACAAATATCTAATGGACAACCGGGGGCAGACCCTCAAATATTTATTCGTGGAGGTAGTTCTACTTCACCTGAAAGTGATACTCCCTTAATAATTATTGATGGTATAATATCACAAGGATTTAGAAATATATCAGATATGAATCCTGCAGATATAGAATCGATAGAAGTTCTGAAAGATGCTGCTTCTACTGCTATTTATGGTTCCAGAGCTGCTAATGGTATAATCTTGGTTAAAACCAAAGCTGGTCAGAAAGGGAAACCTACTGTCAGTTTAAGGTATACGTATGGAGTGGAACAACAACCGCAGAGAATTCCACTATTGAATGCACGGGATTATATAACATTATCCCGTTCTAATATTGCGAAATTTAATCAGGCTGATTTGACATATAATGGAAAGGAAGATCAGGCAAAATTCTTAAGTGGTTCTTTTGGTATGTCAACAGGAAATCCGAGAAACTCTAAAAATACACTTGAATTTTTGGATGTTTATTTGCAAAAGTATGGTCAAGGTTATGTGAGTAATCTGCTGGAACATGAGGGCTGGCAAACCATGGCGGACCCTGTTACGGGAAAACAGCTCATCTTCCAGGATAATGACTTTCAGAAAGCAACTTTCACAACAGGACAAAAGCATGAGGTTGATCTTAGTATTAGTGGAGGAACAGAGGCGATTAACTATTATGTAGGTTTAAGATATTTGAATCAGGATGGTATACTTAGAGGTACAAATTATAAAAATTATAGTGTCTTATTTAATGGAAATTATAAATTAAGTGAGGCATGGAGTTTGTCTACTAAAGCTAGTCTGCAGGTTAGAGATGCTGTGGGAGGTGGAAATACAGTCAATACTATATCTCGAAGTATATTAACACCACCGACCTACAGATTGTACTATGAAGATGGAACTCCAGCCCCCGGAGAAGGTATTTCTTCTTTCAGAAGTAGATTGCATGAGATTTATTATAAAACAAATTATGATGATACTAGTGTGTATAGGACAACTTTTCAGTTGGGTGCAATCTGGAATATTTTACCTGGGCTAGTTTTAAAACCAACAGCCTATTATTTTGGAACTGAAGGTATTGAGAATTATTTTCAGGCAGATAATGAGACGACTGGAAATACAATCCGTCCTGCTTCAGCTAAGCATAACTATGACAGACATTTGCAGGGAGATTTGGTTCTTTCGTATGATAAGAAAATCAAGGAGCATAATATAGGAGCTGTAGCAGGTGCCAGTTATACTCATGATTATAGTTACAGACTTTCGGCAAGCGGTAGTGGATCTTCTATAGATTTAATTCCAACATTAAATGCAACGGCAGATAGTACACAAAGAGCAAGTTCTACTAAGACAATGGAAGCTACTTTAAGTTATTTTGGACGTGTAAACTATGATTATAAAGGTAAATATATAGTTTCTGTCAGTATGCGTGCAGATGGTTCTTCACGGTTTGCAGAAGATAATAAATGGGGATTTTTCCCTGGAGTATCAGCTGGATGGAATATGCATAGGGAAAATTTCTTCAAGCCATTAGAAAGTATTATGAGTCGTTGGAAATGGCGTGCAAGTTGGGGGCGTACGGGTAATAACAATTTGAGTGTTGCCAATTCAAGAGGTGAGTACAAAATTACAGATACTAATTATCAAGGATCAGTAGGTATACTAAATACAACATTAAAAAATTCTCAATTACGATGGGAAACGACGGAATCGTATGATATCGGAGTCGATCTCGGATTTTTTAATAATAGATTGGGATTATTAATTGACTACTATAATAAACTGACATTTGATAGATTGTATGATGAACCTTTATGGAATTCTACGGGCTTTAGTTCGATTAAGAGTAATTATGGTTCAGTAAGAAACTCTGGAATAGAAATAGAGTTGAATGCTACTCCTATTCAAACCAAAGATTTTTCATGGGATTTATCATTGACGTTTGCTTACAATAAAGGAATCGTAGTAGATTTACCGGATAATGGAGAAGAGAAAAATCGGGTAGGAGGTAATTTTATTTATGATCCTGCTACAGGAGGTACTAAAAAGGTTGGGGGAATTGCTGAGGGCGAAAAGTTTGGTGGAAGATGGGCGTTTCATTATTTAGGAACCTATCAAACGGAAGAAGAAGCAGCTAAAGCCCCTAATGATCCTAATGCGCAAGGTAGAAAGAAACATGCAGGAGATGCCATATTTGAAGACGTGAACAATGATGGGCAATTGGACTCTAAAGATATGAAATTCATGGGATATATCCGACCGGATAAGGTAGGAGGTATTGTCAACTCTTTCAAATATAAAGGACTTACTGTACGAGTTGTAATGGACTGGGCTATGGGACATGTGATAGATAATGGTTTTAAAGGACAGATAATGGGTAGTTCACGTAATAACAATAATGCCATAAAAGACGCAATGACCAATTCCTGGCAAAGTGCGAATGATGGAACGAAATATCCTAAATATACAGTTCAAAGTGATTACGATTATCAATATCGAAATCATATGAGATGGGATAATCAAATAGGCAGTTCTGAAAGTGGGAGTACCAACAATAGCCTGTATTTTAGTAAAGGAGATTATCTGGCATTTAGAGAAGTGTCTTTAAGCTATATGCTACCATCAACTTGGGTTAGAAAAATAAGATTGAGTGGAGTGGAAGTTTTTGCTGGAGCATATAACATAGGTTATATAAAGAAATATGATGGTATGTTTCCTGAAATATATACCGGAGTGGATTATGGGGTATACCCAAGGCCAAGACAATATAATATGGGAGTAAAAATTAATTTCTAATTAAATAAGACTTGTAATTATGAAACAAATTAAATCAATATTATTAGGAATTTCATTGTTTTTGTTACATTCATGCAATTTGTTGGATGTAGATACAGTTTCAAGTATAACGGGAGACGGGTACTGGAATACAAAGGGGGATGTAGAAAGCTATTTGATAGGTATTTATACTAAGTTACGTGATACTTCTAATTCAACTCTTCATTTTGAAGATAGAGGAGATGCTTTTACAACAGGTCTGGAAGGTGGTCCATCGAATTTGTGGGCGCAGAATCTGACTTCACAAAACGGATATGGTTGGTCAAGTTATTATTCGGTAATTCAGCATTGTAATATGTTATTAAAGTATACTCCTGGAATAAGTTTTGGAGTGGAATCTGATAAAAACAGGCTGTTGGCAGAAGCATATTGCATAAGGGGATATATGTATTTCTGTGTAGCTCGTATATGGGGAGATGCTCCTATAGAACTGGAACCGACAGAAAGTTCCAATAAGCCTAAATTAGCAAGGGAGCCGGCAGAGCAAGTTTTAGAACGGGCTCTAAGTGATGTGAATGCAGCAATCAATCTCTTCCCGGAAGAAAGTTATACGAATGGAAAAGGAAGAGCCTCAAAACCGGCATGTTATGCACTGAAAGCCGATATTTTGTTATGGAAAGCGAAAGTCTTGAATGGTTCTGAGCAGGATTTGAAAGATGTTATCACTTATGCTGATTTAGCAAGTAAAGGTCTTTCTTTTGAAGACAATTTTGCCGATATTTATGGTACTAAATATGGAAAAGAAGTGATATGGACTATTCACTTTGAGATTTATGAAAAGGAAGCCCAATATAGTCAAAGTTTGAAGCCAAGAGATGTATTTGTGGAAAAGGCAGTAAATAAAGATGAAATACCTTATGCAAAAGGTGGGGCTCGCAGTACTTATGCACCAAGCTCTTTTTTAATAGATCTTTTTTATGCTAATCCCACTGATATTAGAACAAAAGAGTCTTTTATAATAGCTAAGGATGCGGGAGGAAATGAGATCGGTATTTTCGATAATAAGATGAAGGGGACAAAAACAGAAGGTGATCGTACCTATGATTCGGATATTATCATTTATCGACTTGCAGAGATGTATTTGTTCAAGGCCGAAGCTTATGCAGCATTGAATCAGACACCGCAGGCTATCATTGAGTTAAATAAAGTCAGGGATCGTGCTAAGATAGGTATTTATAATGGAAGTACGGATAAAAAAGTAGTGGAAAAGGAGATTCTGAATGAGCGTGCAAGAGAATTATATCTTGAAAGGAAAAGATGGCCTGATCTTCTCAGATTCCATTTTGGTGGAACAATAGATGTCTATCAGGAAGTTCCGAACTTGAAAAAGAAAGCTATTGATAATATTATTATTCCATTATATCTCGCAATTCCACTAAGTGATATGAATATTAATCCTAATCTGAAACAAACCCAAGGATATGAAAACTTATAAGATTCTGACATGTATATTTCTTATGACGAGCCTATTTACACAGGCTTGTCAAAAAGATGATGATTCACAAGATACTCCGGTTCCACCTTCACCTGAAGAGGAAGTTCCAGCATCCCAATTCGATTATGTCTATAGTCAGGGAGTAGACGGATATGAAGTCTATAGAATACCTGCTATTGTTAAAACGCAGAGTAATACCTTATTGGCATTTGCAGAGGCTAGAAAAGCTAGAAGTAATGGAGACAGTGGAGATATAGATCTTGTTGTTAAGCGTTCGTCTGATAATGGAAAAACATGGAGTAAACAAATAATGATATGGGATGATGGGCAGAATACTTGTGGAAATCCTGTTCCGATTGTTGATGATAAAGGTAGAATACATTTGTTAATGACATGGAATTATCAAACAGATAAGTGGGGAACAATAACCAATGGAACCGGAGAAAACACTCGGCGTCCGTATTATACCTATTCGGATGATGACGGTGTCACTTGGGCATCTCCTGTTGAGATAACTTCTGCTGTGAAAAAAGAAAAATGGGATTGGTACGCTACTGGACCTTGTCATGGTATTCAAATTCAGAAAGGGACCAATAGGGGACGTTTAATTGCTCCAAACTATTTTACTACTAGGGAAAATGGAAAAGTAAAAAGTTATTCGCATATTATTTATTCTGATGATTACGGAAAGACATGGAAACCAGGTGAACCAACTCCGGTTAGTGGTGTTGGCGAATGTTCTGTTGCTGAAATAGGAGAGGGAACTTTAATGTTGAATATGAGAGCGGATGAAGGATTCTACCGAAAAAATAGTATTAGTCAGGATGGTGGTATAACGTGGTCTAATCCTCAAGCTAGCAACGATCAAATAGATTGTAAATGTCAGGGTAGTATACTATCAATAGGACAATCTGTTTTTCTCTCAAATGCAGCTTCTGCTACAGAACGTATTAATATGACTATTAAGAAAAGCTCTGATGGTGGAAAAAGTTGGAAAGGGCAATATATTGTGTATGAAGGAAACTCTGGTTATTCGGATTTGGTTGAACTCTCTGATTCACAGATTGCTCTTATATATGAAGGTGGAGAAAAAAGATATACAGATGGATTGGCTTTTAAAGTTGTCAATATAAAATCGATACAATGAATTGGTGTCAATACATATTGTTCAGACTGTTTTTATTTTCCTGTTCTGATGTGCAGGAGAATACAGATATAAGTTTAACACGCATAAATATGAGTATAAAGAAAAGTGCGGATAATGGTAAAACATGGTCGGCAGGATATGTCGTATATAGTGGGGCTTCGCCTATTCTGATATCGTAATGTTCTCTGATAATGAAATAGGAATTTTATATGAAAATGGCAGCTCAAAGCTATACGAAAAGATTAGTTTTGAGAGAATTAGAATTAATAAAATACAATGAATTTAATATATCACTGATATGAAAAGAAAAGTTTTATATTTATTACAGTGTGTCGTTATGATAGTATTGTCTGCTTGTTCTGAAGATGATTTGCAATCATTACAGGCAGCATTTGAATCGAATGTTCAGGAAGTCACAATGGGTGAAAGTGTCACTTTCAAAGATGCTTCTACCGGTGAACCGACTAAGTGGAACTGGCATTTTGATGGAGGAGAACCGGAGACTTCGGTCTTATTCAGTCCTAGTGTTGTGTACAATAAACCTGGAGTTTATTCTGTCATTTTGTCTGTTGGACGAGGAAGCGATGTTAATGAAATTGTGAAAGAACAATATATTACTGTCAACTACCCATCTCAGATAACAGCCAACTTCTCTGCAGATAAGACTACTGCAACAAATGAAGATATTATATCTTTCAAAGATTTATCTAAAGGCTATCCTAATGAATGGTTGTGGAGTTTTACTCCTAAAGAAGGTGGAGAAATTATTACTTCAACAGAACAAAATCCACAAATGATGTTCTCTCCGGGAATTTATACGGTTAAATTAGTGGCAAAAAATCCGAAAGCATCTTCTGATAAAGTAATGGTGGATTATATCACTGTTATTGATAAGAATGCGATTGCCGCAGATTTTGGAGCACAATGCCGGAATACATATGCCGGAGGATATATTCACTTTTTAGATAAAACATTGGGAATGGTGGAAGACTGGAAATGGACTTTTGAAGGAGGTAATCCTTCTGTTTCAACAGATCAGAATCCTGTGGTGCAGTATGTAAATCCTGGAAAATATAAAGTGACGTTAACGGCCAAAAACTCGGTGAACAGTTCCGTAAAAGAGAAAGAAGGATACGTATATGTCATTTCTGCAGAAAAACTAGTGTTATATTTACCATTCGATGGTGATAATAAAGATATAGGTCCCAATCAATTGAACCCTGAAGAACTTATAGGAGGAACTGGGGCAAATGTCTATAATGCTCCGGCACGTTTTTCTGGCGAAAGTGCTGAATGTAGATTCGCTGCTCATTTCCAGGGAGATAAAGAAAATTATTCAATATTGTCTATTCCTGAAGAAGGGTTAAAGAGCCACTATACGGAGAGTGAGTTTACTGTTGCATTCTGGGTGAAGACTTCAAATATGACTGGAAAGAATGCTATATTCCATCAAGGTGTTGGTCCTGGTGCTACATATACTGATCCTGTCCCAAGACAAAGTTGGTTCAGACTTGATACTAGTGGTAAAACTGTTGTGTTCTGCGTAGAATATAAAGGTAAGGCTGGAAACTGGGCTGAATATGAAGGAAAACGGATGGATGATGGTGAATGGCATCATTATGTTTGTGTTTATCAAAAAGTTGATGGCAAAAGGGATAGTTATCTTTATATAGACGGAGAAAAAGTTATTGAAAAGAAAGGGGTTGTTGACAAGGTGGTAGATAATTGGCCATACTATATTGGTTGTAACTATCGATTTACTAATGGAGAATTTGCACCTGAGAACTTCTTGAATGGTTATCTGGATGATTTTATTTTGTATAACAGAATATTGTCAGAAGAAGAAATACAAGATTTATACAATAACTAAAAACTAATTGTGGAACTTCTCTTTTAATCAGTAAAAGAGAAGTTCCACATTCAATTAATATCAGAATATGAAAAAACTTTTTCTATTGATTTTCATGCTTGTAAATTGCATTGGTTTATATGCACAACAGGTAATGGAGACAAGTGAAGCATACAAGAAGGCGGATGAATTATTAAAGAAGCTGACAATTGAGGAAAAAGCGCTCATGGTTAGGGGCTATAATAAGTTTTTTATCAAAGGTTTTGAAGAAAAAGGAATACTTCCTGTTTATTTGTCGGATGCGACACAAGGGGTTAATATCCGGAATAATTTGCCTGATCCTAACGTTGTAAAGCAACTGGAACGTTCAACAGCTTTTCCTTCTCCCATTTTGCTAGCCTCAACATTTTCACCGGAGTTATCTTACCAATATGCTAAAGCTATTGGAGAAGAATGTAGAGCTGGAGGAATTGAGGTTTTGTTAGGTCCCGGATTAAATATCTATCGACAGTCTCAATGTGCCAGAAATTTTGAATATTTTGGAGAAGATCCCTATTTGGTATCTCAAATGGTCAGTCAATATGTGACCGGACTTCAAAGTACGGGTACAGCGGCATGTTTAAAGCATTTCTACGGGAA
>OOAH01002334.1_pt1 | contig 13407 bp, 15 predicted proteins | sample 1671801 | NCBI WGS metagenome assembly OOAH01 (sample SAMN06348194, study PRJEB24527) | human gut metagenome | biome: human gut; feature: ankylosing spondylitis patient; material: feces | host: Homo sapiens | place: China | collected 2015-10 | reverse complement strand
TTCTCAATCCATATTGAAGAATAGTAACGGAATAATGGGCGGTTGTCTATCAAATTCTTGTGTGTTACTTTACCGCACATGAGCATTATCACTTGTGCTGATAGTATCCAGATAATTCTTTTCTTTTCCATTTGCAGTCAGATACTCAGAGAAGGAATAAGGATATATATTCATGATGACAAAACGGCCGCCCAGTGTAGAAGCAATTTCGCTGCTGAGCATTTTGCTGATACATCATGTAGGATTTGCCGGTTCTTCTGATGCCGACAAAACAATAGTTTATATTTTCTTCCAGAGGATAGTGTCTAACGATTATTGGGTTGTTTAGGTAATATCCTTCGGCTGTCTTGTAAAGCATAAAATACAGACGTAGTGAAAAAATATGGTCGATTCAATACATTTTACGGTCGATTCATGACAATCCGCCCATTTGGAAAGAAATTCGTTGTACATTAGAAACAGGTAATCATGTACAACGAATTTTTTACATTAAAAGCAAAGGAGAAAAAAATGAAAAAGTTGAACAAATGGATAGCAGGATTGCTGTGTATGATGCTTGTCATAACCATGGTTGCAGGACTGGGTGTGATGGAAGTGAAGGCAGATGATGCGGTAACAACAGTAAGTTCGTGGAATGAGTTAAAAAATGCAATAAGTAATGGTGGCGACATTCAATTGACGAGTAATATTACAGCTGGAACGGGTGATTATAGTTTTAATGTAACTCGGGACGTGACCATTGATTTGAATGGATATACGATTGACCGTAACTTAAATGAACAACAAGACAATGTATTTAGTGTGATAGCAGGTGGAACTTTAATCATAAAAGATACGAGTGAAGGACAAAATGGAAAAATTACTGGTGGATGGGCAAATGAAGACTATGCTGGAGGCATTAATGTCAGAGAAGGAACGTTAATATTAGAATCCGGCAATATTGTTGGAAATCGTAGCAATAAAACTTTTACAAAACGCGGTGGTGGAGTTGCAGTTTTTTATAATGGAACTTTCATCATGAGAGGAGGTAAGATTTCAGGAAATGAGGCAGGATACGGCGCGGGAGTGGTTGTTCTTGATAATTGCAATTTTGAAATGACTGGTGGAGAAATCACAGATAATATTTGTGATTTTGGTGAATATCAAGATCAGGAAGGAGCAGGTGTCTTTGCATACCAGGGAGCGGATGTAACAATCGGAGGAAGTGCAAATATTTACGGAAATAAAAATTCAAAAGATGAAAATAGTAACTTATATATTTATCGTTACAAAAGTAGTGAAAAAATTAATCTGAGCACGACTGTTCCACTGACAACGGGTGCTAAAATAGGTGTAGGTTATTATCAGCCATATGGAAAAAACGAGATACCACTTGCAGATTCAGGAAAACAATTCAAAGATGCATTTTTCACTGACGATGATAAAAACTATGAAATTACAACAAAAGATGGAGTAGATGGTATTTTTTATTCTCCAAAAAATTCTTCGGGAGGCAGCTCCACACCATCCACGCCAACCTCTTACAATCTAAGGGTAGGCGGAGTTGAAGTTACCAGTGCCAATACTTCCGGCACAGGCTGGAGTTATGATAATCAGACAAATACACTGACCTTAGATGGATTTAATTATGAAGGTAATGGAAGCGGAATCGAAATCGAAACCTTGCAAGACCTGAACATAATAATTAAAAATGAAAATAGAATAAAAAATATAAGCAGTTCTTACAGTAGTAGTACAAATGGATGGAGTTGCGGAATATATGTTCATGGAAATTTAACCATAACAGGAGATGGGACACTTGATGTAACAGGTGGAACAGCAGATACCAGTCATGGTATTAGTGTGCTAGGAAAACTGGAAATTGATAGTCAGGGTACAATTATTGCAAATGCACAGGCAACAGCTGGTACAAGTGGCATATATGCATATGATGGTATTGTTATTAAAAATGGTAATATTACAGCATATGCTGCAGAAGCAGCTTACAGTAGCCGTGGTATTGAATGTGATGGCGATATAACGATTAGTGGAGGAACTGTGGTAGCTAAGGCAGAAAAAGGAGAGATTTCCAGCTATGGATTAGAAAGTGGTAAAAAAATAACAATATCTCCAAATGCAGTTGTCACAGCATCTGGAGTTACCGCAGCATTAAATAAAAAACCAGAAGGATATACTGGTGAGATTGGTACAACTTTCGTAAGTAATAATACCAATCCAAATCCAACACCGACACCAGAACCGACACCGACACCAAGTGAACCGTCAACAATGCAAGGTGAATCTACAACAACATCAACACCGGCTTCGGCAACAACGGCAAGTACACAGGGCAGTCAGCAGGTTATACCAACCATCATTGAAGGTGCAGGCAGCAGCTATACGCAGGGAAGTGGAAATACAATTTATTTCCGTTCCAGTGATTCATTTGCAAACTTCCAGAAAGTTATGGTAGATAATGCAGAACTCAGTGCAGACTGCTATACGGCAACAGAAGGAAGTATCATTATCACTTTGAAACCGGAGTATTTAAGCACATTGGCAGCCGGAACACACAGTATTAGTATTGTTTCTGCAAATGGAGTTGCAACAGCAGACTTTGAAGTTCAGACAGCAGATACAACAGCAGTTTCACCGAAAACCGGAGATAACGATCAGGCAGCTTTGTGGATCACACTTCTCCTTCTTTCCTGTGGAGCATTGACCGCAGTTGGAATCAGAAAAAAAGTAAGATAAGCAAAAAATTAAAGTGAAATGAACGACAACATGAGCTATAAGAAAAACCTAGTACTCATCTGTCAATCAGCATGGTGAACTCAAAGATATTATCACTCTCTTTTTCTGTCAGGTACAGAGCATCGAGATTAGTTAAACCGATTAATTTTTTGATTTTTTCATTAACGCTTTGATTCTGAGAAATATTGATATTGGTTCCATCACCTTTGTCAACAGCCCTGAAGTCACGCATAAAATTTACAAGATCATAGGAACTGAGCTTGTTTTTGAAACATTTGATTTCCAGGATTCTTAAAAGAAACAAGCTAAGGCAGCAGATTAAAAAATGCCCTGCAAGGATATTAAATTTTCCAGTAAAATCAAGGTTTTTTAGGTATCTGCGCGATTTGAGATGTATGAGGAAATTTGAAAACATCGGAACTGTATGAAACCGATTGACATGAAAAAAAGTGTATTGTATAATCAGAATCGCTCATCGGAGGGCAACTTGTTCGTTTAGAAACAATAGCTGGATAAGATGGCAGATTGAAATATCTGCTTTTCTTATCCGGCTTTTTTTGTGTGACAGGAAATTACTGCCACAACCTATCATTTTCAGGAGGAATATATGGAAACAAACACATCATTTACAGAAGGAAAAATCTTAAAACCTTTGATCTTATTTGCATTTCCTGTCTTGCTGGCGTTATTTCTGCAGGCGATGTATGGCGCGGTAGACCTGCTCATAGTGGGAAAATTTGCTTCATCCGCAGATGTATCCGCGGTTTCGACAGGTTCTCAGATCATGACTACATTAACAAATCTGATCAGCAGTTTCGCAATGGGAACCACAATTTTGCTGGGACAGCAGATCGGAAGCGGAAAAAAAGAGGAAGGCGGACGAACCGTAGGAACAGCAATTGTCATGTTTGCGGCGATCGCAGTGGTCATGTCGATCATTATGGTTGTTTTTGCGCCTTCAATCAGTCAGATCATGAACGCGCCTGAGGAAGCATTTCAAAAGACCGTTGATTACATCAGAATTTGCGGCGGAGGTATGTTAGTCATTGTTGCCTACAATCTGATCGGCTGCATTTTCCGTGGACTGGGCGATTCTAAGACACCGCTTATCACAGTCGCGATTGCATGTGTTTTTAACATTGCGGGAGATCTGATCCTATGTGCAGGCTTTCACATGGGAACACAGGGCGCTGCGATTGCAACAGTGTTTGCGCAGATTGTGAGCGTGGTAGTTTCGTTTTTCCTGATCTGTAAAAAAGAGCTGCCTTTTACCGTAAAAAATAAAAATATTCGGATTCATAAAGTATATTTGAAGAAAATGGTTGGTTTTGGGGCGCCGATTGCATTGCAGGATCTGCTTGTGAGCATTTCATTTTTGATCATTCTGGCAATCGTAAATTCTATGGAAGTCATTGCCTCGGCAGGTGTCGGTGTCGCAGAAAAAGTGTGTGCATTTATCATGCTCATATCGTCTGCTTTCATGCAGTCCATGTCGGCATTTGTGGCACAAAACTATGGCGCAGGTCAGATTACAAGAGCCAGAAAAGCCTTGCATTACGGCATTGCCGTTTCTTTTTCCATTGGCGTGGTAATGTTTTTGATCACATTTTTCCATGGAGATGCGCTGGCAGGAATTTTCTCCTCGGATGGGGAAGTGGTTTTTGCAGCGGCAGATTATCTCAAGGCATATGCGATCGACTGCCTGTTTACAGCTATTTTCTTCTGCTATACCGGATTCTACAATGGTATCGGCAAGACACGATTTGTCATGATCCAGGGAATCCTTGGCGCCTTTTGCGTCAGAGTTCCGGTGTCCTATATTATGAGCATCCAGCCAGAGGCATCGCTGTTTCATATCGGGCTGGCAACGCCGATGTCGTCAGCCTTGCAGTTGATCCTCTGCGTTGGATTTATGCTCTTTTTGAGAAAAAAGGGGATGTTAGACGATAAAAAAATTTAATCGTCTCGATTTTCTTTCCCATTAAAAATTCTGGATTGGTCTATGGTACAATACGTTTAAACATTTGAACAAAGAAAGGGATTATATATGGATATCTTAGAGTTATGAAGGAAAGACACAGGACATGAGGTTAAGTAATGCAGTCGAAAGAGATAGAGCAGCTTGCTTCTGAGTTCGAAAAATGCCAGAGAATACTCATTGCGCTTGGCGATGAAAACAGGCTTCACATGATTCCGGAAAAGATGAATAAAACCGCATAAAGATGTGAAAAGACAGGGATTGATGACCATGATTTTGTATTGGTGATTGATTCCTGTTTTGTAATATTATGATAGGGCGAGTTTAAAACATCTCTTGACAACACCGTTGTAGAACCATATAATTACCAATGGTAATTAACAAAGGCAATTATATAGCACAATGTAAAAAAGGAACCGATAGAATGAACGAAGAAAAAATAAAAAGAATGTTAGATGCCTGTTATCTTGCAAAAAGGACGAGGGAACTGCTCCCGGAACTGCCGGAAGGAGTCACACCAGCGTATATCCAGTACATGGATGTGATCCACAAGTTACAGGAGAAGAAAGAGAGAGTAAAAGTCTCCGATATCAGTGATACATTAAAGCTTCCAAGACCGGGTGTGACAAGAACGGTCAAGGAAATGGAAAAAAAGGGCTATCTCACGAAATATGCGTCTGAGGAGGATGGTCGGATCACATATGTTTCCATTACAGAAAAAGGCGAAGAATTATCGGATAAGTACGATAAAAATTATTACAGCCGGCTTTTGAAATATATGGATCATATTTCCGAAGAAGAAGCAGACTGTATGATTTCGACCATAGAAAAATTTTATAAAGTCATGAGCGAAAGGAGAGTTGACATTGAATAGTTCAAAATCAGATTTTACACAGGGAAGTATTTTAGGAAAGTTGCTGCCATTTATGCTGCCAATCTTAGGCGCATTAGTATTGCAGGCGGCTTACGGTGCAGTTGACCTTCTGGTCGTTGGAAGGTTTGGAACAACATCGGGGCTTTCAGCCGTATCAACAGGAAGCCAGGTGTTAAACTTAGTCACTTTTGTTATTACGCAGTTTGCAATGGGTATCACTGTTTTGATCGCACGGTATATCGGGGAGAAAAAACCGCAGTATATCGGAGCTTTGATCGGTGGAGCAACAATTATTTTTGCAATTGTTTCTGCGGTACTTTTTGTAGTTATGATCGGGTTTGCGCAGCCGATCGCCGTGCTGATGCAGGCACCACAGGAGGCTGTGGAACTGACATCGTCTTATGTGCGTATCTGCGGTGGCGGAATTTTTTTCATTGTGGCGTACAATCTGCTTGCAGCTATTTTCAGAGGCTTAGGTGACAGCAAATCTCCATTATTATTTGTTGCGGTTGCCTGCGTGGTGAATATTGCAGGAGACCTGATTTTAGTGGCAGGACTGCATTTAGACGCAGCCGGAGCTGCAATCGCAACTGTAACAGCACAGGCGGTCAGCGTCGTTTTTGCATTATTTTTACTGGTAAAAAGAGAACTTCCATTTAAAATCACCAGACAGGATTTTAAGATCAACACACATTGTATAAAAGCATTAAAAGTCGGTCTGCCACTCGCTATGCAGGAGTTTTTGACACAGATCTCATTTCTTGCACTCTGCGCATTTGTTAACCGGCTTGGACTTGAAGCTTCCTCCGGATATGGCGTTGCCTGCAAGATTGTAAACTTTGTGTTACTGATTCCAAGCTCTCTGATGCAGTCCATGGCATCCTTTGTATCGCAGAACGTAGGCGCCGGAAACGAAAAAAGAGCGAAAAAAGCAATGTTTACCGGCATGGGCGTTGGAATTGTGATCGGCTGCATTGTATTTGCATTTGTTATGTTTAAGGGAGATCTTCTGACCGGAATCTTCACAACAGACGCAGCCGTTGTGCAGAATGGTTATGATTATCTGAAAGGTTTTGCGTTGGAAACGATCGTGACAGCCGTTCTATTCAGTATGGTCGGTTATTTCAACGGACATGATAAAACGGTCTGGGTTATGGTTCAGGGACTCGTCCAGACGCTTCTTGTGCGTCTGCCGCTGGCATATTATATGAGTATCCAGCCGGATGCGAGCCTCACCAAGATCGGTTTTGCGGCTCCGGCAGCAACGATCTTCGGAATTGTGCTGAATGTGATCTTCTATTTGTGGATGAACCGGAAACGGGATAATTTATAAGCAAAAGCCCTGAAGTTGCAGCTTCAGGGCTTTTGCGATGTAGCGTTATCATCATAACATATAATGCGTATGTTAATACTTTTTATGGTATACTTCAGATATAAATTTAGGAAAGAAAAGAGGAACCAATAAATGAAAATTGTGATTATTAACGGAAGTGCAAGAAAAGGCAACACGTTAACTGCAATTAATGCATTTATAAAAGGTGCATCTGGAAAAAATGAGATCGAAGTGATTCAGCCGGACAAGTTACATATCAGCCCATGCAAAGGATGTGGTGTCTGTCAGTGCAATAGAGGCTGCGTTGATCAGGATGATACCAATCCTTCGATTGACAAAATTGTGGCAGCAGACATGATCCTTTTTACAACACCAGTGTATTGGTGGGGAATGTCCGCACAGTTGAAGCTGGTTATAGACAAATGTTATTGCAGAGGATTACAGATAAAAGGGAAAAAGGTTGGTGTTATTGTCGTAGGCGGATCACCGGTAGACAGTATACAATATGAACTGATTCAGAAACAGTTTGACTGCATGGCTCACTACCTGTCATGGGATATGCTTTTCCAGAAATCCTATTATGCAACTGCAAAAGATGAATTATCAAAAAATGCGGGCGCAATGGACGAATTGGAAAAATTAGGAACAGAGCTGGCATAGGAAAAAACAATTTATCATGAGATTGCAAAAAGGAGAGCAAGAAAAATGACAGAAAAAGAAAAAATGATGGCAGGAAAAATTTATGATCCTTCCGATGAAGAACTTGTGAAATTAAGAACAAAAGCCCACAGATTAAGCAAAGAATATAATGAACTTCTTGAAACAGACGAGAAACGTTCCGAGATTCTGAAAGAAATGGGAATCATAGGTGATTCGTTTTACTTGCAAGGACCAGTACAGTTCGATTATGGCTGTCTGACCTCTATCGGTGCAAATTCATACGCGAATTTTAACTTTACGTGTGTGGATTGCTGTCCGGTTACCATTGGTGCAAATGTATTTATGGGACCAAATGTGTCACTTCTTACACCGATGCATCCGCTCCGGTGGTAGGATCGCAACCAGTATCAGAAACAAAATGGCACACTTACCGATAAGGAATACGCCAGACCGATTACCATTGGCGATAATTGCTGGATCGCAGGAAATGTTACAATCTGTGGTGGTGTTACGATCGGCGAGGGCTGTGTGATCGGTGCTGGAAGCGTCGTTACTAGAGATATTCCGGCAAATTCACTTGCAGTTGGTGTTCCATGCCGCGTGATCCGCGAGATTACGGAAGAAGATGCGCTGGAAAATCACCCGGAGTTGTTCTAAAAAAAATCAGCTATAATCAAAACCTATAACAAACCCAAGGAATCTTCTATAACAAAAACAATTGACAAAATAATATCAGATGATTATAATTCCCCATATAAAGTAATTCCTACATAACATATCAAATAAGTAGGAAATAAGAAAGGGGAAAATCATATGAAGACAAATACAATCGTAATGAACAAAAACCAGATGTGTTGCTGTTGTATGTGCTGTATGGATGAATACGGTTTTATTTTCATATGATTTATACACCTGAGTGTTTTGGAGAAAAGAAGAAGCAGGCAGTTGTGATAACCATATGACAACGACCAGCTTCTTTCTTTATGTGTATACTCTTTGGAATTAACGTATGAAAGTGTATAACAGAAAGGTATAAAAATGTTAGAGTTCAAAAACCTTTCCAAAAGTTTTCATGAGAATAAAGTATTAGACCATATTAATTTAAAAATTGAAAAAGGCGATGTTGTCGGAATTATCGGCCCTTCCGGTACAGGAAAATCAACCTTATTAAGATGCATCAACCAGTTGGAGATCCCGGAGGAGGGGGAGGCAGTTTTTGGTGGAAAAACGGTCGATCTTTCCAAAAAACATAAAGACAGCCTGGAATTCCGTAAGATTACGGGCATGGTGTTCCAAAGATTTTATCTGTTTGAGAAAAAGACAGCGTTGGAAAATGTTAGGGAAGGTCTTATGGTTGTTCAGAAAAAGAGCAAAGCAGATGCAAAAGCAATTGCTTTAAAAGAATTAGAGCGTGTTGGAATGGCATCATGGGCAAATCATTATCCAAAACATTTGTCCGGAGGACAGCAGTAGCGTGTCGCAATTGCCAGAGCACTTGCCCTAAAGCCGGAATTACTCCTGCTCCACGAGCCGACTTCAGCCTTAGACCCGGAGCTTATTATGGTGGCGACACCGGAAATATTTTTGCTGTCTTAGATGGAGAATTAGAAGGAGATCCGGTTATTTTTTGCGCACATATGGATGTTGTAGAACCTTAGAGCGGCAAAAAATATGTTTTGGAAAAAGACGGAACAATACATTCTGCAGGGGATACTGTGCTTGGTGCAGATGACATCAGTGGTATTCTGGAAATCCTCTATTGTGTACAACTTGTTCTTGACAGTGGAAAACCTCATAAAAAAATTGAAATCCTGTTTACAATTGGTGAGGAATTATATGTCAAAGGTTCGGATGTTTTTGACTATTCGAAAGTAACCGTAAAACAGGCGTATGTGCTTGATCTGTCTGAAGAGACGACGTTTAACATCGGAACGATTCAGGGTGGAACAGCGACAAACATTGTGCCGGACTGCTGTGTGCTGACCGCCTATGAGACACCACTTGAGAGCAAGTCAGTGACCGATTTTCAAAAAGCCTGTGAAATCTTAGGATTTTCCGGTGAACTTACAGGTACGTTCGGTGGAAGTGATAACAACAGTTTTGCAAAAAACGGAATCGAAGGGCTTGTTTTATCGAATGGAATGTATAACGCACATTCGACACGGGAATACACAACGGTCGATGATCTTTATAAAGGAGCAGAGCTGATCGAACAGCTTATTTTATTATAAAAAGAAATTTCGGTCGTATTCTGTTGAAGATTGTTGTTTTCGCATATAGCTATCTCGTGTAAGTTATGGTAAAATAGCCACAGAGAGCGTCACGGAGGACGCAATAGTGGGAGGTAGCTCTTATGGATAAGAACAGCGAAAAAAATGTCAGGTTCCGCATAAATATTACATTGTTAATTGCGGTAGTTTTACTGGTTGCAGATTTATATGCAATGATCAATATGCCTCAGAAATTTATTATTCTGGCGATCATTACAGCATTGTTTCTGGTTGCAATCTATTTTTTGGTAGATTCCATTTCAATTTATCTGATGGCAGAAAAGAATCGCAAAGAAGAACAGTATGATAGTATTTTTAAATCAGAAAAAGCGTCTTATCTTTTATTGAGGAAAACATTTGATGATCTGTATGAACTCATTGAAAAAGGAAACCAGTCCCGGAAAACAAATGTGGAGGATATTATCCACGCACAGAAAGCAGTAGCAAAGGTTTCCATTGGAAGAAGTAAAGAGAATGCAGATGCACTGATGAATTCTAATGACCGCATCATGGAAAAGATTTCGATGTTAGAGGCTGTTTTATCAGATAATGTTCCGCAGCCGTCATCGGAAACTAATAAAAATGACAGCGCATATGCACAGAATATTTTAGACAATCAGAATAAAATATTACAGCAGCTGGAAGTTTTGCAGAATACATTGAATACGATCGGAGCTGATGCAAAGATAGCAGCAGAGTCTGCAAAACAGAACTTTTTTACCGAGGAACGTATCTTGGCAGAAGAGAATAAAATTGAAAAAGAAGAACCACAGGTTCAGGAAGCCGCAGTTGAGGAGATCCCATCGGCTGCTGGAGAAGCAACTGTGATGGAAGAGACACCAATCGAAGAAGAACCGTCCGTGATGGAGGAAACACCGATCGAAGAAGAACCGTCCGTGATGGAGGAGACACCGATCGAAGAAGAACCGTCCGTGATGGAGGAGACACCAATCGAGGAAGTTCCATCTGATATGGAGGAAACATCAATTGGTAAAGAAGAAGTTTCTTCTCCGGAGGAAGATTTATCCAAGTATGATGATATAATGGTAGATACTTTGACGGATTCGGATGATAATGTTCCGGTCGAGAAGATTCCATTGGAAGATGAAACAGTTGTAGATGATAAGCCGGCAATGCCTGATCTGTCAGATCCGAATAAGGTTATGACACCGGATGAGATCGCAGCATTGATTGCAAACTTATAATAGAAGAAAGACTTCGGTGTAAAGTAAAAAATAATATTTAAGACAATAAAAAATCTGTCATACAAATGCAATTTTTGTATGGCAGATTTTTTGTGTAACAGGAAAAACGTTCCGGATCATTATTCGGCAGTGATTTTTACGATTTCTTTGATAACCGAAACAGCGGTATCCATACCTTCTATACTGATATGTTCAAATGGTCCGTGGAAACCATAGCCGCCGGTTCCGAGGTTTGGACAAGGAAGTCCCATAAAACTTAATCTGGCACCGTCTGTACCACCGCGGACTGGGCGGGAGACCGGTTCCAGACCAACGTTTTTGATTGCTTTTTTTGCAATTGCAACGACATATTCATTCTTTTCAATGACTTCCAGCATATTGCTATAGGAATGCTGAATGTTCAATTTTACAGTGTCTGCGTGATATTTTTCATTCATTTTTTGCTCAATGCCACGCAGAGTATCAAGACGTTTTTCAAAAGTGGCTTTGTCATGGTCGCGCACGATATAATTCACTTTGGCGTGGGCGATGTCTCCGCTAAAATCAGTCAGATGATAAAATCCCTCTCTGCCTTCGGTGTGGGCAGGAGTCTCATTTTCAGGGAGAAGAGATGCAATCTCACAGCCGACAAGGGCAGCGTTGATCATAATATCTTTTGCCTCTCCAGGGTGGACATTGACGCCAGTGATCTCAAAAGAAGCACTTGCAGCATTGAAGTTTTCATAGGCAACTTCGCCCTCGTAGTCGCCGTCAACGGTGTAGGCAAATTTGGCTTTAAAATAGTCAAGGTCAAATAAATCAGCACCGCTTCCGACTTCTTCGTCCGGTGTGAAGCCGATCCAGATGTCGCCGTGAGGTATTTTTTCTGTGATGATCTGTTCCACTGCGGTCATGATTTCGGCAACCCCGGCTTTGTCATCAGCGCCAAGAAGCGTTGTGCCGTCTGTGGTGATCAGTGTGCGTCCTTTTAATGTTTCAAGTGTCGGAAAATCGGATATTTTCAGATAAGCACCTGATCCTTTTAAAAGAACATCTCTGCCGTCATAGTCAGAAATGATCTGTGGTTTGACATTTTCTCCGGAAAAATCAGGAGCAGTATCCATATGGGAAATAAAACCGACAGCAGCCTTGTCAGCATATCCTTTCGTTGCCGGCAACAGTCCGTAAACATAGCAGTGATCGGTTAAAGTGACTTTCTCTAAACCGAGATCTCGCAATTCCTGTTCTAACACTTTTCCTAACTCAAACTGTCTTTCCGAAGATGGAATCTGTCGGCATTCCTCGTCAGAAGTTGTCCAGTAAGAGACATATTTTAATAATCGTTCTTCAACACGCATGTGAATCCTCCTTATAAAATGGTGCCGTATTTATTTTGATACAAAATCAAGCCGGACACACATAGTTATAAAATACCATAAAATAGTGAAATAGGAAATATTAGAAAAGGATTTCTTGACAATTGTGTATACATCAGTTACATTCAATATTGCAGATAGCAAAATCTTTTTTTCAAATAAGTGTTATAGTACGAGTTATTTCTGCCAGATCGGCATGAAATCCTAAAAAATTGTTAGATACAGATATTGAGGGCTTTCCGGAAACTTCGCAAAGAAAGAGAGGAAGGTTTGGGCGAGAAAGATACAACAGAAAAAATACTTGCAGATTATAATGATGTATTTGCAGACATCATAAATGGTCTGGTATTTAAAGGAGAACAGAAGGTAACACCAGAGTCCTTAGAAAATATAAGTACAAGATCTGTGTATAAAGGCAGGAAAAATAAACTGCATGAACAGGAAAGGGATATCGTCAAACTCTGGAAAGAGCGTGATATTGAATTTGCCATATATGGCATGGAAAATCAAACTTTACCGGAGAAATATATGCCGCTTCGTATATTAGGTTATGATGGTGCCTCTTATCGCAGTCAATTGCAGAAGAAAAGAAAAAGACCAGTTGCAGTATTGACAATTGTTTTATATTTTGGTACAGATAAGATGTGGGATAAACCAACGCATTTAAAGGATGTGATATACATTCCGGAGGGTTTGAGAGAGTATGTTAATGACTATAAAATCACAGTTTTTAATATTGCATGGTTGACGGAAGAAGAGATTGCAAGATTTAAAAGCGATTTTAAAATTGTAGCAAATTTCTTTGTACACAAGAGAAAGAATAAAGATTATGTATCAGATGACAAAACAGAAATTAAACATGTGGATGAAGTATTAAAATTATTATCTGCTATGACGGGGGATGAGCGTTATGAAGAAATTCTGGCAGAGAAGGAGAAAGGAGAGTACAATACTATGGATACAGTAGCAGAACATCTTGTAAATATGGGTGAGGCATGA
>OOAH01002332.1_pt1 | contig 13418 bp, 17 predicted proteins | sample 1671801 | NCBI WGS metagenome assembly OOAH01 (sample SAMN06348194, study PRJEB24527) | human gut metagenome | biome: human gut; feature: ankylosing spondylitis patient; material: feces | host: Homo sapiens | place: China | collected 2015-10 | reverse complement strand
AAGTGCCGATACGGCGAGCGAGGTGCGGCAGCTGCCGGAGCGGTGCTTAAGCCGTTAGGCGGGAATTGTGCGGTGTTGCCTAAGCAAAATTCAAGGGAGGACGCAATGAACATCCAGCATATCCACGGCGTTGCGCCGCTGTACACGAATACCTTTTTAATTATCACCAACGCGAAGCACGGCATCCTGATCGATGCCGCCGCCGAGCCGGGCGTCTATCTGAAGGCGCTCGACGAGGCCGGCGCGACGCTGACGCACATCCTGCTGACCCACGGCCACTATGACCATGTCGGCGCGGTGGCCGCGCTGAAAAAGGCGACGGGCTGCAAGGTCTATATGGACCCGGTTGACGCGCAGGGCAGCCAGCTGCTGCCGCTGACGCCCGACGTCCTCACCGACAACTGGCCCGCGAACGACGAGCTTACCATCGATGAGCTGACGTTTAAAATCTACCACACGCCCGGCCACACCGGGGGCGGCGTCTGCCTGTCCTGCTACGGGCTGCTGTTCAGCGGCGACACGCTGTTTGCAGGCTCCTGCGGGCGGACGGATTTCCCCGGCGGCAGCATGCAGGAGATGGCAAAAAGCCTGTCCCTGCTGGCAGAGCTGCCGCTGCCGGATGCAACAAAAGTCCTGCCCGGACATGAGGGCTTTTCCACCCTCGGGCAGGAGCGCAGCACCAATCCTTACATGAATGGGGCATGGTACTAATGCAGATTATTTTACGCGGCCCCGCAGCGGGCTATGAGGCCGAACACACCGCACGGCTGTTTTTCCCTGACGCAGAGAAGACGGAAAATCTGCCGCAGGACAGTGATTTTGTGCTGGCACAGAGCCATCTCTGCACCGACACGATCCTGCTGCGCCTGCACGGCAGGCTATCCTGGAAGATCGCCCTGCGCCCGCAGGGCGCAGACCCCGAGTACACGCTCTGCTGCCTTTTGTACACGTTGCTGGGGGAGGCCACCGGCAGCACGCCGCCCTGGGGTATGATGACCGGTGTGCGCCCGGTGCGCATCATTCACGACATGCGCGCAAGCGGTGCCACGGAGGATGAGATCCGCGCACGGTTCCTTGACCACTTTGCCTGCACACCGGAGAAATTCGCGCTGGCCCTCGGCATTGCCGACCTGCAGAAGCCGGTGCTGGACGCCGCTGACCCGATGGATTGCAGCGTCTACGCGGGCATCCCGTTCTGCCCGACGCGGTGCAGCTATTGCAGCTTTGTCTCCCGCACGGTGGGGGACAAGGCGACCCGCGCACTCGTCCAGCCCTATGTGGACAAGCTCTGCGCGGAGCTGACCGCTATCCGCGAGACCGCGGACCGCTGCGGGCTGCATATCCGCACGTTCTACATCGGCGGCGGTACGCCGACGAGTTTGTCCGCCGCGCAGCTCGAGCAGCTTATGTCCCACATTGCCAAAACCTTTGATTTAGCGAAGCTGGACGAGTACACCGTCGAGGCGGGCCGTCCCGACTGCACCGACGCCGAGAAGCTGCGCATCATAAAAAAATACGGTGCTACACGCATTTCTATCAATCCGCAGACCTTTTCGGATCAGGTGCTGCAGAACATCGGGCGCCGCCACACCGCGCAGGACATCATTGACTGCTTTGCGGCGGCCCGCGCGGCAGGGCACAAAAACATCAACATGGATCTGATCGCGGGTCTGCCGGGGGATACCGTCGAGGGCTTTGAGGCCAGCCTGCGTCAGGCCATCGCGCCACACGCTGACCCTCAAGCGCGCGTCCAACATCGTCGTGGAGCACCGCGCCGCCGACTACGCCGATGTGGCCGCCATGCTCGGCAAATGCAGCCTGCTGGCCGACGCCGGTTATCGTCCGTACTATATGTACCGCCAGAAGGGCACGCTGCAAAATCTGGAAAACATCGGCTGGGCCAAGCCCGGTTTCGAGTGTCTCTACAATATTTATATAATGGAGGAGGTCCACACGATTCTGTCCGCTGGTGCGGGCGGCTCCACCAAGCTCGTCATTCCGGGGCAGCGCCGCGGCAAGATCGAGCGTATCTTCAACTTCAAGTATCCGACAGAATACATTGACCGCTTTGCGGAACTGCTGGACCGCAAAAAGGCCGTGGAGGATTTCTATGCACGTTACACATCGCAAACGCTTCGTCAGCCGTGACCTCGTCGCGCTGGCGGCCCGCCGCCCACAGGAGCTGGCCGCTCTGAGCGAGGCCCACTACCATGACCAGATCGAGAGCATCGCGGACGAGGTGCTGGCCGCGGGGCAGCGCATTGTCATGCTGACCGGTCCGTCCGCCGCAGGCAAGACGACGTCCGCGCACAAGATCGCTGACGCTATCGCCGCCCGCGGGCACCGCAGCCAGGTCATCAGCCTTGACGATTTCTACATCGGGGAAGGGAAATACCCCAAGCACCCGGACGGCAGCGACGACTACGAGAGCCTGGAGGCGCTTGACCTTGAAAGGCTGCACGCCTGCCTGAAGGCACTGTACAAAACGGGCGTTTGTGACGCACCTGTGTTTGATTTCACGATTCAGCGGCCCAGCGGCACCCAGCGCATCGACGCGCGGGACGGCGTGGTCATCATCGAGGGACTGCACGCACTGAACCCCGCCCTGACCGAGGAGCTGCCCGAAGATGCAGCACTCTGCCTGTACGCGGGTCTGCGGGAGGAATACGCCGACAGCCGCGACGCACGCTGCCTGGCCACGCGGGACATCCGCCTGGCACGCCGTCTGGTGCGGGACTGCCTGTTCCGCGGCCACGGCGCAGCGTTCACGCTGGGGCTGTGGGGCCACGTCTGCGCGGGCGAGGACCGCTATATCAAGCCCTACAAGCCCCGCGCCAATCTCCTGCTGGACACGACCCATACCTACGAGGTCTGCCTGTGGCGTACCGTGCTGGACGCCATGCCGGCAGACCCGGCGCTGACCGCCACCCAGGCGCGCCAATTGGCCGCCCTGCGGGAAAAATTTGCGGCGTTCCCGGCGCTTGGCACCGAACTGGTGCCCCAAAACAGCATGCTGCGGGAGTTTATCGGCAAATAATCCTGCACAATTCACGGAAAATATACATTTGCGCGTTGCAAACCGCACCGCAATGGGCTATAATAGACCTAAATCGCACGGCAGAACTGCCGCGACATGGCTAAAGAAAGAGGTGCTTAACTATGTTTGAACTGGATATTGAGATGCTGAAGGAGCAGGGTCTGCAGTTGGTAGATTCCGCCAAAAAGACCGCACAGGATCTGGCAGATAAGGGCAAGAACAAGCTGGATCTTCTGAACCAGCAGGCGCGCCTGTCCAAGGCGCAGCGTCAGCTCGGCGCATTGGTCTACAGCCTGCACAAGGCCGGTGAGGAGAACCCCGCCCTGGTCGAGAAGTATATCGACGCCGTGGCCGAGGTCGAGAAGGCCATTGAGGAGATCAAGGCCAACATGACCGACGACGAGCGCGCCGAGGTCGAGGCCCAGGAGGCCGCCGAGGACACCGAGCCCGAGGCAGCCCCCGCCGAGGACGAGGAAATCGAGGAAGAACCCATCCAGCTGCGCGGCGAGACCAAGACCTGCCCCGTCTGCAAGGCCGAGGTCGACGGCGACGCCCTGTTCTGCAACCACTGTGGTGCTCAGCTGTAAAATACGGCAGAGCGCAGCTTTTGCAGAAGAAACGCTGCCAACACTTGACAAATCCTGCGATATGTGTAAAATGAAGCGTATTGCATTTCTGCCCAAGCGGAGAGGTCTATGAACGCATACCCTGAAAAACAGCACTACACGGCGGACGATCTGGCCGCGATCATTGCGATCCTGCGTGACCCGGACAACGGCTGCCCGTGGGACAAGGTGCAGACGCACCGGTCCATCCGAATGAATTTTCTGGAGGAAGCCTACGAGGCTGTGGATGCCATTGACCTCGACGACCCGGAGCTTCTGTGTGAGGAGCTGGGGGACGTGCTGATGCAGGTCGTCTTTCACGCGCAGATCGAGCGGGAGGCCGGGCATTTCACCTTTGCAGAGGTCTGCGACGGTGTCTGCCGCAAGCTGCTTGACCGCCATCCGCACATTTTTCGTGGGGACGAGAGCATAAAAGACTGGGATTCGCTCAAGAATAAGGAAAAGGGCCGCCTGACACTGGCCGATGACCTGGAGAGCGTGCCCCGTGCGCTGCCTGCGCTGATGCGTGCCGCTAAGCTGCAAAAGCGCGCAGCCCGCTGCGGCGTGGAAACAGCAGCCGCACCTGCGGACATCGCCGCCGCAGCCGAGACCGCCGTCTCCGCTGCGGACAAGGCCGTGGCGGAGCAGGCAGTGGGAGAGCTGCTGTTTACCGCTGCCGCGCTGGCGCGCCAGGCGGATGTTGACCCCGAGCAGGCGCTGCAGAAGCGCAATGCCGCGTTCCTTGCAGAGCATGCAGGCCGCGCGGAAAACCAGGAGAGCTAAGAAGTGAGCCGAGCGGACGGAGATTTCCGCAGCCGCTTTTTGCTGATATAATACTTTGGAGGTATAATACTATGACGAAAGTTGAACTGATCGCCGCTGTTGCGAACGATGCGAACCTGACCAAGAAGGATGCCGAGGCTGCTGTCAACAGCGCCCTGAACGCCATCACCGCTGCCCTGAAGGACGGCGACAAGGTCACGCTGGTCGGCTTTGGCACCTTTGAGGTCCGCGAGCGCCCCGAGCGCAAGGGCCGCAACCCCCAGACCGGCGCCGAGATCACCATCGAGGCTTCCAAGCTGCCCGCCTTCAAGGCCGGCAAGGCTCTGAAGGACGCCGTTCAGTAACTTAAAACGGAACCCGGTCCGCCCCGTCACAGCCTGCGACGGGGCGGTTTTGTATGAGTGAAAGGAAAAATCATGCGTCTGGACAAATATTTAAAGGTCAGCCGCGTCATCAAGCGCCGCACCCTCGCCAATGAGGTCGCCGACGCCGGGCGCGTGCTGGTCAACGGCAAGCCCGCCAAGGCCAGCTACACGGTCAAGATCGGCGACATCATCGAGGTCACCTTCGGCAACCGGCCCGTCAAGATCCGCGTCCTCTCCGACGTCGAGCAGAAGGGCAAGGACGTTGCGCGGGAGATGTTTGAGGTGATCGAGGGGTAAACGGCCAGAGCCCCTCAGCCCGGTTCTACTTTCCCCTCCGCCTGCATACATTACCATTGTAAACAAGCAGGGGAGGAACCGCCATGCCGGAAACAAAATTGGAGTCGCGCACACCCCGCGCGGCTGACACCGCCCAGCCCCAGCCGAAAAGCCACGGCCTGGCGCTGAAGGATCGCCGCCATCTGGCTGTGACCGGCGTCATCCGGGTCATCAGCTGCGACGAAAACGCCGCTGTGCTGGAAACGCCGCTCGGCAACCTGACCGTCGGCGGGCAGGAACTGCAGATCGGCGAGCTTTCCACCCAGAGCGGCCAGGTGCAGCTTTCCGGTAAGATCGAATACCTGCAGTATGCCGAGAACCAGCAGTCCGGCGGCAGTCTGCTGGCGCGGCTCTTTCGGTAAATGGCCCCGTCGCCCGCGCCGTGGGCCGTGCTGGGGGATGTATTATGGTGCTTAGGACTCGGCTGCCTGCTCGGGGCCGCGCGGGATGCTGTGCGGCTGGCACTCGGAGAGGGGCCGGTGCGGTGCTTTTTCCGGGACATAGCCGTGTTTGCCGCGGCGGCGGTGCTCGTCTGCGGGTTTGCCGCCGGGGCCAGCGCGGGCGGTCTGGCCCGCTGGTATATGAGCGCCGCCGTGCTGCTGGGGGCCGTCAGTTGGCAGTGGGCGGTGCAGCCGGCCGTGCACCGCGCGGCGGCAGCACTGGCGGAGCTGGCGTGCAGACCGCTGCGGCTTGTACACAAAATGCTCGTCAGGCCCGCACAAATGCGCTTACAAGCGGCCCAAAGCCGCCGCCGCGCCTGCCGCAAAGCAAAAAAATCTGCTAAAATCAAAAAATCCGCCGAAAAACGGTTGCAAAAACCGTCGAAAGTATTATATAATTAGCCATACGTAGTAATGTGCATGTCTTGGAAGGGGGCATCCCAGATGAGAAAACGCAGCGGGCTGTCCCGCACCCAGTTTCTGGTGCAGTGGGTCGCACTTCCGGTGCTGGTCATCGTAAGCGCCGCTATGTTTGTAGGGCTGGTCAGGAACCAGGTCTCCATCGCGGCCAAGCAGCAGGAGCTGCAATCGCTGAAGAACCAGCTGGCGGCACAGGTCACGGAAAATGCCGAGCTGTCCGGCACGCTCGACCAGGGTGAGGACGCCATCATTGAGCGCTACGCCCGGGAGCAGGGCTACGCCAAGCCCAATGAGCGCGTCTTTGTGGACATCAGCGGCAAATAACATCGTTTTCAGCGGGGAAGCTTTGCGGCAGCCCCCTGTAATAAATTACATTTTAAAGGGGTATCATAGTTTGGCATTACAAGTTGGGGATATTGTCGAGGGCAAGGTCACTGGTATCAAGCCGTTCGGCGCGTTCGTTTCTCTGCCGGAGGGCAAGACCGGTCTTGTCCACATCTCCGAGGTTTCTTACGAGTTTGTGCAGGATCTTTCTGCTGTGTTGAGCGACGGGCAGACGGTTTCCGTCAAGGTGCTTTCCATCGCACCGGACGGCAAGATCGCCTTGTCCATCAAGCGCACCCAGCCCGCACCGGAACGCGCACCGCGCCAGCCGCACGGTGAGCGCAGCGGCAACGGCGGTGATCGCCGCCCGGCCCCGCGCCCCAAGCGCGAGGAAAAGCCCCGCGTGTGGCAGCCCAAGCCCGCCGCCCCCCAAGGCGAGATGAGCTTTGAGGACATGATGGCCCGTTACAAGACCCGCAGTGAGGAGAAGATCGCAGACCTCAAGCGCGTGACGGAGAACCATCGCGGTGGATATTCCCGCCGCCGCGGCTGATTTGGCCGCAGAAACCACAGTACGAACGGCCCTATCCTGACGGCTGTCAGCCGCCGGGCTGGGGTCTTTTTGCAATTTTAGAATGTAGGGGCGGTCATTGACCGTCCGCGGGCGAGCAATGCCCGCCCCTACAAAATAACCGGCACATCAATAAGAAAGGACACCTATGTCTACACTTTATACCATGGTCGCGCCCTGCTTTTTCGGCACGGAGTCGACGCTGAATTTTGAGGTCAAGCGTCTGGGCGCACAGAACATCCAGGTCACCGATGGCCGCGTGGCGTTCCAGGGCGGGGCGGACGTTATCGCCGCCGCCAACCTGAACCTGCGCACGGCGGAGCGCGTCCTGCTGCTGCTGGCTACCTACAAGGCCACGACGTTTGACGAGCTGTTCGACGGCTGCTACAACATCGCGTGGGAGGACCTGCTGCCCGCCAACGCGGCGTTCCCGGTCAAGGGTTCGAGCCTGTCCAGCCAGCTGTCCAGCGTGCCCGCCTGCCAGAGCATCGTTAAAAAGGCCATCGTCAAGCGCCTGATGCACGGCCACAAGGTCGGCACCCTGCCCGAGGACGGCGCACTGTACAAGGTGCGCTTTGCCCTGCGCAAGGACACCGTGGAAATCTACCTCGACACCTCCGGCGACGGTCTGCACAAGCGCGGCTACCGCAAAAACGCGACGCTGGCCCCCATCAAGGAGACGCTGGCCGCCGCCATTGCCGACCTGGGCCGCGTGCGCCGCGACTCCCTCGTGCAGGACCCGTTCTGCGGCTCCGGCACGCTGGTCATTGAGGCTGCCCAGAAGGCACTGAACCTGGCCCCCGGCCTGCGCCGCCGCTTTGCCGCCGAGCACTTCGACTTTGTGCCCGCCGACATCTGGGCAGAGCAGCGCCAGAAGGCCCTGGCAGAGGTCCGCAAGGACGCTGCGTTCGAGGGCATCGGCTACGACATTGACCCCGCCGCCGTGGCCCTGGCCAACGCCAACGCCAAGCTGGCGGGCGTGGGGGACCGCTGCCGCTTTGAGGTAGCCGACGTCAGGGAATTCCGTGCACTCGACAACGCCACCGTCCTGACGAACCCGCCCTACGGCGAGCGCCTCGGCGACGCATCCGAGGCCGCAAGCCTTGCCAGAACGCTGGGCCAGGTCTGGCAGGCGCACCCCGCGCAGGGGCTCTATGCCATCACCGCGGACGCCGAGTTTGAGCAGCACTTTGGCAAAAAGGCCGCGCGCCGCCGCAAAATTTACAACGGCATGATCCCGTGCCAGCTGTATATGTACTTTGAGCAGCCCAAGCGCGAGAGGAAGTAAGCGATGGAAGACCTGAAACTTGCGATCCTCATTGATGCGGACAACATTTCGCCCAAGTATGTCAAGGTCATTCTTGACGAGGCCGCGACCTTCGGCGTGGCCGCCTGCAAGCGCATCTACGGTGACTGGTCGGATGTGCGTCTCAAGAGCTGGAAGGACGCGCTTTTGAACAACTCCATCATCCCCATCCAGCAGTATAGCTATACGACGGGCAAAAACGCGACGGACTCCGCCATGATCATTGACGCCATGGACCTGCTCTACGGCGGCAATCTGGACGGCTTCTGCATCGTCTCGTCGGACAGCGACTTTACGCGGCTGGCCGCCCGTCTGCGTGAAGCCGGAAAACTCGTCATCGGTATGGGCGAGAGCAAAGCGCTCGGCCCCTTCGTCAAGGCGTGCGACCAGTTCAAATACCTGGATCTGATCCTCGACCACGGCGAGACCGACGACACCGCGCCCGCAGCCCCCGCCGCCGAGGCCGCCGCCCGCGCCAACGCCGGGGACGACACGGCCATCAACCGCGATTCCATTGGCCGCATCATCCACGGCCTTATTGATGAAATGGACGACGGCACAGGCTGGGTGCGCACCTCCCGCGTCGGTGACCAGCTCATCAAGCGCTACCCGGACTTTGACGTGCGCAACTTCGGCTCCAAGAGCCTGAACAAATTCCTGGCGTCCCTGCCGGAACTCGAGGTCGAGGAGCGCATTCTGGCAAACGGCAACCCCATCCAGTTTGTCCGTGTGAAGCCTGTACCGAAGCCGGTCAAAAAGCCTGCGCCGCGAAGAACGGCAAAGCGCACAACGCGCAAAAAGAAGTAAGGGAGAGATTCGTCTCTTCCGTCAGACTGTCGAAAAAGGTGCGTTCACCCCTTGGCCCCCTCTGCGAGGGGGCTCCGCCCGCAGGCGGTGGGGGAGAGAACTGTACGGCTGCCCGATGCAAACCGACTACCGCAAAGCAACAGCCCCGGACACATCACGCGTCCGGGGCATTTTCATTTTAACGTCCCAAAACCAGAAAATCCTGACTGACCCAGCCAAATTTGCGTCCGTATTTGACAAGCGCCCAGCCGGGGGCAGTGCTCAGGGCGCCGTACAGGCGCACCTGCGCGGAATCGGAAAGCTTGTCGAGAATGTCGTATTCCAGCCCCGGCCCGGTACGCACGTTTAGACGCTCACCGGCAGTATCCACCGAGAAAAATACAATATCCGTCCGTGTGGGCCGCGTGTCGGGTGCGACAATGCTTTCCGGCAGGTCGTCCAGCGGGTCGGGCTTCGTCACGCCGGGAATAGAATATTCGTGCCAGCCGTCGGCCAGCTTGACCCAGGCCGTGCCGCCGTCCCACACAAGGCCGTCATACGCGCAGGGGACAAATTCTGCTCCCGTGGAATCCAGCAGACCGAACTTTCCGTCCCGGCTCACCGGCGCATAGCCGTTCAGCAGCGGGGCGGCGCGGCGGTAGACCAGGGGTTGCTCTGTGTAATAGTCTGGGACATAGACGCTGTCATAGCAGGGTTCTGTTACCTCGCGCCCGGCAGTGTCCAGATATACCCATTTGCCGTCGCGCTGGGCGGGGGCCAGCGGTGCATCAAAGAAAAAATCTGCGGCTGTATAAATGGAATCGTTGGCGGCAGTGCCGTCTTTATAACGGTAGGCGTATTGCCCATTGCTGACAAAATAATACCAGTCGTCGCTCTCGCGGTGTATTGTACCGCCGCAGGTGGGCACAGGGCCGTTGGCGCTGCCGCTGTACCGCAGCAGATCATCCTCTGTCGGGGCGCTGAACTCGCCCGGGCCGAGGCTGCCGCTGTATATGGACACAGTATGCTCCTGCAAATAGACAAATTCCAGATAGCCGTCGCCGTCGTGCCCGTCACAGATCACACCATCGCCGCAGGCTTGCAGCTGACGGGCATATTCCTTTCGCAGCGCGTCGGCAGCCTCCCACGAAAGACCATTTGTGTAGTCGTGCCAATGGCGGTTGCCGAGACCACATTCAAACAGCGGCTCCGGCGCGCGGCAGGGCAGAACCTCACTGCCGTCGCTGCGCATCAGGCCCCACTTGCCGTCCTTGCACATCGTGTAGTATTCGACCTCGGGGTAGGACTGCAATTCCCGAGAATAGCAGAGGAGCCGTATCTCATCGTAGTCCAGCACCGCCGCGCCGGTCTCCACGAGTCCCTGCGGCGGCTGCACAGCGTCAGCGGTGGGGGCGGGCGTCGCCGCGGCCTCGGCGGTTCCGGCGGGCTGCGGTGTCCCGGCAGTCTCCGCAGTTCCGGGCAGAGGGGCAGCCGTGGATGGCACAGCCGCCGAGGAAACCGCCCCGGCGGCACAGCCTGTCAAAAAAAGCATCGACAAAACGGGAAACAAAGATCTTTTCACGGTCACACACCGCCCTTCCTTTTTATAATACCAGTATAGCATAACGCCCCGCACCGGGAAATACGGTGCGGGGCGTTCGCGCAAATTTTACAAATTTATCCGTAGATATGCCGCCCGGCAAAGACGCACAGGGGGCGCTTGGCCTTGCCCATGCTCAGCAGCTGCACGGCAGCGGCGAGCGTCGCCCCGGCGCTGGTGCAGGCGGGCACGCCGTCAAAGAACAGCACCTCCCGCGCGGCGCGCTCGGCGTCGGCGGTGGTCACGGTCAATACGGTGTCCACGACATAAGGGTTGTAGTTCTCCGGCACAAAGCCCGGCCCGATGCCCGAAATGCCGTGCTGGCCGATGAACCCGCCCGAGATGGCGGCACACTCGGCAGGCTCCACGGCGACGATGCGCACCATGCTGTTCCATGCCTTGATGTACTCGGCCACGCCGGTGATCGTGCCGCCGCTGCCCACGCCGATGACGATGGCGTCTATGGCATCCCCTGCGTTTTTATAAATCTGCGGCCCCGTCACGCGGCGGTGGTACTCGGGGTTGTCGTCGTTGGAAAAATAGTGGGTGTAATATCCGCCGTAGCGCTTGGCGGTGTCCTCGGCCACGCGCTCCATGGCGCGGCGCCCGCTGCTGCTGCAGGCGATGATATGCGCACCCAGGTCCTGCAGCCGCTTGCGCTGGGCAATGGGCAGGTTGCTGGGTACGACCAGGATGCAGGGGTGCCCCGTTGTGGCACAGCTGACGGCCAGCGCCGCGCCGAAGCTGCCGGAGCTGGCCTCCACCACAGGCATGCCGGGCTGCAGCGTGCCGCGCTCGGTGGCAAAGGCAAGCATCGTCTCGGCCAGGCCGTCCTTGGAGGAACCCGTCGCGCCGCCGAAATCGAGATACGCGAGGATGCCGGTACTCAGCCCGTGCTGCGCGGAATAGCCGTCCAGCCGCACGATGGGGCAGCGGTAGACGTCCTGATAATAGCTGTGCAGGATGGGCATGGCGGGGCACCTCACTTTCCGTAAACAAAAGTATTCTTATTATAGCATAGTTCGGCAGGGTTTGCCACGGGTCTGGCAAAATATTGTGGGGCAATGCTGTAGGGGCCGCTGCGGAAGGTCCGCGGATTTCCTCAAAAAATCGCAGGAAATCGGCACAAAATCCGCCCGGACCCCTTGACTTTTCCTCCTGCGCCTGTTATAATTCAAAGGCTGATGTAAAGAAAAATACTTTACACGGCCTTCACAAGCAGCAAAGGGGGCGCGGGCATGGCCGGCAAGCCGCAGAAAAACCTTGCCTACTCCGTCCTGCTGGACTTCTACGGTCCGGTCCTGACGGACAAGCAGCGCGTCATCCTGACAGAATACTATGATGAGGATCTGTCCCTGGCCGAAATTGCCGAGAACCTCGGCATCACGCGGCAGGGAGTGCGGGACGCCATCAAGCACGGTGAGGCCGCGCTCGATGAGCTGGAGCAAAAGCTCGGCAACGCCCGCCGCCACACCCGGATGCAGGCTGACTTAGACCGCCTGCGGCTGCTCGTCACAGAGATTCGCTGCTCGAACTCCGGCTCCTTCACGCCGGACCCGCGGATCACGAACGATACCGCGGAGATGCTCACGATCTTACACCGCTTGGACACGCAGGAGGATGCCGATGGCCTTTGAGTCTTTAACAGAGCGCTTGAATGGCGTTTTCAAAAAGCTGCGCGGCAAGGGCAAGCTGAACGAGGCCGACATCAAGGCCGCGATGCGCGAGGTGCGCATGGCCCTGCTCGAGGCCGACGTCAACTATAAAGTTGCCAAGGACTTCTGCGCCCAGGTCTCGGAACGCGCCATGGGGCAGGAGGTCATGGAGAGCCTGACCCCCGCCCAGCAGGTCGTCAAGATCGTCAACGAAGAGCTGACCAACCTCATGGGCGGCAACGAGCCGAAGTATCTGCGCCTGAAAAACAAGGGCCAGACCGTGCTGATGATGTGCGGCCTGCAGGGCAACGGCAAGACCACCCACGCCGCCAAGCTCGGCAAATATTACCGCAGCCAGGGCCGCCGCCCGCTGCTGGTCGCCTGCGATATTTACCGCCCCGCCGCCATTGAGCAGTTGAAGGTCGTCGGTGAGCAGGCCGGTGTCCCGGTCTTTACGCTGGGCACCGAAAAGCCCGAAATCATCGCGCAGAAGGCACTTGCCTACGCGAAGGATCACGGCAATGACATTGTTATTCTCGATACCGCAGGCCGTCTGCAGATCGATGACCAGCTCATGGATGAGCTGGTGCGCATTAAGCAGGCGGTCGAGGTCGATGAGCGGCAGCAGCCGTACCGAGCCGTAACCGCCCTGGAAGCTGACGACGGCTTTCACGCCGGGATCGTCGATCATCGCCTGCAGGTCGGCGGCGCGCTGGGCATCGGTGCCTGCGAAATAGGGTTGCTCGCGGTCGGCGGTATGCGGCCCGAACTTAACCTTCAGGCCCCACGATTCGAAGCGCTCGCGCACCTTCGCCGTGTCGGCCTTTTCCGACAGTTTCCGCGCCGGGGTGACGATGCCCACCGTGTCGCCGGGCCGCAGGTAGGGCGGGCGGATGAATTGCGTCCGGGCGGGTGGTTGTACGGTGTCGGGGTGCAGTGTAGGGGGTGTCTCCGCGCCGGTTGCGTGTGGGGTGCGGGGTGTTGCATGGTCGGCTTGCAAAGGGGCCGTTGCCCGTTGTGCCGTATCGGAGGGTGAAGGCGGGGTTTGTCGTGCGGACGCCGTTCCGGTGCAGGAGAGCAGGACGGCGAGGAGAAAGGGGTATTTCATGCCGGATCGATGTTGTGGTATGTCTGTTGTCTGTGGGGTGTTTGGGGCGTTTGTTTTCTCTGTTTGCCGTGCGTGCCGTTCC
>OOAH01002330.1_pt1 | contig 13424 bp, 10 predicted proteins | sample 1671801 | NCBI WGS metagenome assembly OOAH01 (sample SAMN06348194, study PRJEB24527) | human gut metagenome | biome: human gut; feature: ankylosing spondylitis patient; material: feces | host: Homo sapiens | place: China | collected 2015-10 | reverse complement strand
TCGGCGAAGTGAACGAGCGAGCCGCGGCGGGCGAACGCGTGCTTGTGACGACGCTCACGAAGCGCATGGCCGAGGAACTCACGGAGTTTTTGCGCGAACACAATGTGCGAGTGCGTTATCTGCATTCGGACATCGATACGGTTGAGCGCGTGGAAATCATTCGCGATTTGCGTGCGGGCGTATTTGACGTGCTCGTTGGCATCAATCTGCTGCGCGAAGGCCTCGACATTCCGGAAGTGTCGCTTGTGGCGATTCTCGACGCGGATAAGGAAGGATTCCTGCGCTCGACGCGTTCGCTCATTCAGACGATCGGACGCGCGGCCCGCAACATCAAGGGCAAGGCGATTCTTTACGCCGATACGATGACCGACTCCATGCGTCAGGCCATTGACGAAACCGAGCGCCGTCGCGAAAAGCAGAAAAAGTACAACCTCGAGCACGGCATTACGCCGAGAAGCGTGGTGAAGGAGGTGCGCGAAATCATCGACGGCGTCTATCGGCCCGACGCGTCCGCTCAGGACGAAGGCAAGCTCAAGGGGCTCGACATCAAGGACGACAAGGCTTTGGCCCGCGAGATCAAGGACACCGAAAAGAAGATGCTCGCCTGCGCGCGCGATTTGGATTTCGAACAGGCGGCCGTGCTGCGCGACAGACTCGAAGCGCTCAAACGGCTGGCCTTCGGCACCGACGGCAGAACGAATGCCGAAGGATAATAGTGTCCATTATGCTGAACGCTTTTGATTGATTTGACAAAAGTGTCCAGTATGATGGACGAAGCGGTTTTTGAGCGCGAAGTGTCGGCTTTTGCGGGCATCAAGGAACCTTTCCCGCAGTATGTCCTGACGCTTGATCGAATCGGAGTCAACGAAACGGTGCGCGGCATCAAAGTTCTCAATCTGGTCGACTGGCTGCTCAAAGCGCCTGCGGCCGGTTAGCGGCAAGAAGCTTTTCGGCCAGATCCGGCAGCTCCGGAACACGCGAGGGCAGTGCCAAAGCACCCCATTGATCAACCGCTCGACCGCTTCCTGTGTAGCCCCAAGTGGCGGCGATAAAGCCGACGCCTGCGTTGGCGGCAGCCTGAGCGTCGCGGGCGTCGTCACCCACGTAGAGCGTTTCTCGTGTCGTAAAGCCGAGCTCGGACATGGCATAAAGCAGTGTGTCGGGAGCGGGCTTGGGTGCTCCGAATGTTTGCCCGGAAAGGATGATGCCGGCGCCCGATGCGATCCCTTTGGCTTCGCACAGTGGGCGCGCAAGCTCGATCACTTTGTTGGTGACGATGCCCCAGGTCAAGCCGCGGCGCGTGAGCTCGGCGAGCATTTCGGGAACGCCATCAAAGAGCGTGCTGTAGGGCACCATGATTTCGGCGTAGTTTTCAAGAAATTCGGCTTTCGTCGATTCAAAGCTCTCGGCACTCTTCGGCATGCGCAGTCCAGCCCAAATAAGACCGGCCGCACCGCTGCCGCAGTGCTCTCTTAAAGCTTCGTAAGGGAGCGGAGCAAGCCCGCGGCGGGTGCGCAAAACGTTGGCCGAGTGGGCAAGCCCCGGGGCACTGTCGGCCAGGGTTCCGTCCAAATCGAATAAAACAAGTCCGCGCACGATTTCAGCTCCTTTTTTCGGCAGCAAGGCAAAAAACGCCCCGCACAACGCAAAGATTGTACGGGGCGGATCAGTCGTGATTCAAATCACGATGCTTTTAGGATTTCTTCCCGAAGCCCGTGACGTGCAGTGCGCGCAGAATATTCTGCGGGCCCTTCACCGAAGCCGGATCCTCTTTCTTGGTCTGAGGCTTGTCAGACTCGGAGGCATCGGACTTGGCGCGGTCGCACAAGTCGTTGAGCTCGTGCTGCAGCACCGCGACGATGCTGTAGCGGTTTACAAGCTCGCGTGCAAACTGCAGGAAGTTGAGGTAAAGCTCACAGCCGCGCATCGAGATGTTTTCCGTTGCAATCGAGGAGAGCAGGTTTTCCTGCATGCGGTCGATTTCAAGGATGATGTCGTTGCCGTTGAGGCGGACGACTTCAAGCGAATGGCGCCCCTTGCCGCCGCGGCCGAGCTTTTGCAGATCGGCGGCGAGCTGGATGAGGTTTGCCTTGAGTTCGCCCTTGTAGACGCGGTGACGGTTGGCAATGTGATCCTTCACGGTCGTCGTGAGCTTTTGCAGGTTGCTGCCCACCACGCGCATGCCGGTGTAGGCGCGGTAGTAGCAGTAGCGGGCGTCTCGATCGAGCTTCGTGTCGGACTTGCGCTGCTGAGCCATGTCGTAGTAGACGCTGCGCTCTTTGCTGAGCATGTCGAAGAAGTCGGTCGATTCGCTCTTAAGCTTTCTCAGAGCCGATTCGTTGTCGTTCAAGAAGGCCTTGACCGTGGCTTCGTAAAGATCCACGCTGCGCTGCAGGTGCGCGCCGACCGATTCGTTGATCACGTCGCGAACCGTGTAGCAGTCGTCGTTCTGAAGACGGCGTTCCTGCTCTTCCTTGCCGGCGTTCTTGATGAAGTTGGAGCGGATGAGAAGCGTGAGCACAAAGAGCATCAGCGCAATCATCATGTAGGTTCCGCCGAGCATGGTGAGCAGACACACGATGGCGGCGGCTGAACAAGCCGTAAAGGCGGTGAGGAACCAGCCGCTGATTACGGTGAGAACACCGGAAATGCGGTAGACGGCCGTTTCACGGTCCCAGGCGCCGTCGGCAAAGCTCGAGCCCATCGCCACCATGAAGGTTACGTAGGTGGTCGAGAGCGGCAGCTGCAGGCTCGTTGCAGAAGCAATCAGGATGGAGCTGATGACGAGGTTGACGGAAGCGCGGACATAGTCGAAGGGCAGCGGCTGTTCGTCGCGGGCGAGCTTGCGCGGCTTAAAGCGCGAATGCAAAGCTCCCTGCAGACGCATCGGCAGAATCTGACGGATGACGGAACCGAGCGTCATGGAGCTGCGAACGATCATGCGGCCGGGCAAAGAGCTGCCGAATTGTTCGTGTTCGCCCTGTTGGCTCGAGGACAGATTGATGGAAGTCTGCACGACGCGGTGCGCCTTCTTGGAAAACCAGAGCGTGAGCACCATCACAAGGCCCGAAAGCAGCAGGAAGATGGTGGCGGCCTTACTGCCTTTCTCGGCAAGGCTTGTCATCATGAAGGTGTCGCCGTCGGTGCCGTTGGCCATGAAGTCGCGCACGGCGTCGAGTGCGGCAAGCGGAACACCCACGAAGTTCACAAGGTCGTTGCCGGCAAAGGCGAACGCCAAGGAGAACGTACCGCTCAAAATGACGATCTTGAAAACGTTGAAGTTGATCGTCCAGAGCAGAATGGAAAAGACGACGGACAAGACGCCGAACAGGGTCAAGAGAATAACCGTTGTGTTGGCGTTGATCCAGGCGATCCACTCGGGCTGCATGAAGCTTGCGCCCTTGGCGCCCTTCATCACCAGGAAGTAGAAGATGGCCGTAAGGCAGAAGCCGCCGAAGATGCCGCCGATGCGGCGGTACATGGCCTCAAAGTGGAAGGTAAAGAGCAGTCGCATCAGGTACTGAACGACCATGCCCGAGACAAAGGCCACACCCACGGAAATCAGGATGCCCGAAATGATCGTGAGCGCTTTGGCGGTGTTGATGTAGTCGACGACGGCTGCATAACTGCCGCTCGTGATGTAGATCTTGTAGAGAGCGGCGGCAAGCGCACTGCCGAGCAGTTCGAAAATGATCGAAACCGTGGTGGAGGTGGGCAACCCCAGGGAATTGAAGGCGTCAAGCAGAAGGACGTCGGCGATCATGACGGCAAAGAAGACGATCATGATCTCGTTGAAGGTGAACATCTGCGGATGAAAGACGCCCGAGCGGGCAATTTCCATCATCCCGGAGGAGAAGGTGGCGCCGAGCAGAACCCCCAAGCTTGCGACCCACATCGTGGTTCTGAAGCGGGCGATGCGGCAGCCCAAAGCGGAATTGAGGAAGTTGACGGCGTCGTTGCTGACGCCAACGAACAAGTCAAAGCACGCCAGCACGGCTAGAAAGCCGAGGACGACTAGGTAAAAATCAGACATTTTTTGAGCACGGGTTGGGTTGTTAACAACTCAACAAATCAGTCTCGCAGAGGTTTATGACACTTTTATGACAAATAATGACAAAGCTGTCACAAATTAGGGAAAACGCTTGGTTGTGCTCCGGAAGCGGGTCGAATCCAAGCCGAGAGTGTTTGAAGTAAAAAATGCCCGCAGCCTTGTTGAGGACTGCGGGCTGTGTCTCAAGAAAACTCAAACTAACCTAAGGACGCTTTCTTGGTTTTGCGTTTGGCAGCGGTGCGAGCTTTGCTCTTGCGCTTGGCGTCTTTGGCGCTTGTAGGCTTGCCCAAAACGATTTTCTTTTTCTTGGCGGCTGCTTTTTTGATGCCGCGGGCGCCCGGTTCGGACTTGGCGCGAAGCATGGCCAGGCCCAATTCCTTTTCGGTTTCGTCCTTTTCCTTGGGTTCGCGGTAGAAGACGAGCATTTTGCCGATGGCTTGGATGCGGGCGGCGGAAAGTTCGTCGGCGACCGTATGGTAAATTTCCTCGCGTTCTTCACGGTCGTCGCCTGCGACATGGACCTTGACGAGGCCGTGATCGTCGAGCGCGCGCTCGATTTCCTTCATGACGGCGGGCGTCATGCCTTTTTCACCGATCAGAACGACCGGGTTGAGATGGTGGGCGTCGGCGCGCAGGCGCAGCCGTTCGTTACGCTCTAAAATCAGTTCTGTCATTTAATTGTGTTGCGTCTATGTGCCTGAAAAAAGGTGCAGGACGCATTTTATTGGTTTTTCATGCCCAAGTCCCTAAAGAAACTGCGCTCCAACCGCGCCTGGATCGAACGCCACATCAACGATCCCTTCGTCAAAAAGAGCCGCCGTGAGGGTTATCGCGCCCGCTCGGTCTACAAACTCACCGAACTCGACGACACCGAGCACCTCTTTCGTCCCGGCATGAATGTGGCCGATCTCGGAAGTGCTCCGGGCAGCTGGACGCAGATCGTGCGCGAGCGCCTCACCGACAAAAACGGCGAACTCAAGGGGCGCATCATCGCCATGGACATCCTGCCGATGGAGCCCATCGACGGCGTGACGTTTCTGCAGGGGGACTTCCGCGAGCAGGAAGTCGCCGACAAATTGAATGAAATTCTTGCGGGCGACAAGCTCGACGTGGTGATCAGCGACATGGCCCCGAACCTTTCGGGCATCGCCATGGTCGACGCCAACGCGAGCCTTCTCCTAAACGAGCTTGCGCTCGACTTTGCGGTCGAACACCTCAAGCCCGAGGGCGTCTTTGTGACGAAGGCTTTTCAGGGTTCGGGCTACTCACAGTTCATCGAAAGCTGCAAGAAGCACTTTGTGAGCGTGGCGCAGCGCAAACCTGCCGCGAGCCGCGACTCGAGCGCCGAAATGTACGTGGTTGCCCGACGCCTAAAGGCAAAATAAAGCAATCGAGAAAATATTTTTAACCAATGAGCGCGGCAAAACGGCGGCAAAACCGCCGTTTTTGCTTTACTCTTACTCTGCTTTACTGTTCGCGCGGACCGCAGTTCGATTTTGTTTGGGTTGAAAGCGGGCGAACAGGCATCGTTTTTGTATTCGAGACAGAGCGCTCCGACCAAGGACGCTCAAAAGGTATAGAGGGATATCTTGGACAACAGAATGATCAGCCGCGTTGCGGTATGGTTGCTCATCGCATTCGTGCTCTTTACGGTTTTCCGTCAGTTCGACGGCGAAAACGCCGCCGTGACGCCGACAGAACAGACGAGCTACACGCAGTTCATGCAGGACGCCAAGGACGGCAAGATTCGCCGCGTCGACGTGCAGGGCCGCAAGATCACCGTGACGCCGACCGAAGGGCCGGTCTACGCCATCACGAGCCCGGGCGACCTGTGGATGGTCGACGATTTGCGCAAGAACGGCGTACAGGTCTTCGGCAAGCCCGAAGAGGAGCCGTCGTTCCTGCAGACCTTGCTCATCAGTTGGTTCCCGATGCTGCTGTTGATCGGCGTGTGGATTTTCTTCATGCGCCAGATGCAGGGCGGCAAGACGGGCGCCTTCTCGTTCGGAAAGAGCAAGGCGCGCATGCTCGACGATTCGGCCAACAAGGTGCGCTTTTCCGATGTAGCCGGCTGCGATGAAGCCAAGGAAGATGTGCAAGAGGTTGTGGAATTCCTGCGTGATCCGTCGCGCTTTCAGCGTCTCGGCGGTCATATTCCGCGCGGCATTTTGCTTGTGGGTTCGCCCGGCACCGGCAAAACGCTCCTTGCCAAGGCCATCGCCGGCGAAGCGGGCGTGCCGTTTTTCTCGATTTCCGGTTCCGACTTTGTTGAAATGTTTGTAGGTGTGGGTGCCGCGCGCGTGCGCGACATGTTCGAAAACGCCAAGAAGAACGCTCCCTGCATCATCTTCATCGACGAAATCGATGCGGTGGGTCGTCAGCGCGGCGCTGGTCTGGGCGGCGGCAACGACGAACGCGAGCAGACTTTGAATCAGATGCTCGTTGAGATGGACGGCTTTGAAACCGGCACCAACGTCATCGTGATTGCGGCCACGAACCGTCCCGACGTGCTCGATCCTGCGCTGATGCGCCCGGGCCGCTTTGACCGTCAGGTGGTGGTGCCGCTGCCCGACATTCGCGGCCGCGAACAGATTCTCAATGTGCACATGAAGAAGGTGCCGATCGGCCCCGACGTGCAGCCCGATGTGATTGCACGCGGCACGCCCGGCTTTTCCGGTGCCGATCTGGCCAATCTTGTGAACGAAGCCGCCTTGTTTGCCGCACGCCGCAACGGCCGCGTCGTGGAGATGAACGACTTCGAACTGGCCAAAGACAAGATCATGATGGGTGCGGAACGTCGCTCCATGGTGATGACCGAAGACGAGCGCCGCAACACGGCCTATCACGAATCGGGCCATGCGTTGGTAGCGAAGCTCCTGCCTAAGTCCGATCCGGTGCACAAGGTCACGATCATCCCGCGCGGCCGAGCTTTGGGCGTGACGATGCAGCTGCCCGAAGAAGACCGTTACTCGTACGATCGCGAGTATCTGCTCACCCGCATTGCGATTCTCTTTGCGGGCCGTATTGCCGAAGAGGTCTTCATGCATCAGATGACCACGGGCGCGAGCAACGACTTCGAACGCGCCTCCCAGCTTGCCCGCGACATGGTGATGCGCTACGGCATGAGCGACAAGATGGGCGTGATGGTGTACGCCGAAAACGAGGGCGAAGTGTTCCTCGGCCGTTCGGTTACGAAGACCACGCACATTTCCGAAAAGACCATGCAGGCGGTAGACGCGGAAATCCGCCGCATTCTCGACGAACAGTACAAGCGCGCCCGTCAGGTGATCGAAGAGCACCAGGAAGAAATGCATCGCATGGCCAAGGCGCTTCTCGATTGGGAAACGATCGACAGCGATCAGATCGACGACATTCTCGCGGGGAAGGAACTGCGTGCGCCCAAGGCTCCGGTTACGGGTTCGGCCAAGCCTGCTCCCGTTAAGGACGAAAAGCCTGCCGAAGAAATGAAGCCCGCGCCCGAAGACGATCCGTTCGGTCCCGAGGGCGGAACGGAGCAGGGTGACGATCGCAACCGCGACAACGCAAAGTAATCGAGTCCCATCCTTTTGACACCGGCGGCGGAAAGCAAACTCCGCCGCCTTTTTTCGAGTTGAGAAAACATGTTTTCCGATGAAATGCCCGGCAAAGCAAAGCTGTGGCGCTGCCGAGGCCGTACGTTTGATCTGACGCGTCCGCTGATCATGGGCATCGTCAATGTCACGCCCGATTCGTTTTCCGACGGGGGAGACCACTCGGGGTTTGAAGAGGCTGTTGCCTGGGGGTTGAAGTTGGCAGGCGAGGGCGCCGACATTCTCGATGTGGGAGGCGAATCCACGCGTCCCGGGGCCGACGAGGTGAGCGTAGAAGAAGAACTGCGCCGTGTCGTGCCGGTTGTGCGTGCCTTGGCAAGCGCGGGACTTGCCGTCTCCGTCGACACAAGCAAGCCCGAAGTGATGCGCGCCGCCATTGAAGCGGGCGCCTGCATTTTGAACGACATCCGCGCTTTTGAACTGCCTGGGGCGGTCGAGGCGGCTGCCGAGAGCGGCGCTGGGCTCGTGATCATGCACATGCTGGGAACGCCCCGAACGATGCAGGCTAAGCCTGAGTACAAAGACCTTTTGGGTGAAATCGAAGCGTATTTAAAGCGGCGCGAAGCGGTGCTGATCGAGCACGGGGTCGATCCCGCTCAAATCTGCTGGGACGCGGGCTTCGGTTTCGGAAAGACGGTCGAACACAACTTCAGCATCCTCAGGCACACAGAACGCTTTGCCGCAAGCGGTCGACCGTATTTGATGGGGCTTTCGCGCAAATCCTCGATCGGCGCGGCGACCCATCAGCCCGACGCTACGAAGCGCGTTGTTTCGAGTGTGGCGGGCGCCTTGATGGCGGTCGAGCGCGGCGCCGCGATCGTGCGCGTGCACGACGTGCGCGAAACGCGCGAAGCGCTTGACGTTTGGCAGGCCTTGCGGACGGCCCGCTAAAATTCCCGAATCGACATTTGCGAAACGTGCTCTTGAGGAGCGCTCGCGAAAGGAATTGAGCAAAATGGCCAGACAGTTTTTTGGTACCGACGGCGTGCGCGGCACCGTCGGCGAATCTCCGATCACTCCCGACTTTGTGCTGCGGCTCGGTCAGGCCGCGGGCCGCGTGTTTGCACGGCACAGCAAGTCGCCTCATGCAACCGTTTTGATCGGAAAAGACACCCGTGTTTCGGGCTATATGCTGGAAGCCGCGCTGCAGGCCGGTTTTTCGGCCGCCGGCGTCGACATTGTCCTATGCGGCCCCATCCCGACGCCGGCTGTGGCCTATCTCACGCGAGCCCTGAGGCTTGATGCGGGTGTTGTGATCAGCGCGAGCCACAATCCTTATCAGGACAACGGCATCAAGTTCTTTTCGGCGGCCGGAACCAAACTGCCCGACGCCGTCGAAGAAGAGATCGAAGCCGAAATCGCGCAGGGCTTTGCCTGCGTTACAAGCGACGCGCTCGGGAAAGCCCGGCGTCTGGACGACGCCTGCGGGCGCTACGTGGAATTCTGCAAGAGCACGTTCCCCAACGGGCTCGACCTCAAGGGCATGAAGCTTTACCTCGACTGCGCGCATGGTGCGGCCTATCACGCTGCGCCCGCCGTGTTCCATGAACTCGGCGCCGATGTGGTCTGCGAGGGAATTGAACCGGACGGCTTCAATATCAACCGCGGTGTGGGTGCAACGCACACCGACGACTTGGCCGAGCGTACCGCAAAAGCGGGTGCCGATTTGGGGCTTGCGTTCGACGGCGACGCCGATCGTCTCATCATGGCCGACAACAAGGGAAACGTCTACAACGGCGACGCGCTCCTTTACGTCATGGCTTGCGAGCGCATCCGCGGCATGGGCAAGCAGTCCGGCGTTGTCGGTACGCTCATGACGAACTTTGCGCTTGAAAAGCGCTTTGCCGAACTCGGCATCGGCTTTGAGCGCGCCAAGGTGGGCGACCGATACGTGATGGAAAAGCTCCTTGCCAAAGGGTGGCTCTACGGTGGCGAAAGTTCGGGGCATCTCATCGCTTTGGACTGCCAGACCACGGGCGACGGCATCGTGAGCGCTCTGCAGGTTCTTGCGGCCGTTGTGAGCACCGGCAAGACGCTGGCCGAACTCACGGCCGATCTGCAGCTGCTTCCTCAGGTGCTGGTGAACCGCCGCATTGCCAAGGGGTACGACTGGAAAGCGAACGTTAAGTTTGCCGAGGCTGTCAAGGCCTGCGAAGCCGAACTGGCTGGAAGCGGACGCGTGCTCATTCGTCCGTCGGGCACCGAACCGCTGCTGCGCATCATGGTTGAAGCGCAGGATCCGAAGACGGCCCGAGAGCTTGCCGAGCGCATGGCCGAGGCTTTGGATTAGCGATCTGCGAAGAAAGGAGACGGGCGGCGATGCTTCACGCCGCCGATTTCCTTCGTTCCTGTAAAATTGCCCGAATTATTGCGGGTGCGAGCCCCGCGGTTTGTTTGCGCCCTAAATTCGGGCGAACTGCTATTGGATTCAAGAGTTTATAGTTTATGAAACCCGACACTTACATGACGGCTGCCGAGATTCGCACGGCCTTTCTGAAGTTCTTCGAAAGCAAGGGGCACCCCATTGTGGCCTCGAGCCCGGTGATTCCGCAGGACGATCCGACGCTGCTTTTCACGAACGCCGGTATGAATCAGTTCAAGGACAACTTCCTTGGGCTCGATAAGAGCCTCAAGCGTGCGACGACCGCTCAGAAGTGCATTCGCGCGGGCGGCAAGCACAACGACCTCGACAACGTCGGGTACACGGCCCGTCACCACACCTTCTTCGAAATGCTCGGCAACTTCAGCTTCGGCGACTACTTCAAGCGCGAAGCGATTGCCTGGGCCTGGGAACTGCTCACGCAGGTCTACAAGCTTCCGGCAGAACGCCTTTGGGTGACGGTCTACATCGAAGACGACGAAGCCTACGATATCTGGAATAAGGAAATCGGCGTGCCGGCTGAGCGCATCGTTCGCATCGGCGACAACAAGGGCGCCCGCTACATGTCCGATAACTTCTGGATGATGGGCGACACCGGTCCGTGCGGTCCGTGCTCGGAAATCTTCTTTGACCGCGGCCCCAAGGTGCAGGGCGGCCCTCCGGGGAGCCCCGACGAAGACGGCGATCGTTACATGGAAATCTGGAATCTGGTGTTTACGCAGTTTAACCGCGACACCGCCGGCAACATGAACCGTCTGCCCAAGCCCAACATCGATACCGGCATGGGTTTGGAGCGTCTGGCTTCCGTGCTGCAGGACGTCGACACCAACTACGACATCGACCTCTTCCAGAATCTGATGCGCGCCGCCAAGGAATCCGTCGAAGCGGCCGGCGCCGAAAACGTCGATCCGCAGAGTCCCTCTCTGAAGGTGATTGCCGACCACATCCGCTCCTGCGGCTTTGCCGTTGCTGACGGCGTCAAGCCCGGTAATGAAGGCCGTGCCTACGTGATCCGCCGCATCTGCCGCCGTGCGATTCGCCACGGCTACAAGCTCGGCGCCCGCGGCCCGTTCTTCTACAAGCTCGTCGAGCCGCTGGCGCGCGAAATGGGCGACATCTATCCGGAAATCAAGAATCCGAAGATCGCCGAAGTGATCCGTGCCGAGGAAGAACGTTTCCTACAGACGCTGTCGAACGGCATGCAGATCCTCGACGAGGCTGTTGCGCACTGCAAGGACGGCGTGTTCCCGGGCGACGTTGCCTTCAAGCTGCACGACACGTACGGGTTCCCGGTGGACCTCACCGGCGACGTCTGCCGTGAACGGGGCCTTACGGTCGACACCGAAGGTTTTGAAGCCTGCATGCTTGAGCAGAAGAACAAGGCGCGCGCCGCGGGCAAGTTCAAGATTGCCGCCGACGTGCTCTTTACGGGCGACAACAACGAATTCCTGGGCTACGACACGCTTGAAGTTCCCGAAGCCAAGGTGCTTGCCGTTTATAAGGACGGCATTCAGGTCGAAAGTGCTCAGGCCGGCGACGACGTGCTCGTCATTCTCGACAAGACGCCGTTTTACGCCGAAATGGGCGGCCAGGTCGGCGACACGGGCATTCTCGAAAACGGCACGACGCTTCTGAACGTACGCGATTGCTTGAAGTTGAAGGCCAGCGTCTTCAGTCATGTCGCACATGTCTGCGAAGGCGAAGTGAAGACGGGCGACACCTTCAAGGCTGTCGTCGACGCCAAGCGCCGCCAAGCGATCATGCGCAACCACTCGGTCACGCACATCATGCACAAGGCTTTGCGTGAAGTGCTGGGCGAACATGTGGCGCAGAAGGGAAGTCTTGTGAACGACGCCGTCACGCGCTTTGACTTCCATCACGACAAGCCCATGACGGCCGAGGAAATCCGCCGCGTCGAGGAAATCGTCAACGCTGAGATCCTCGCCAACACCGCCGTACAGTGCCGCGTGTTGCCGATTGAAGAAGCCCGCAAGACGGGCGCCGTGATGCTTTTCGGCGAAAAGTACGGCGAAACGGTGCGCGTGCTCAACATCGGCACATCGATTGAGCTTTGCGGCGGCACGCATGTGGCGCGCACAGGCGACATCGGCGCCTTCAAGATCGTAAGCGAGGCGGGTATTTCCGCAGGCGTGCGCCGCGTGGAAGCGGTTACGGGCTTAAACGCCCTGCACCTGATGCAGAAGAATGCCGATCTGCTTGCCGTGTCCGCAGCCAAGTTCAAAGCTCCGGCCGAAGAGCTGCCCGAGAAGATCGACCACATGAGCGAAACCGTCAAGCGCCTTGAAAAGGAACTTTCCGAAGTGAAGGCCAAGCTTGCCGCCAAGCAGGGCGACGAAGCGCTGAGCGCAGCCGAAGATGTCAACGGAGTTAAGGTGCTTCTCACCACGCTCGAAGGGATCGACGCCAAGACGCTGCGCGAGACGATGGATAAGTTCAAGAGCAAGTTCGGCACGGCCGTGATCGTTTTGGCGGTTACGGGCGGCGAAAAAATTCAGCTTTGCGCAGGCGTCACGAAGGACCTCATCGGTAAGGTGAAGGCCGGTGAACTCGTCAACTTTGTGGCCGCTCAGTGCGGCGGCAAGGGCGGCGGCAAGCCTGACATGGCCATGGCGGGTGCAACGGATGCTGCCGCGCTCCCGGCGGCACTGCAGAGTGCTCGCGCTTGGATTGCCGAGAAACTAGCGTAATGATGAGCGACATACTTGACTGCTGCGGGCTGAAATGTCCGCAGCCGGTGCTCAAAGCCAAAAAAGCGCTCAGAAACGTCGAAGTCGGGGAGTGCCTTCGAGTGCTCACCGACGACCCCCATGCCGTGGAGGACCTGCAGGTCTTCTGTACGCAGGGCGGACACACGCTGGTGAGTCAAACGGCGTGCGAGGAAGACAAAACTCTGCACGTGATCCACAAAGAGCACTGAGAAAAGTTGATTTCGCAATCGGGCCCGTACGGAAAGTACCTGTGCGGGCTTTTCGTGTCGCGGTTAGAAGTCGAACGAGTAGAGCAGATCAAGGCTGTGCGCGGCGCCGGAACTCGCTTCGACAAAAAGCTGCGCCAACAGTCTGTAGCGCACCGTGATCGTTGCGATCGAATCGAAAAGCCCCATGGAGTACTTTACCTGCAGGCCCGGAAGAACATAGCCGCTCACGACAACCTGATAGTCGTCGCCCGCGCCGGTGGTCGAGACGTTGAGGTCGATGACTTTAAGCAGATGCGCGACTTCGGAGACGAACTGACCGGTCTGCGAAAGCCCGACGCTCAAAAGCGCCGCGGTGAGCGCCTCGTTATCGCTGTTGTCGGCGGATTCGAGCGACTGGCCGCGCATGATGTAGCTCATGGCTTCGGCCTGAGACATGGGCGGATCCGAGAAGATTTCCGTTTTGGG
>OOAH01002315.1_pt1 | contig 13536 bp, 13 predicted proteins | sample 1671801 | NCBI WGS metagenome assembly OOAH01 (sample SAMN06348194, study PRJEB24527) | human gut metagenome | biome: human gut; feature: ankylosing spondylitis patient; material: feces | host: Homo sapiens | place: China | collected 2015-10 | reverse complement strand
AACCCACGTATCCAGCTTGGAAGGCTGGTGTTCTACCATTGAACTACACCCGCGTGTCAAACACAAATAATATATTACCATACTTTTCAAGAATTGCAAGTGCTAATTTTATTTTTTTCGATTTTTGCAATTTTTAATCATTCTATAGGTAGGCAGACAGTTCTCTACTAAAAGCCGGTTTCGTACCAGTCTCTGCTTTTTCGGCACAGGAACTGTCTGCCATTTTACTGCTGATTCACAGGCTGCCCTTTTTTCACTTTTCCTTCGTAAAATCTTTTTCCCTGTTCCCACAAAATTGGCAACAGGAAAAGAACTATCCCCAAAATCATGACCACATTTTCTGAAAGAGCTGCTGCAGAATTTCCAAGAATAATTCCCACTGTTGAATCACGCATAAATGACAATTTTGAAGGAAAATGAATCTCTTCTGTGAATCTTTCAATTCTTTTTTTCACCTTTTCCAGATTATCAGAATATAAAAGAAGCAATGTACTTCCCATTTTTATACATTGCTTCTCTTCTCATTATATCCAAGATTTCAGTAGAAATTCTGCAAGCTCTCTTTCACTTTTCACTGTATGATCCGGCTTTGCGACACCAGGCTCTCCTGAAATAAAAATATGCTCCTTCCATTTCTACAGATTTTTTACATACAACGCCCGGATTGCATTCAAAACTGCAATCACCATAACACCTACGTCCGCAAAGATTGCAATCCACATATTCGCAATACCGATTGCACCGAGGATCAGACAGATTGCCTTGATCGTCAATGCAAAGATGATATTCTGATAGACAATGCGGATACATTTCTTTGAAATTTTGATTGCTTTTACAATCTTCAGTGGATCATCATCCATCAGGACAACATCTGCCGCCTCAATCGCTGCATCTGAACCCATGGCTCCCATGGCAATTCCGATATCAGCCCTGCCAAGTACCGGAGCATCATTGATTCCATCTCCCACAAATGCCAGCTTCGCCTTTGCCGGTTTTTCAGCCAGCAGTCTTTCCACCTGGGCTACCTTGTCAGACGGAAGAAGTTCACTGTAAACCTCATCCAGTCCCAGCTTTTCTGCTACCTGGTCTGCTACACGCTTCGCATCACCAGTCAGCATTACTGTCTTCTCGATTCCGGCAGATTTCAATGCTCTGATTGCCTCTTTGGATGTCGGTTTCTCCACATCAGAAATGAGAATATGCCCCATGTATTTTCCGTCAATCGCAATATGGATGATCGTTCCTGCACTGTGGCACGCAATCGGAGTGATTCCAAGCCGCTTCATCAGTTTATCATTTCCTGCAGCAACAAGCTTTCCGTCCACCTTTGCGGTCACACCATTTCCGCTGATCTCCTCAATTTCGGATACTCTCGTCCTGTCGATCTCTTTTCCATAAGCACGCTGGATGCTCCTGCTGATCGGATGAGAGGATGCACTCTCTGCCAGTGCCGCATATTCCAGAAGCTTCTCTTCTTCCATTTCACTATGATGAACACCATTTACCTCAAATACGCCTTTGGTCAGTGTACCGGTCTTGTCAAATACAACATATTTTGTCTGAGACATTGCCTCAAGATAATTTGATCCCTTCACCAGCACACCCTCGTGACTCGCTCCACCGATTCCGGCAAAGAAACTCAGCGGAATACTGATGACCAATGCACACGGGCAACTGATTACAAGGAATGTCAACGCACGATAAATCCATATATCCCACTGCGGGGCTGCTCCCATCGCCAGCATACGGACTAACGGAGGAAGGATTGCCAGTGCCAATGCCCCATAGCACACTGCCGGGGTATAATATTTTGCAAACTTTGAAATAAAGTCCTCGGATCTGGATTTTCTTGAAGTTGAATTTTCTACCAGTTCCAAAATCTTAGAAACAGTAGACTCTCCAAATTCTTTTATTGTCCGTATCTTCAGCACTCCGGTCATATTGATACATCCACTGATGATCTCATCTCCCACTTTTGTCTCACGCGGAAGACTTTCTCCGGTCAAAGCACTTGTATTCAGTGTTGAAGTTCCCGCTACGACTATTCCATCGATCGGAACTTTCTCTCCCGGCTGAACAACGATCACTGTGCCGATCTCTATTTCATCCGGATCTACTTTTTCCAACTTTCCATCCTGCTCTATATTTGCATAATCCGGACGGATATCCATCAATTCACTGATGTTTCTCCGGCTCTTTCCAACCGCATAACTCTGGAATAATTCCCCGATCTGATAGAACAGCATAACAGCTACTGCTTCGTTAAAATCTCCCGATCGGTCATAAATTGCAATGGCGATCGCTCCTATTGTAGCAACTGCCATCAGAAAGTTCTCGTCAAATACCTGTCGGTTAAGGATTCCTTTTCCTGCTTTTTTCAGAATATCATAACCAATGACCAGGTATGGGATCAGGAAAAGAATCATCCGCAAAATTCCCTTGACCGGTATAAAATTCAGTGCGGTCAGCAATACTGCTGCAATGATAATACGGATCAGCATCTTTTTCTGCTTCTTCGTCATAACCTTTCACTCCTTTTATTCTGCCTCTTACAGATAAATCTCGCAATCATCTTCTACTTTTTTGCAGTTCTTAAGGACATCTTTCATAACTGCCTTTACATCCTGTTCTTCCTCAAACTCCACGATCATTTTCTGAGTCATAAAATTAACTGTTGCAGTCTTGACACCTGCAGTCTTCTTTGCAGCTTCTTCCATTTTATTTGCACAATTTGCACAGTCTACTTCGATTTTGTAAGTCTTTTTCATAGTTCCGTCTCCTTTTTCAATCAGAATATCTTTTAGAGTTATCAATTAAATATTTGTTTAATTGTTATATCTTCATTATACAAATCAGGAGGGAAATGTCAAGAGGGAAATTTGTATCATGTTAACTTCCAGAAATTTTACAACTAAATCGATCTTCTTTCTCTTTATATAATACGTATGCACCCCAAACACACTATTTAATATCCATTCATAAACTCATCCATGTCTTCCAGTGCTTCCCTCAATTCTGGATTCCTTTCTCTTGATAGCAATTGCGATAAATGCATTAATTGCCACGGATCTGGTTCGCATGCAACATCATATGACATGTGTACCATTTCCCATAGAAAATCAGCCTTTTTTGTTTTTGGATGGTTCATACAGTATTCTTCAATTATGATTCTAGAGTATTCATCCATGCCTATTCTCCCCTCTTTCCTTGAATAAAATCTAAGATTTCTTCATAGCTCTTACTGCTTCCTTCAATTGCTTTCAATAATTCCTCACTTTGTATCGCCTTCTGCTTCTTATGCAATTCCTCCAGTTCCGCTGTCAGCCGGTCATACTGTTCACGATTCTTGCTGATTGCTTTCTCTGTTTTTGCTATCTTTTGCTCCAAACTTTCTTTGCTGATATTTCTTGCCATTTTATTTCCCTTTCAAGCTTTCACTAATATAATTCGCTTTATATTTTACCTGTTCTGCCCCAATCCCAAATGCACTCAGTATTACTTTCTGCACTTTTGTTACCGCATGATCTAAACGATATACTTTGTCCAGTTGTCGTGTCATTTCTATTTTCTCAAGCTCTCTGATTGCTGCCGGGACTGTCAGATAATTCGGTTTCTTAACCATCTCATCTGCCTTCTTTTTCAATGCCTTATATAGTTTACAACGAATAAGTAATGCAATAAATCCGATAAATATCTTATTCGATGCCGCCTCTTCGGAGGCAACCCGCAGACAATTGTTTCCCAGATATGATTTATCTGCACGGAATACTTTTTCCGATGCATCCCTGTTCTTATATAACCCGATTGCTTTTTTCGCATCCATCTTTTCGGAAGAGATAATCGCAAAATAACCACACAGATCCAATTCATCACGAATCACTTGCAGATTTGCTTCTCCATACACAAAGTGACCGGTATCTTTATTATAATGCAGATGGAAATATTTCTGAAACACTGGTCCGAACTCATGCTCTGTATCCTGAAATTTCGCCAGATAACTTTGCATTTCCTGAATCTTTTCTTCCAATCGAGCACGCTCTCCGGCAGCTTTCGCTGCACTGTAGTAGATATGCACATATCTTTTCTTTGTGTCTGCTGCATATACAAATGTATGTACCGTTTTTCCGTATACTCCGAATTCAGTGATCTGGTTTCCCCAGTCATTTTCAAAACTTCCTTTCTGTTTACGGATCTGTTCACTGATAAACTCTTTACAGCCCTTCACCATAATAATAAATGCAAACCCGTTTTGATCCATAAACTTCAGATTTTCTTTGCTAAAATATCCCCTATCTAAAATAAATCCAATGTTCTTGTATCCGTATCCTTTTATTTTTTCTACCATAAACTGTAACTGCGATACATCATTGATACTTCCAGGATATTTCTCATACATCAATGGTTCTCGGTTATTAAGGTCATATCCCACTGCATAGTTAAAAATTGGAAGTCCTACATCTATCTTAGCTGCTCCGAATTCCACCATGCTGATATTTCCGGCTTCACAGTTTTTATTTGTTGAATCATAAGAAATATAAATACGTTCCCTCTTGTTCCTTTCTTCATTCCAGTTATCCAGAAAGTGTTGTCTCTGATTTCCATTTATGGAACGTAAAAAATCCGAAATGGTTGAATCACTATAAATTTTCATATCTGGTGTAAAAAGTGGGTGATTGTACGCATAATCCGGATAATACTGTGCTGCGTTCCCTTCTGTAATAATCGAATAAGAAGCAAAATCCAAAATCATGCCAGCTGTTTTGGCTCCGTATATTTCTTCCAACTTCTTATCCAGTTCCATATCTTTTATGGTCTTATTTATAACCATATATGCACCTGCTTTCAAGCAGCTGCTTCTTCCAGTGTCTAATCGTTCTTCAGGTGCTTCTATTTCTGGAAAATATTTCTTAAAGTTTTCATTTGGTCTCATTTTTGACTCGTCATCTACTGAAACTTTCCCAATGGTAACTCTCTTCACTGTTGTATATTTTTTACTCGGATCATAAGTCCTATCATACTCATAGTAAACGTAACGAGCATTCCCTTTGCTTCGAAATGTGATTTTCCCTTTCACTTCTGGTATATCAACAAGATAATCAAGATACATATATATTGCCCTCTTTATTAGTAGTATTTACGACTAAATATAGTATAACATAAAATATAGTGGTTCAGTTGTCAAGACAAAAATTTAAGCTTTTTATAATGAACTGATATACATGGTTAAGAGGAGCAGTATCCCCCCTATGCTGCATAATCAATTAACAATACCGGATAATAGTAAGATGCAGGTGTCTGGTTATTGATTGCTGAATGACAACGTTCAAAATTGTATGTGTGTATGTATTTCCCGATTGCCTTACGAGCTTCCCGAATATTGGCATATTGAGTAAGGTATGCTTCTTCGTATTTGAAGCTGCGGAACCATCTCTCAATCATAATGTTATCAGCCCAACGGCTTTTGCCATCCATACTCTGACGGATATGGTTATCTTTCAGAAAACTCATATATTCGTTGCTTGTGAATTGGCACCCCTGATCTGAGTTTAAAATTACAGGTTTTGCTACTTTGAAAGCTTTTTTCAAAGCATTTATGACCATTCTGGTATCCAGAGTATCATCGACTTCCCAGCCTACGATACAACGGCTGTACCAGTCGATTATGGCTGTCAGATAAAGGAATCCTCGCTTGATAGGGATATAGGTAATGTCGATTGACCATGCCTGATTTGGACGGTCGATAGTGGCATTTCGCAGCAGATACGGGCAGACTTTTGCCTGTTGCATACGTTTGGAAAGATTCATTTTGGGATAAATTGCATCTATCCCCATTTCAGTCATATACCGGCGAGCTTTGCGGCGTCCTACTTTATGACCTCGCATTTTCAATTGTGATGACATCTGACGAGCTCCCCACGAAGGATTGTCTGTATGTAAGCGATCTATGATTGCTTTGCAGTCTAATTCTTCCTGCGATACAAGAGTCCCATTGTAATACACACTGGTACGATTGACTCCAAGAAGAGTTGCACCTGTTTTGACAGGAAGTTCCTTAGTCTTCAAAAGGCTTCGGACTAAATTTACTCTCATAGTCAGGTCCAAGTGTTTCTTCAGATTTTTTTTTCAACCAATCCACCTGCATGGTGAGTTGGCCAACCTTTTTCGCATATGCAGCTTTTTCTTTGCGCTCCATGGAAAGTTTCTCTTTCAGATTGTCTTCACGAGTATCGTCAAAGACAACGGAAGCTTTATCCAGGAACTCTTTCTTCCAATTGCGCAAAAGATTTGGTTGAATATTATTTTCAGCAGCTAACGTATTTAAGTCTTTTTCTCCTTTGAGTAGCTCAATGACTAGCTCTGATTTAAATTTTGCGGAGAAATTTCTTCTTGTTCGAGACATAATAATGATCCTTCTTTCTGTAGTATTTTCAGTATATCAGATTCATTAAAAAATGTCTCTGGAAGTGTCTTAAATTACGATACCATTATAAAACCTGCATTTTTTCAATTAAAAACGCAGGTTTTTCCTTTGTTTTCAAGGTTTTTTATGATTTTTTATTTCCTCATTTTCATTGAGTTGTACTTATTTCTGGAAGTTCACATCAGAACAATCTATCGCAGCGTGATCTTGCTCATCAACTCCAGTTACATGGGTATGATGAATATTACGGTGCGGCAGAGCCGCCAGTCCGGTGTGGCGAGAGCCACCTGTCCGGACTAACGGAGCCACCCCATTTTATTTATTAAGTTACTTTGCCATTGCAGGATTCAGTCCATACACTTCTCTCATAGAGAGGTCTTTAGATGGGTCAACACTTTCAATATCGATCTTATAAGAATCATACGATATACGATCCATGATGGCATCAGCAAGAGTACTTTCACCATCACAGATTTGCTGGTACCATTCACTTTCACGGAACTGAGAACAAAAGATCGTTGAAGATTTTTTTCGTCTTTTATGTATCAGTTCAAAAAGATTTCTGGCTTCAGCTTCTGTCAATTTAAGAAGCAGCCACTCATCAATAATCAGTACTATTGGCTTAGTGTATTTCTTCAGGGCAGTCGAGAAAGTTCCATTGTCCCTGGCAGCCTGTAAGTCCAATAATAGATCAGGAAGTCGTACATACCGTACTGAGTAATAGTGCTTGCATGCTTCCATGCCAAAGGCACAGGCCATGTAGGTTTTACCGCTTCCAGTTGCTCCAGTAATAAAGATGTTCCGGTATTCTGTAATGTATTCACAGGTTGCCAGACGATTAATCAATGCTTTGTTCAGTTTTCGCCCAGAATGATAATCAATTGCTGCAATGCTCGCATCTGGCTGCTCAAGTTCAGCCTGGCGGATCAGCCTTTTCAGACGATTGTTTTTACGGTTGCTGTATTCGACATCAACAAGCATACCGAACCGATCCTCGAACGGCACTTCCTTCATTGTAGGATCATCCATCTGGATGCGGAATGCATCCGCCATAGCAGTCAGACGCATTTCAATAAGTTTATCGATTGTACTTTGATTTGTCATGATTGTTTACCTCCATAGTATCTGGCTCCTCTGGTTATGCCGTGTGGTTTTTCTGCTTGAGATGCTTCTGGTTCAGTACCAGGTACATTCTTCACAGCAGCCAATAGATTTTTGATACTTTTATAGCTGGGTTTACCGGAATAAGAAAGTGCCTTAGCACAGACCTGCTCCAGTTTTCCAGGCGAATATTTTTCTGCCAGTTTCAGTAATCCCATGCAGCTTCTGTAGGATTGCTGTTCAATCCTGCCGGAGGTAAGTATTGCATCGACAACCTTGCTTGTGTTAATTCCAATCGAATCAGCCCACTTACGGAACCGGTCACCGTTCCATTCCAGATATTTCTGGTGTTCCTGTGGCATATGTTCTGTCACTGTAGAATACTGACCGCTTCTTCCATAGAGTCGTCTGTGAGAGGCAATACGATTGTGATTATAAAATATTTCAACCGTTGTATCTGTTATACGCACATCCACCTTATTTTTGATATACTGATAAGGCACGGAGTAGAACATTCTGTCTACTGCGATGTGATAGTTAAACTGGACGGTGGCTTGTTTCCACTCAGCCAGTTCAAAAGGTGTAGCAGGCAACGGAGCCAGTAATGGCATTTCTTCCCCAAGAAATAAACTGAGTCTGCTACATTCCTTTTTCTGAAATTTACGGGCGTTGTAGGCATCCAGTTTTTCACGGATTGAAGCATTTAATTCTGCAAGAGAGAAAAACTGCTCATTGCGAAGGGCTGCTGTTATCCATGTGGATATCTTTCCTACTGATCCCTCTACATTCGGTTTATCCTTGGGTTTCCGGATTCTGGCCGGAAGGATGGCGAGATTGTAATGTTCTGCCATCTCATGATAAGTTGTGTTTAAGGCAGTGTTGTACCAGTCACTCTTTTTATGATTCACTGCGGTTGTACAGTTATCAGAAACGAGCATAGGTGTGACACCTCCAAAGAAATCAAACATCTGGACATGAGCTTTGATCCAGTTGTCGATTTTCTCATTCATATATGCTTTTACAAAAGCATACTGACTGTAAGTTAATACACCTACAAATATCCATGCATCTGTGATTTCTCCGGTGTCCGGATCAATGATGTGGGCAGGGTCACCGGCCCAGTCAACTTCAATCTGTTCACCTGGTTTTCTGGGGATATGCATGGTAGCCCTGCGTTTTTCTTCATCCTTCTGGATGTAGTAGCAGAACTGAGAATACATTAGAGGCTCTTCGCTGCTCATGCGGCACTCCTCACAGTATTCTACCCAGAGAAGCTTTTTGTTTACACCATTTCGCAGAAGTTCTTTGCGAATGTAGTCAAAGTTTGGCATGCGTTTATTCGTTGCCGACTTATCCTTAGGAAACATCAGCTCCTCTAGTGCACTGTCGGTCATGTCGAAATCCAGCGGCCATGAAAGCTTGATTTCCGCTGCCTTTTTCAAAACCTTAGCGACTGTGTTTCTGGATACACCGCAACTCTGTGCGATGTTCCTCTCACTGAATCCTAAGCTTTTCAAGCGTAGGATTTCACGATACTTGGTCATAACTTATGACCTCCTTTATCTGTATTCACACCAAAGGTGTGTATTTACAGTATAAAGGAAATATATGTAATAGAGCCAAATAAGGTGGCTCTGAATTACCGGAATATATGGCTCTCATTCTCCGGAATGGTGGCTCTCAAAGTCCGGACAGGTGGCTCAGAGAGCCCCGGAATAATCAGGTATGATATGGATAAAAATGTAATTACCAGAATTGAAACCAACAAACGTTATGTCACAGATGTAGAGCTAAAAGCTCTTACTGAGATTTTCAATGTTTCCTATGAATATCTTATCGAAGGGAAAGAAGAAAAGTCATAGTACTCCGGAACCAGAGAGACCATGACTTTTTCGCCATCAATTAAATTTTTATAAATAATTTTGGTTTTCTTCTCAACACTCAAAATTTAAAGAAATTATTTTTTATTTAACTCAATCTGCATAATAAAATCAGACACCCTTTTCACGAATGTCTGATTTTAATTCAGCTAATACAATAGGAAAGTAGTCAAATGGATTTCCCCTTCACCCAGTTAACTTATTAATTTTATTCTTTGTGTATTGTACTGTTGTTTTATTGCATTTCTAAGCTCGTTCTTTTTTATTTGCAACTTTAAGCCATTTTTTCCTGAAAGTTTAATCTGTACTTCTGTAAGCAAATCAAGTAAGACTTCATCCATATGTGGGTTTTTCCCAAAATACCACATACTGTAATAAAACCCTAATTTTACTAATATTAATTTAAGAATATCTTTAGATGTCTCTTCCCCAATATAATTCATCAAAAATGTTTTAATGTTTCCATTTCCAATATCACAAAGTAAAAATGATAACATAAACCTTGTGAATTTTCTATTCTTATTGGCTTCAAGCAATTCCAAAATTACAACTTCCAATTTAGGTGTGCCAACATTATCTGCTACACTAAATTGAATAGCAATAGGAAGCACTATTTTTATCAAATCTAATATCCATTCTTTTATTTTATCATATTCTTCATCTGTCAAATCTGGACGTTTTTCTTTTATTTCATCTGGTAATTCTTCCTTGGTCTTACTTGTTAAATATGCTGAAAATTCATTTATAAATAATCCAAACTGAAAATTCATTCCTAAAATATAATTCTCAAGATGAATTTTCTTCTGATCTTTATCTTCCGTTTCAGCATTTTTTATTACATTTCCATAAATCAAAAGTAAATCCATAAAAGACTCACTTTCATCGACAGAATTAATTTTAGTTATTTCCATAGGGGACTTCTCTCGATTGGTTGAAGTTAATTCATCGACCTCTTCTATAGAATGTCGACTACTTGTTATTGCATCTTTAAATATTTCTTTGTCCATATTAAATTCAAAACCTATACTCAATTTTTCGAGTTCATCTAATATGTCCATATTTTCCAAAATTGTAGCCGCTATCTCATCTCCCAAACTATTTAATAACTTTGAACAATCTCGGACAATTCCTGAATAAAATGATAACTCATGTGCAAAATTAGCTCTATTCCCTTTTGCAGTCAATAATTCGTATAAAGCTGGTTCTCCGACAGCATATGATGCAAGACAATATTCCATAATACTTGTATTACTGAAATATACATAATCACCATTGACGCATAAAATATTTTTTTCAAAAAATATTTTATCAAATTTTGACTGGGACTTTTTAAATCCTTTCTTACGATGATATTCATCAACTAAACGCTCAAATTCATCAACTGTAAAAAAATATTCGTCTTTCTGGAACATTACATATGCTATATATCCGAGAAAGTGCTGCTTAACATCATAATCATAAGCACTTCTCTGAAATCCTTCAGCAGAAAACTTGTCTAAAACTGTCTCTAAATAAGTCCGCATAACCTTGCCCTCGTTAATTGGAACAAAATTTCTATCAACATCCCATATTGTCATAAATACAGCAATGTTAAAAGGAGTCATGGCAAAATGAATATTATTACAATATGCTACAATCTTCTGTGTCATTTCATTTGCATCAAATCCAGCTTTTCCCTCGCCCCACTTAGTAACCATTTCTCTAACTTGACGTTTTCCAAAATAGTCTAGATACATTGCTTTATATTTTGCACCTAAATTTGGTAATTCTTTTAAAGTATATGTTTGATAAAACTTTTCCTCAGCAGCAAAAACAAATCTATTATTCGGAAAAGCATTTGTAAAATTCTGAAGCCACAAAAGATGATCCGCATTTGAAAGATTTACATTATCAAAAAGACAAATAACTTTTCCATTTGATAGCATATTTCGTACTTGATCTTTTGTAATTGGTACATCTGCTGACATATTGTTGAACACAAAATTTTGACAAGCAAGTAAAATTCTATCTTTTCCTTTATTCAGTTTCATCATATCAATATATATTGGTATTTGTTCACTTTCACTACTTGTATGAAAAATACCAATTTGATGCAATATTGTTGTCTTTCCACATTCTCTTTTTCCTAGAATCAAAATATTTTCAGAGCTTTCTACTAAATCTGATAACGGAACCGGATCTTCCTTTTTGTTTTCTTTTCTACTTAATTCTGTACGCTCATATTCGGATTTTTCAAAAACTATAGGCTCTACAAAAAAATCCCTTATCTTATCTGGGGAGTAACTATCAATATTTTTTAACATGGCATATTTTTCAGTAGCTTCTTCGTAAAACTCTTTTAATTGCATTTTCAAATCATATTCTACTACCTTTGCCTCATCATAAGAAGTAAGTAGATATTCTGCTTTTCCATCTTTATTTATCCTAAGTGCCTTATCAAAATCTTCTCGTGGTGATTGTAAATATTCTCTTGAATAAATGCTGCATGTACTTAAATCCATATCAATATCTAAAATAGAATATCCAGAATAATAATTATCTATCGGATATAACTTTCCAGATGTATTGTATATCGTCTTATATTTCTGAGTACAAATTTGTTTATCATCCAAATCATGAACATGCCCACGTAAAACCAAATCAAAATAATTCAACTTTCTTTCTACATGAGTCATCTCAAGGTCTGACAACCAGTCAAGAGGATGGTGCATTAAACAAATTTTCAAATCAGCATCTTTTATGTTATTATGCAGAACACCAACCTGTTGCTCACCAATAAGCATTTTCCCTCTTTCTTCCCATCCTGCCCCTGTTGATCTCCACGCTGAATCAAGACCTACAATGCCTATATCAATTCCATTAATATTTTTATTTATCGAATAACCAAGATTCCATTTCTCTGCATCTGGAATATATGTTTTATACATATATTCATAAAAATATTGTAATCTACTTTTATATTCACTTTGCATATCATAGACAGTTTCGTTTATTTCTTGCAAAGAAGATATCGTAGCCAATCCTGCCTCTGTTCTCGTTGCAATCTTACGTTTATCCACTTCATGATTTCCTGGTACAAGTATAAACTCATTTTTTGTTAATCCTATTGCATTCAACAGCGGATGGATAAAATGATCTTCTGCTAACTGTATCTGCATTTCATTTTCAAAAGCCATATCACCTCTTCCAATTAGATCACCCGCAAAACAAACTAAATCTATATGGATTTTATTTTCATCTTTGACTTTTTCTATATCCTTAATTAGTTTCTCTACCAAAGAATCAATTTCTAATATCGAAGAGGCGTTGATATGTATATCTGAAATATGTAAAATTCCTATTTTCTTCATCACGTATCTTCCCTTCACTAAAGTTTCTCCTATGTTCTTAAACATAATTTATTATAAAAAAATTATACCGCATACTTCTCCAATTATCTACATGATTCACCATTATCATCATTTTATTTTATCCATAAAATAGTTTCTCTCCTATTAAACACAATCAGGTCTCCACAAGATAAATCGCCTAATAAATAGAAATACAAACTATCTGCAGCATATTGCTGTATAACCATAATAACATTATACTTCAACCTTAGTTTCGCAAGCGGTTCTTATACTTTTTTGTACTGATTAAATCAAATAATATTTTATTCTCATTGTAAAGAATTAGCTTTGTAACTCTCGTTCTATATACAATTTCTACTGTTTCCTGCCAACACTCCGGACTCTGAAAATTTCTGTCAATAAATTACTTGAATAACTCCACAATCTGAGGTAACATACAGAGACTCAATTTTGAAAGGATTTGATAAAATGTACTCCACAGAATTATACGATGAAATTTGTCTACTCTTAACTAAATATGAATCCGATGATGGTAATATCTCTCTAGAAGATTTTTATTCTCTACTTGTAAAAATTCAAAACAACTGGGAAAATATAACCACTTGTAAATATCAGATTTCTTGAATAATTCTATTTCACTCACACTACGCTACGATTTTCCGTTCAGTTTCTAAAATATGATTTCTTCTCAAATTGGAATCGAATATATGAATATAAATTCCACAAGTTTGGTCCTATGTCAAGATTTAGTACAAGTTAAAATGAGAAATTTCTACCCATTTTA
>OOAH01002311.1_pt1 | contig 13568 bp, 11 predicted proteins | sample 1671801 | NCBI WGS metagenome assembly OOAH01 (sample SAMN06348194, study PRJEB24527) | human gut metagenome | biome: human gut; feature: ankylosing spondylitis patient; material: feces | host: Homo sapiens | place: China | collected 2015-10 | reverse complement strand
GCTGGTGGCAATCGCCTCGTCAACAATGGCCACATCTGGTCCGATCGCCCTTGCTGCCTCAAACGCCGCCACCAGCGGCGTAATTACCGTAGCAGATTGTTGTTCCTGAACCTGCCCGAGCAGACTTTCTTTGCTCAATTTAAACTCATTAATCGCCTTTTCAAAACGGCGTTGATAATCACGGCGATGGTTTGCCGTGGCTTTCTCCAGTTCAGGAAGTAGCACCTTTAACGATGATTTAATATCGCCAACCACTGAGAGTTCACTACTGTAGGTGCGTCCCAGGTCGCCCGCATCGGCTGATAACTGGAACACTTTGCACTGCTCCGGCACTGCCTGACCTTCGGTATAAAGAATAGTGATAAGCGACTTACCACCAAGGGCAAAAATAGCATCGTACTGGCTTAATGCTCGGTTAATTTCCGTCGCTTTCGTGGACAGATTGCCCCGCCAGAGAGGGTGTGCTGTTGGGTAGGGGATCCGGTTCGGCCATGTTGAACCGTACACGTCAGCGGCAAGCATCTCAGCAAGAGCAACAACCTCATTGGCCGCTTCACTTTGATAGATTTCGTCGCCAGCAATCAGTGCGACGTTACCCGGAGTAAATGCCGCCAGCTTACTCGCCAGCAAAGGTAACGATCCTGCGACTGCATTGCGGTCGATAGTAGAAGGCGCGCCAATGCCAATAGCACTCATCGCCTCCATCACATCCATCGGAAGCGACAGGAACACGGAGCCTTTCGGTGCAGCGTCAGAATCGTGGAAGGCCCGACGAACTAATACCGGTAGCTGATCAACGTGGGTAACCTCCTGCGACCATTTCGCGAACGTTTTACCCATACCGACCAGATCACCCAACAATAATGGGTCGGTTGTCGTGTGGCGTGAATCCTGCTGCCCCGCCGTCACCACCAGTGGTGTCTGTGAGCATTTTGCATTCAACAGATTTCCCATGCCGTGGCCTAAACCACCGGCGGTATGCAGATTCAGAAAGCCTGGTTTTTTTGCTGCCTGCGCATAACCGTCCGCCATGGCGACTGCACTCGCTTCCTGCAGAGCTAACACGTACTGAATTGACGGTTTTCTTAACAGCGCATCCATAAACGGCAGTTCGGTGGTACCTGGATTACCAAACACATATTCCACCCCTTCACTTTCCAGAACTTCTAACAATACATCACCGCCGCGGCGTGCATTGGCATTCTGGACTTTAGTTATTGCATTACTCATAGACTGATCACCTCTGTCTGCGTATTCCTTCGCCCTGTCTGGCGGGTGATTCAATCTTAATAACAGGCATAACACCCTTTCCAATACTATATTGATGCCCAGCCATACCCTTTTAGGTATGGGAAGTCATGCGCTGTCCGTTAGCAAATGGAAAGCTATAACGGACTGAGACACTGACACTCAATAAAAGCCAGCCACATTATCGAAACCCTCTCTGATGTCTGCTATTCGCTGAATCTCGCCGCCGTGTAAGCGCACCCGTTTTATTTCCACGCACTTTTTGAGATTTCCGGGGTTTCAGCCATCAGCCGGTATTCTTCCGGCGTCAGGTTATTCAGGGATTCATGGGGGCGCTCGCTGTTATATTCAGCCAGCCAGCGCTCTGTCATTTCACGTGCTTCGTTCAGTGTTCTGAACAGATAAAAATCCAGTATTTCTGTCCGGTACATCCGGTTGAATCGTTCGATAAAGGCATTCTGTGTTGGCTTGCCGGGCCTGATAAATTCCAGCATCACATCATGTCCTGCATGCCTGACGTTAGCTCATGGCAAACTGTGCGGTCAGATAGCTGACCAGTTCACGCGTTATCGCTAGTTTTAAAGCTTTTTTTCAATAACGTCTTTCAGGGCGCGGCATTCGAGGCTCAGGTCCGCAAACATCTGTTTCAGCCGGCGGTTTTCATCCTCAAGGTCCTTCATCTTTTTGATATCAGAGGCTTCCATACCGCCGAACTTCGCTTTCCAGTTATAATAGCTGGCTTCGGAAATACCGGCTTCGCGGCAGACATCCTTAACGGTACGTCCGGCTTCGACAGACTTCAGAACAGCGATGATCTGGTGTTCGGTGAATCAGGCTTTGCGCATGGCGATCTCCTCCAAGGATATATTCAGTATGCCGGAAGATCTCTAAATGTGAATGGTCCGGTTTACCGGGATGCTTACACTTATATCTCTTGAACCATTATCCCCTCCAGACATTATGTTACGCTCACTCCTTGGATCAACTGTGGAGTTATATGCCCCTTAACTTTCTCTTCAATCTCGCTATGTATGCAACATCGAAAGCGTCGAGAACGTCGTGACCTTGGTCTGCTCGTCTTTAGTTTTGTCTGCAATTTTCCACAGTGATATAACCCCCCCTCTAATGTTGAGGGGATTATAATTTATTTTTGATCAGGAGGGTCGCCTTTGATAAGCAAACTTTCGGGTATAGGTTGAGGTTTTAACCTGTCAATAAGAGCATTAATCTGTACTGAATCTGATGATGCCCCGATAGCAATTGCATATGTTTTCCCGTCATACTTATGTTGAACAACGTCAAAACCAAGACTGGCCTAACGATGGCTGGCTCGTTGGCAGACTCAACAGTTAACTCAGTAACCCGTAATTTATCAGGAGCACTTACGGTTGAGACGGCCTAAATCTTATGGTTCCACGGGCAATGCCCGGTCTTCCTGGCTCAAACTTGCATTGCCTGATTGCTGATCTAGTTTCTCTAAAAAAGATCTCAGTACCGGTTGTCTCAACAGAAGTAACCTCCCCTTTTTCATTTACTGTGGCAAAATATGTTACAGTACCGCTAATCTTATTAGCCATAGCAGAAGCTGGATAATAAGGGAAAGGGCAACTTATGCGCACAGGCGATATTTCTTCTTTATTTTCAACAGCAAACGCTACATTTGATATTAGAACAGCACAAACCAGAGGTAATGTTTTTTTCATAAACGATACCAACTTTTGTTTTCCTTGTATCCATAGGCTACTGGAAGTTGAGAGTTCCTGGGCGTTTAGTTGCACGATATTTTATTTAACCCCATACCGTTTTTCCTTGACAAATTCAGGTTCTCTCCAGTTAGGGCCTTTATCGGGAAGAGGTTGACCTGTATGTTTTAGTTTTCCTTCCTTGAACAGTCTCTCATGAGTCCTTAGTAACTCACCATTAGCAACAGCATCAAAGTTATACCTAACATACATACGGTCGATGCTAGGATATGGAGTAATAGGTGAAAAATACAGAAGAACATCTTCCACACTTACATTTTTATAAATGCCTTCAAGATCTAGCATGATTTTTCCTCCCCTGTACTTCCTCACTCGAAATTATAAAACGCCCTTCCCTACCTGATTATCGCTACTTCTTCGGCGACAACCGGCATGTTCATGCGATCTTTGTAGGCGACGCCGGAAGCCACGAGGTCGACGTTGACCTTATCCTGCTCGTCCTTGGTTTTTGTTGCGATGTTATGCTTTGACATAGGCTATATCTCTGATGTAGATGTAGTTATCTTTCAATTCTTCAATCTGCCAGATCAGCATCCGTCGCTATCATTAGGCTGAAAAAATTAATGGCATCATCCCAATGATCTTTAAGCTCAACTGCAGCGTCCCAATCTCCTTTTCCCTTAAATAAAGCTCTAGGAGCATCGTTATGATTCAGCTCTTCGAATAATTCCATATTAATTTGATTTATAAAGTATTCTTTTAATTCTTCCCTTTCCTTGTTATCACTGTACTCACTATAATCTTGTATTATTTTCATCGCCTGTCGCAGGCTTCTAACAATGTTTGCTCCATCATGGAATGTCCAATCAGAACCTTGCTTCCCTTTGGCATATCCATTAGCCCTCTCTGCACAGTTCTTTAATGACTCATAAGCATTCATTCTGCTTTGCAGTTGAAGAGATTTCGTTGCTGTCTGTCTACTTAAGAATGCTGTATATGCCGCAGCCAAGCCACCAAATGCCGTAACTGCTGCAATAGCCATGTTCCAGTCGGCACTAGTAAATTCCCAATTCATAATTACTCCAAAAACTCCCCTCAGTTTGTGAAGGGAGTATACATCACTGCGCGGCTTTGCGTTTTGCGGGGGATTTAAGCATGCTCCCGTTACTTCTCGTGCTCGTCTTCATTGCTGAAGTCGTCGTCGATGGGCATCAGATACTGTGCCTTCTCCAACGCCTCTACCAGCGCATCAATGCGGTCTTGCTGATAGTTCCACGCTGTTACTACGTCAGACCCATGCGCGCCCCAATCGGCAATACCTGCACGTTAAGCAGCGAAAGACAGGTGTGAAACTTGCTATTCCACTCAATTTGCGCAGTGAGGTGCTGGACATTAGCCTGGCACAAGTGATCAAGCGCTGTAGGGATCGGGTTGTTAGCCCGTGGCTTCTTCACCACGTAACGTCCAGCGGGAAAGTAAAAGCCAGCGATCAGGTTGGCGAGAACAGCCTTAGCGTTTCCTTCAAACTCGCAGTGGATAGCACCAACCTTTCCATTGAAAGAGGGAAAACAATACCTACTTTCCATGAGCAGCGCTCACTGTCCGAACGTCTGTATGAGGCACAGGGAATCAACACCCAACAGCTGTTAGGGCACTCATCAGAAAAAATGACAGCACAGTATCACAACGATCGGGGTCTCGATTGGGTGAAAGTCAAGGTGTAGCTACGTGCAAAATTGGGCCGTACCCCCAAGCAAATTTAGCAAAATTTAAAAATTTATTTTGGGGAAAAGTTTTGGAGGGGTTTTGGGGAAGAAACAATCGAAAAAAAACCGGGCATCGCGCCCGGTTATCTTGTCAGCCCGAAATGGCCCTACGCACTCAGCCCACGATTTTTCAGCATCGGCTCAATCTGTGGATCGTGCCCGCGCCACTGGCGATAAAGTTCAGCTAAATCAGTGCTATTGCCGCGCGACAGAATCGCTTCCCGGAAGCACTGACCGTTCTCACGGATCAAACCGCCCTGCTCCACGAACCACTGATAGCCGTCGTCGGCCAGCATCTGGGTCCACAGATAGGCGTAATAGCCTGCCGCGTAGCCGCCGCCAAAGATATGGGAGAAATAGCTGCTGCGATAGCGCGGCGGAACGGCCGCCAGATCCAGGTGTTCTTCCTGCAATATCTTCTGCTCAAACCCATCCACGTCCTCCGGTATCGCCGAGGTTGACAGGCTATGCCAGCGCATATCGAGTAACGCAGCAGCCAACAGCTCGCTCATGTCGTAACCTTTATTGAAGGTTGCCGCACGCAACATATTGTCGCGTAGCGCTTCCGGCATCGGCTCCCCGGACTGGTAGTGCTTCGCGTAGTGGGCAAACACCTGCGGCTGGCTGGCCCAGTGTTCGAAGATCTGCGAAGGAAATTCGACAAAATCGCGCGGGGTATTGGTTCCGGAGAGACTGGCGTAACGCTGGCTGGCGAACAGCCCATGCAGGGTATGGCCAAACTCATGGAACAGAGTGATCACCTCATCCCACGACAACAGCGCGCTCTGCCCTGCCTGCGGCCGGGCGTAGTTGCAGACATTGTAGATAACCGGTCGCTGCTCCCGCAGGGTAGACTGTTCGACAAACACATCCATCCAGGCGCCGCCGCTTTTTGAGTCGCGTGCGTAGTAGTCACCGTAAAACAGCGCCATCCCTTCGCCGTTGTGATCGAAGATCTCCCAGACCCGAACATCCGGGTGATAGACGGGGATATCGAAGCGCTCGACAAAGCGGAGGCCAAAGAGCTGCGTGGCTGTCCAGAAGACGCCATCCTGCAGCACGCGCTCGAGAGCAAAATAGGGTTTAAGCTGCGCATCATCAATGGCAAAGGCAGCCCGCCGCACCTGTTCGCTGTAATAGAGCCAGTCCCATGCTGCGGCGCGAAACGTCCCGCCCTCGTTGTCTATCACCTGCTGGATGTCAGCCAGCTCTCGTTCCGCCCGCGCCCGCGCTGCCGGCGCGATCCGGCGCATAAAAGTTAATGCCTCCACCGGGGAGGCCGCCATTTGATCGGTCAGCGCCCAACTGGCGTAATCGGCCGCGCCCAGCAGCTCCGCCTGCTGCGCGCGGATCGCCGCCAGTCGCAGCACCAGGCGACGTGTATCATGCTCATCGCCCTGCTGATTGCGCGTCCAGCCGGCGGCAAAGAGATTCTCCCGCGTCTGTCGGTCGCGCAAAGAGAGCAGCGGCGGCTGCTGGGTGGTATTGGTCAGCGTCAGCAGCCAGCGGTCACTGAGCCCTTTTTCCCGCGCCGCGTCGGCGGCCGCCGCTATCTCCTCATCCGCCAGGCCATCCAGTTGATGTCGGTAATCAACCACCAGGCCACCGCTTTTGGCCGCCCCCAGCAACCGCTGCTGGAACTGACTTTGCAGGGTCGCCGCTTCGGTGTTCAGCGTGCGTAGCACCGCCTTCTGCGCCGGCGCCAGCGTCGCCCCGGCATGGACAAAACGTTGCCAGGTGAGGGTCAGGAGACGATGAGATTCGCTGTCTAATGCCAGCGCGTCACGCTGCTCATAGACGCTGTTCACTCGCTGAAATAAGGCCTCATTAAGCCAGATGTCATTCCCCAGTTCGGCGAGCTCAGCGGAAAATTCTTCATCCAGAGACTGAATGAACGGGTTGGTGTGGGCGCCAGCCATGGCGAAAAAGACCCGCGTCACTCGCGCCAGCAGCTGTCCGCTCTGTTCAAGGGCCTCAAGAGTGTTGGCAAAATTCGCCGGCTCCGGGTTGTCGATTATCGCGCGGATCTCCGCGCGCTGCTGCCGGACACCCTCATCAAACGCCGGGCGATAGTGGCAGTCCTGGATGAGATCAAACGGGGGTGCCTGGTAAGGCAGCAAACTGACGCTAAAAAAGGGATTTTGTTCAGACATCTTTCTCTCCTGCACAGGCTAATCCTGTAAGATTAGGCTTCTCCTTAAGGGGTCGCAATGATTTCCGTTACCGGTCGCCGTCTGTGCGTGCTATGGTATGAAAACACAAAAAGCGTTGAGGAACAGTAAGATGATTATCATGGTTACCGGTGCCACCGCCGGTTTTGGTGAAAGTATTACTCGCCGTTTCGTCGCTAACGGCCATAAAGTGATTGCCACCGGACGTCGTGAAGAGCGCCTGAAGACGCTGAAAGACGACCTAGGTGACAATCTTTATATCGCCCAGCTTGACGTCCGCAACCGCGCCGCCATTGAGACGCTGATTGCCGATCTGCCCGCTGAATGGCAGGCGATTGACGTCCTGGTGAATAACGCCGGTCTGGCGCTGGGTCTGGAGCCGGCGCACCGCGCCAGCGTGGAAGACTGGGAAGATATGATCGACACCAATAATAAAGGGCTGGTGTACATGACCCGCGCGGTCCTGCCGGGTATGGTGGAGCGCAATCGCGGGCATATCATTAACATCGGCTCCACGGCAGGCAGTTGGCCTTATGCCGGGGGCAACGTCTATGGGGCGACCAAAGCCTTCGTCCGTCAGTTCAGCCTGAATCTTCGTACCGACCTGCACGGCACCGCGGTGCGCGTCACCGACATCGAGCCGGGTCTGGTGGGAGGCACCGAGTTCTCCAACGTCCGCTTTAAAGGTGATGACGCCAAGGCCGGGAAAACTTATGAAAACACCGAAGCCCTGACGCCGGAAGATGTGACCGAGGCGGTCTGGTGGGTGGCCACCCTGCCGAAGCACGTCAACATCAACACCCTGGAGATGATGCCGGTGAGCCAGAGTTTTGCCGGACTCAGCGTTCACCGCCAGGGCTAACCGTCAGCCACCCGGCCTGCGGGCCGGGTATGGGCGGAACCGCAAAAAACGCGTAAAATAGTGCGCATAATCCCTTAAAAAGTAACCATCAATGGCCGCAGAATCGCAACTGAATCCGACGCAACCCGTTAATCAGCAAATTTATCGCATCCTCCGCCGGGATATCGTTCACTGCCTGATCCCGCCTGGCACACCGCTGTCTGAGAAAGAAGTCTCCGTGCGTTTCGATGTGTCGCGTCAGCCGGTGCGCGAGGCCTTCATCAAGCTGGCGGAAAATGGGCTTATCCAGATACGTCCCCAGCGCGGCAGCTACGTCAATAAAATTTCCTTGTCGCAGGTGCGCAATGGTTGCTTTGTCCGCCAGGCGATTGAGTGCGCGGTTGTCCGCCGCGCCGCCGGCATGATTAACGATGAGCAGGTTTATCAGCTGGAGCAGAATCTCCATCAGCAGCGTATTGCCGTCGACAGACAACAATCAAACGACTTTTTCCTGCTTGATGATGAGTTTCACCAGAAGCTGTCGATCATTGCCGATTGTCAGCTGGCATGGGATACGGTGGAAAATATTAAAGCCGCCATCGACCGCGTGCGCTACATGAGCCTGGACCATATCACCTCACCGGAGATGCTCCTGCGTCAGCACCATGAGATTTTCACCGCGCTGGAAAAACGCGACGCGGAGGCAGTAGAGCAGGCAATGAATGTCCATCTGCATGAAATCAGCGAGTCCGTGTTACTGATCCGCCAGGAGAACCGCGACTGGTTTAGCGAAGATTAATGGTCAGACGGCTGCCCAGGGTGGCTGACGCAGCCGTCGTCATTGAGGGGATTAACGGACGACCAGCACCGGCGTTTTGGCGTAGCGCAGAATCGACTCGGCGTTGGAGCCCAGCAGATGGGTGGAGATGCCCGGTTTGCGGGAGCCAACCACTATCACATCGAACTCTTCGTTATTACTGATAGCCAGAATTTCGTCGCGCACGTTACCAAAGACCACCCGGGTATGGATCCGCGACATCGGGATGTCGAACAGTCGCGCCACCTCGCGCATCTTTTTCTCCGACTCTTCTTTCATATAGGCTTCAAATTTACGAATATCCGCCGTAAAGCCGCGTAATAGTGAACGACTGCTGTTCGGCAGAACGTTGAGCAATGTGATTTCACCGTTTTCTGCAGTGGCGAGGAATTCCGCGTGACGCACAGCTTTATCACTTAAATCCATTTCAAAGACATCAACAGGCAATAAAATTTTTTTATACATGGCCCGTACTCCTTTTCCAGAGAAAGTTCTTTTTCAATGACTTAACTATGCCATTATGGCAGTAAATTACCAGCCATTATTCGGAAAAATAACAGCTAATTATCTTTAGTAAATCAGGGAAATATAGAGTTATGTATAGACATTGCGTTCGATCATCTTTTCAGCGCGCTAAAACCGATCGACAGCAAAAAAAGAAATATCAGCGGAAGGTGGCAGAGATAACAAAATAGCCGGTGTCGACGACGTGGCCGACACCGGAAGCGGATTATTGCTCGGCAGCCCACGCGGCGACAGTGGCTTTGGCCCCCAGCCGCTGCAGCGCCAGATAGGCGCGGGTCACCGCCGAGACGAAACGGGGCTCCTGCGGCAACGCCAGGCCGAAGATCGCCTCAATACCCAGCAGCGCTTTCACCCGCGCTTCACCCTCGGCGCTGGCCGCCACCGCCTGTTGGATAACCGGCAACAGCGGATCGCAAATCTCAATCGCCTGGCCGGCATCGTCAACGCCGCCGACATAGCGCATCCAGCCCGCCACACCGAGCGCCAGCAGTGTGAAATCTTGCTGGTGCGCCAGATGCCAGCGTACGGAGTCCAGCATGCGCTGCGGCAACTTCTGGCTGCCGTCCATGGCTATCTGCCAGGTACGGTGCTTCAGCGCCGGATTGCAGTAGCGGTCAATCAGCAGACTGGCATAGCGCGGTAGATCCACCCCCTGCACTTTCAGCGTCGGCGCCTGTTCGTCCAGCATCAGCGCCAGCGCCGCACGGCGGTAGTTATCATCCTGCATACAGTCGTTGATGTGCTGATAACCGGCCAGATAGCCCAGGTACGCCAGGAACGAGTGGCTACCGTTGAGCATCCTCAGCTTCATCTCTTCAAAAGGCACCACATCGGCGACCAGTTCCGCTCCCGCTTTTTCCCACTGCGGACGTCCGGCAACAAAGTTATCCTCAATCACCCACTGACGGAAAGGTTCGCAGGCCACCCCGGCCGGGTCGCGCACGCCGGTCAGTTGCTCAATTTTATCGAGGGTTTCCGCAGTAACGGCCGGGACAATGCGGTCCACCATGGTCGATGGGAAGGTGACGTTCTGTTCAATCCAGGCCGCCAGCTCCGCGTCCAGCGCCCGGGCGTAGGCGCAGACGACATTGCGCATCACGTGACCGTTTTCCGGCATGTTGTCGCAGGACATCACGGTAAAAGCCGGCAAGCCTGCCGCCCGACGGCGAGCCAGAGCCTCCACCACCACGCCCGGCGCCGATTTTGGCTGGTGCGGGTTGTGCAGATCGGCGACGATCAGCGGGTGATCGAGCTGCAGCTCGCCGCTGGCCGGCGAATGACAATAACCTTTCTCGGTAATGGTCAGGGAGACAATGGCTACCTTAGGCTCACACATCGCCGCCAGCACCGCTTCGAGGCCATCAACCTGGGCGTGCAGCGCCTGCTTCACCACCCCAACCACGCGTGCGGTCCAGGCGTCGGCGGACATTTCGGCCACAGTGTACAGCCGATCCTGCTGGCGGAGGTCGGCGATCTGCTGCTCGCCGCCGATGAGATTAACTTCGGTATAGCCCCAGTCGCTGCCATGTTCACTGGCAAGAATATCGGCATATACCGCCTGATGGGCGCGGTGGAATGCGCCAAAACCAAGGTGCACGATACGGGGGATCAGCGCGCTGCGATCGTAGCCTGGCAGCATGGCGTTGGCGGTTAAAAGGGTGTTTTCCATGATGACTCTCGTTGTTATGTGTCTCATCAACCATTCTCGGGGAGAACTCTCGAGGAGAATGCCTTTGTGTCCCAACCATCGCACGCAATTGGTATAACATCTTTGATTTCTGTCAACTACCATACAAGAAGATATGGCCGGTTCGCTGTCGGGAGTGAACCGTCACAAAATCATCGCTGATAGAATGGGAAACAGTCGCCGCGAGGAAATAAAAGAAGTCGACGAATAACACACCGGCCACGCGTCCCTGCGGGCCTGTCATTTAACCGGGAGTCCGGTCTGGCGGTTAGTCGATACGGGTTTTAACGATAAAGAAGTAGCACAACGCCCCGGTGAAGGTCACGCCGGCGGCGATCACCAGCGCCAGATTAAAAGAATGGGTGGTATCCACCACCCACCCGGTGACGATCGGCGCAAAGGAGGCAAACACAAAGCTGCCAAAGTTCTGGATCGCTGCCACCGAAGCCACTTTATGCTCTGCCACCAATACCTGCACCAGCCCCCAGGCCGACGTCCCGGCAAAATGGACGCAAAACAGCGCCATGGAGATAAAAGCCACCGCCTGGGTCGGCGTGGAGGATTGCACCACCAGCAGGGTGCCCAGGGCCGACAGCACCAGACCGATCACGATCGCCGTTTTCCGGGTTTTCGCCAGATCGTAACCTCTGCGCGCCAGGGCATCGACCACCAGGCCATTGACCCACATCCCCACCGCCGCCGCAAGGAACGGGATCGCCGCCACCCAGCCGGTACGGGCCAGGCTTAACCCCTGCTGTGCCTGCAAATAGCCGGGCAACCAGGCGATATACAGCCAGCCGGTGTAGTTCACACCGGAAAAGCCCAGAATCATCCCCCAGGTGGTGCGCCGTTTAAACAGAGCCAGCCATTCGCTAAATTTCAGCGCCGGGCGGGCCACCTCCTCGCTGGCCAGATACTGCTGCTCCTCTTCCTGCAGGGTGAAGTGCCGGCGATTTCGGTAGCCCACATACCAGCACAGACCGACCACGATACCGGCTAAGCCAATCACCACAAACATCGTTCGCCAGCCCCAGGCCAGTTGCATAATAACCAGAGCCGGTGGCGCAATGGCCTGCCCCAGCACCGTCGAGGAGTTAAATATCCCCACCGCCGTACCGCGCTCTCTTTGCGCATACCAGTCATTGATTGATTTCACACCGGCGGGCATAAATGGCGCTTCACCAATCCCGAGGCCAATGCGCAGCAGAATAAAATGCGAGAACGAATTGACCATCCCGGTCAGGGCCTGCATTGCGGACCAGAAAATCAGTCCGGCGCCGAGCACAATGCGCGGTCCAACGCGATCCAGCAATATTCCCGACGGCAATTGTGCGAAGCCGTAGGAGAGCGAAAAGGCGGAGAGCAGCACCCCAAACTCGGTGGCGCTGAGTCCCAGGTCGGCGCGTATCGCCTCCCCGGCGACGCTCAGCGAAGAGCGGTCAAGAAAGTTGACGATACCGGCGATAAACAGCAGCGTCAGGGTGATCTTCTGCACCCGACGGATACGCAGCGGCGTCGCCCCCGTCCGGGCGGCAAGTGTCTCGATAGCCATCGTTGTTCCTTACAGAGTCATAACAAAAGAGAATGTCTGATAAGTAAGGCAACAGGTCGACTACCATACAAGAATTAAGGTTTAAAAAAGTGGCAGCGATCACACAAGGCGAGCTCAGGCCCGCCCCCAGCCCGCTACGATGATCAGCATGCCGCACAGGGCGATGATCGCCCCGGCCCAGTCGTAATGGCTGAGCTTGACGCCATCCACGACCCGCAGCCAGAGCAAGGCGGTACAGACGTACACCCCACCGTAGGCGGCATAGACCCGCCCGCTGGCGGCAGGATGGAGCGTCAGGAGCCAGACGAACAGCGCCAGCGCCAGGCCGGTGGGGATCAACAGCAGCGGCGTGGCCCCGCGCTTTAACCATAGCCACGGCAGATAGCAGCCGATGATTTCGCACAGGGCGGTGGCAAAGAACAGGAGCGTTGTTTTGAGCATTAAAAGATTCGTAAATGAGACAAAGCGTTGAACCATTCTACGCGATAATGGCTTCTGCCCCACGCTGTTTTGTCGGCTATGCCCGGCAAAAGAGCTGTAGTAAACTTAGCCTGAGGGTTAACCCATCACTTAAAGGAAATCGTGATGAACATGACACTGAACAAACGCTGGTGCCTGACCGCCCTTCTGGCGTTGAGCGCCGTGGTCTATACCTCCAGCTCCTTCGCCGCCACCGACCGGCTGGTGATTGAATCTGGCGACAGCGCGCAAAGCCGTCAGCAGGCGTCGATGGAAAAAGAGCAATGGAACGACACCCGCAGCCTGCGCCAGAAGGTCAATAAGCGGGCGGAAAAAGAGTGGGACAAAACCGATGTCGCCTTCGACGCGCAGGATAACTGCCAGAAGAGCGCCAACGTCAATGCCTACTGGGAGCCGAACACCCTGCGCTGCCTTGACCGCCGCACCGGCCGGGCAATCAATCCCTGATCCGCTTCCTGTCAACGCTGGCGCCTGCGGGCGCCGCCTTTCATAACGCGCTGTTCAGCTTTAACCACAGGATTACCCATGACCGACGCGCTACACGTCAAACTCCGCCCCCTCGAACGGGAAGATTTGCGCTTTGTCCACCAGCTCGATAACAACGCCAGCGTCATGCGCTACTGGTTTGAAGAGCCGTACGAGGCCTTCGTTGAGCTCTCCGATCTGTACGACAAACATATCCACGATCAAAGCGAGCGTCGCTTTGTCATCGAATGCAATGGCGATAAAGCCGGGCTGGTAGAGCTGGTTGAAATCAACCATGTTCATCGGCGGGCCG
>OOAH01002296.1_pt1 | contig 13646 bp, 9 predicted proteins | sample 1671801 | NCBI WGS metagenome assembly OOAH01 (sample SAMN06348194, study PRJEB24527) | human gut metagenome | biome: human gut; feature: ankylosing spondylitis patient; material: feces | host: Homo sapiens | place: China | collected 2015-10 | reverse complement strand
TCGGCAAAATCGACTGACCTTTCTTTTTTACCCAACAATATCTTTAATTAAGGGAAACGGGAGAAAGTTTTCCGGATATCGGCGTATTGGAGTCCCTGTCCCATCTGTTGGAACTGCCGATTCAGGACATTGTGACCGGAGAGCGGGCGGGAGACCGGGAGGAGGCTGTGACGGAAGTCGTGAGACTGGCAAAGCTCCAGGAGCAGCGGAAACGTGAAAAGAGGATCCTGTATCTGATCGTGCTGGGGCTTTTGATCTATCACTGTGTCATCGGGATCTGTTTATTTTCCGGAAGAGGGTTGTTTGGGGGAAGAGATATTGCCTGCCTGGTGGCCGGAATCTCCATGGCGGGGACGCTGACGATGCTGGGGCTTGTATACCGGTATTTCGGAAAGGAAGAGGATGTGAAAATGATTCCCTCCAGTCAATTAAGCAGAGGACTTGGAATAGCATCCCTTGCGATGCTATTGTGGAGTGTTGGAATCATGTATTTAAGCTTCGAAATGGTCCGGGCAGGAAGTGTTCCCCTTGGTATGGAACTCAGCTCCCTGGGACCGTTTTTGAACAATCAGCTTTGTGCGGGCTATGCCCTGAATGTAATATTTCTGGCAGTGGAAATGTACCGTCTGCTCATGGAGCGGACGGTACTGCATCCGGGATGTGTGATCTCACCGGCGGTCATCTATCTGGATTTCTTTTACATAGACATTCTGGGCCGGATGGATACCCTGGACAGCGTCTGGAAGTCACTGGACAGGGGGACGGTACTCATTTTGCTGGAGGCAGTGTCGGGAATTGTATTTCTGTTTATACAGTCCCACCGTTCTCATTCTCACGCATCCGATAGCCTACGCCGATCTCCGTGAATACATACTGGGGCTGCGCAGGATTCTGTTCCAGCTTTCTGCGGATGTTCGCCATGTTGACCCGGAGGATCTGATTATTATTGTCCATATAGGGACCCCAGATGGCATTCATGATATAGCTGTAGGTCAGGACTCTTCCGGAATTTTCCGCTAAAAGTGTAAGCAGCTGGTATTCGATCTGGGTCAGGTGCACCTCTTCGCCCCGCAGGCGGATCAGTCGTTTCTCGAAATCAATCTCCAGATCCAGTGCCTTATACACATGACCGGGAGCCTGGGCGTGGCTGTGCCGCAGAGAAGTGCGGATCCTTGCCATGAGTTCGCCGGTGCCGAAGGGCTTTGTGATATAATCGTCCGCCCCCAGATCCAGAGCGGAGACCTTCTCCTGCTCCTTGGTGCGGGCAGATATGATGATCACCGGAACATCGCTCCAGGAACGGAGCTTCTGTAATACCTCCAGTCCGTCCATGTCCGGCAGCCCTAAGTCTAGCAGGATCACGTTGGGGCAGAAAGAAGTGCTGAGACTAAGTCCCTCTCTGCCGTTTAAGGCATGCATGATCTTGTAGCCCTCCCGGTCCATGGTAGCGGTAATGAAATTACTGATACTTCTATCGTCTTCGATTAAGAGAACTTTGATCTTATTCATATCTGAGCTCCATATCCTTTCCGGTATTTTCAACAGTTCTATCGTATGTGGCTGAGAGTACACTTATTTTTCCGAAGCGAGAGCTTCCGCCTTGGGAAGTGTGAAACAGAATTCCGCGCCATCCGCGTGATTCCTGCCACTCAGCGTTCCGTGATGGGCGGTGATGATGGTCTTGCAGATGGACAGACCGATACCCATGCCTTTGCGGGAATCCGAGCTCCGGGAATTGTTGTAGGTACCCGTCTCGAACAGATTCTGTAATTTTTCTTCCGACAGTCCTTTTCCGTAGTCTCTCACAATAAAAGAGACATGCTCCGGATGATCCTCCACGATGAAATCAATGGGCAGGATACTTCCGGAATGAACGATGGCATTTTCCAGCAGATTGATGGTGACCTGCTCGATCAGCACCGCATCCATGGGGATCATCAGAAATTCCTCGGGGATCTTGACCCGGATGGCGGCATCGGGATAGCGCTTTTTCAGCTTCTCCAAAGCTTCTCCCACCACTTCCTCCACCGGTTCCTCTGTGGTATTGATGCTTAAGCTGTCTCCCTGGATACGAGTGACGGACAGCAGATTTTCCACCATATTCAACAGCCAGTTGGAATCCTCATAGATGTTGGTCATAATCATACGCTGCTCAGTGGAGCTCAGATCCTCCTGACTTTCCAGAAACAGGGAACTGTTGCCTATGATGCCGGTAAGCGGCGTGCGCAGATCGTGGGAGATGGCGCGCAGAAGATTCGCACGCATCTTTTCCATTTCGGCCTCTGCCAGCCGCTTTTCCCGCTCTGCGATCATCTCGGACTGGATGGTCATATGAGAGGTCATGGTACACAGGATCAGAGTGATCCCACTCATCAGCAGGAAGGTGATAGGGTAGCCGGTCAGTGTGAAATTAAGCTTATAATACGGATAGGTGAACAGATAATTGATCGCTATTACGGAAAAAAGGGTGCAGGCAATGCCGTAGCCGTAGCCCACCGTCCATCTGGCGATGATCACCAGTGCCAGAATGTAGAACAGTGCTACATTGGCATGGTTGTCCGGGACAATATGCTGATATAAAAAAGAGGCAAGTGTGGCGCACAGCATGCAGGCAGCACAGATCAGGATACTGATGGCGTGCCTGGTAAAGGGTGGTTTTAAGCGGAAGCTTTTCCGCGGTGATTTTTTATCGGAAAATGATCGGAACACGGTGTGATCCTCCATGAAATATTGTTAGTTGTTTTGTAAATTTATTATAACTATAGTACCATTACTTTGCAATGCAAGGTGTAAAGAAGTAGTTAAGGATATATGAAAACCGGAATATTTTCCCCTAAAGCTACGGCAAAAGGCAGGTATCCTCAGGAAAATCCAAGACACAAAAAATAGGAACATATACTTTCGTTAGGTTGACATCAGGAAAAACATTAGATTAAAATGTAGTATGGCGGCGGTTCTGAAAGGGCGGACCGTCTATGTGGACAGGAGAGGAATAGGTTATGTTTCTGACAGGATTGGCACTATTGCCGGCCATCGCACTGGTGGTATGGATTTATAGACAGGATAAGGTGGAGAAGGAGCCGAGGGGATTATTGTGGAAAATATTCCTGTTCGGTGTATTGTCTGTGATCCCCGCCATGATACTGGAAATCATTCTGGATGAAGTATTTCTGGTATTTATGGATGCAGATACGCTGTGCTACGTGATCCTGGATAATTTTATCGGGGTGGCACTGATCGAGGAACTTTGCAAGATGAAGGCGGCCAAATGGGCAGCCTGGAAGCATCCGGCCTTCAATTACAAATTCGATGCCATTGTGTACTGCGTGACCTCGGCTTTGGGATTTGCCGCCATTGAAAATGTCATGTACTGTCTGGACGGAGACGTGGGAACGGCGGTGACCAGAGCACTCCTGTCCGTGCCTTCCCATGCCATCGATGGCGTGATCATGGGATATTTCTTCGGTGTGGCGAAGGAGGCAGAACTTGCAGGCGATAAAAAACGCAGGAAACGCTACCTGAAGCTCAGCGTGTTCATGCCGATGATCGAACACGGTATCTATGATTCCGCATTGTCTCTGGATGCGGACTGGATCTTCGTTTTCTTTTTCCTGTTTGTGATCGTGGTGGATGTCTGGGCCTATAAATTTGTGAAAAAGCAGTCTGGGCAGGACCGGGAGCTGTCTGCATAAAGATTGCGTTAAGAACCCGTGAAAATTTTATAAATTCACGAAAAACGGTAGGATCGGGTCTTTGCTTCATGTTAAGATAAAGAAAACCTAAAGAAAGGAAAGACCAATATTGAAGTTATTGAATCCAAAGATCCGGCAAAAATTTGCAGAATCCTTGAAGGCGGTCCTGCCGGTAGTAGGGATCGTGATCGTATTAAGCTTTACCATAGCCCCCATTACCTCCAGTATCCTGCTGTGCTTTCTGGTGGGGGCGGTGATGGTCATGGCCGGTATGATGTTTTTCACCCTGGGTGCGGAGATGTCCATGACCCCCATGGGAGAAAAAGTGGGTGCCAGAATGACCCAGAGTAAAAACATTCTGCTGATCGTAGTGTTATCTTTTCTGTTGGGAGTGGTGATCACCATTTCTGAGCCTGACTTACAGGTGCTGGCGACACAGGTGCCTTCGGTGCCGAACATGACGCTGATCCTGGCAGTGGCAGTGGGCGTTGGAATCTTCCTGGTCATTGCCCTTCTGCGTATGCTGATCGGTGTGGCACTGCCGCCGTTGTTAACTTTTTTCTACATAGCAGTGTTCGTTCTTGCATTTCTCGTACCGGAGAACTTTCGGGCAGTGGCGTTTGATTCCGGAGGTGTGACCACGGGACCCATGACAGTTCCTTTTATCATGGCTCTAGGTGTCGGTATTGCGTCCATCCGTAATGACCACCATGCGGCGGACGACAGTTTCGGTCTGGTAGCACTGTGCTCCATCGGCCCGATCCTGGCGGTCATGGTGCTGGGGCTGATCTATAAGCCGACCAATGCGGATTACCAGCCGGTGGCGATCCCGGAGATCTCTGATTCCGTAGAACTGGCGCAGCTTTTTGCTCATGGGATTCCGGATTATATGAAAGAGATCGCACTCTCATTACTTCCCATTGTATTGTTTTTCGGTCTGTTCCAGATATTTGCCCTGCGGCTGTCGGGGAAGACACTGGCGAAGATCCTGATCGGTCTGGTGTATACTTATATCGGTCTGGTACTGTTCCTGACCGGCGCAAATGTGGGCTTTATGCCTGCCGGTAATTACCTCGGTCAGGTCATGGCAGCCAGATCCTACCGGTGGGTACTGGTGCCGGTGGGAGCACTGATCGGTTACTTTATCGTAAAAGCGGAGCCCGCGGTCTATGTACTGAATCATCAGGTAGAGGAGCTGACGGACGGTGCAATCTCAGCCCGCTCTATGGGCGTGAGCCTTTCCGTGGGTGTCTCCTTATCCGTAGCACTGGCGATGATCCGCGTGCTGACGGGGATCCCGATTCTATGGTTTTTGATCCCGGGCTATGGTTTGGCAATCGGACTATCCTTTTTTGTACCGAAGATATTCACAGCGATCGCCTTCGACTCCGGCGGTGTGGCGAGCGGTCCCATGACAGCTACCTTTTTACTGCCGTTAGCGCAGGGCGCCTGTGTGGCGGTGGGCGGCAATTTAGTCGCAGATGCTTTCGGTGTGGTAGCAATGGTAGCCATGACACCGCTGATCACGATCCAGATATTGGGAATGGTATATCAGTTAAAGCAGCAAAAGAGCGGTGCAGGCGTATTTGCCGGTGCGGCGGATGCATTTGGTGCTTTGGATGAGAATGCCATCATTGAACTGTAGGAGGTGTGCCCATGAGTGAATTATATATGATGGTCACCATCACCAATCGTCAGCTGACGAGGAAATTCGTGGAATGCTATAAAGAAAAAGGCGCACAGGTCGGCAGTGTTACCGTCGGCATGGGAACCGCGGCGAATGAGATCTTAGATTATTTTGGACTGGACGGCATGGAGAAGAGCGTATTGTTTCATCTCGTCACAGATGCTGCCTGGCGGCAGATCAAGGCTGCTCTGCGTAAGAAAATGCAGATCGATCTCCCGGGAATGGGAATCGCATTTATCATTCCCGTGAGCAGTGTCGGTGGTAAGAAAGCATTGAATTACCTGACCTGCGGGCAGGAATTCGTAAAAGGAGAGGAGTCCACATTGAAAGAGACGAAGAATGAGCTTCTGGTAGTGATAGCCAATCATGGATATACGGAACTGGTCATGGATGCAGCGAGAGAAGTACATGCGGCAGGCGGCACAGTCATCCATGCCAAGGGCACCGGAACAGAGAATGCACAGCAGTTTCTGGGCGTGACACTGGTGCCGGAAAAAGAAATGTTGTTCATTGTGGTAAAAAGTGAGCAGAAAAATTCCATCATGCGTGCTATAATGGAAAAAGCAGGACTGGAGAGTAAAGCACAAAGCATAGTATTCTCCCTTCCTGTGACAGATACTGCAGGCATGCGCCTGATGGAGGAGATGGGAGAGACATGACAAACGGCTTATCCGGACCCAGGAAGCAGTTCCTGGACGTGCTCCGGGTACTGGCAACCTGTGCAGTGGTGCTGATGCATGTACTGACAGGTGCGACAGATGTGACAGATGCGTCGATAGTGCCGGAATACCGGTCATTATTGCTGTCAGTTATGGATCTGGTGACCTGGTGTGTTCCTATATTTTTATTGATCTCGGGATATTTGTTCCTGAATCCGGAACGTACATTGACTTATCCGGTCATGATTAAAAAATATTGCAGGAGGATTGCACTGGCGATCCTCCTATTCGGCGTTCCGTATGCAGCTTCTGAGCTGGTAGTGGCGGAGCGGTCCTTCCGGGTCATGATGATCCCGGAGGCACTGAAGATGACTCTGACGGGACATACCTGGTCCCATATGTGGTATCTGTATTTGATCTTGTTTTTATATCTGATCACGCCGCTTCTGAAAAAAGTGCTGCGGGTGCTGCCGGTGTGGGGTGTTGCGGCAGTGATGGCAGTGATCTTCTTAGGAAGCAGTGTGGCACCGTTTCTGAATAAGGTACTGGATGTCAACAGTATTCCGGTATTGCCGGATGGCGGTGTGTATTTCCTGTATTATCTGTGTGGATATTTCTTCGCGGTGAGAGAAGTATGTGTGGACAATGGAAGAAACGCAGGCGGGCAGATGATGGAGTCCGGAAGTGGTAGAAGAGCCGGAGAAAATACGGAATGGTGCGGAGAAACACAAAATGTGGAAAGTCGGGCATGGAATGTATGGCTGACAGCTGCAGTAGCGGTTCTGGCTCTGGGAATGATCCTGGGCAGAACACTTGCGGGATTCTCCATTCAGATGGCATACAATTATCCGTTTACAGTACTGCTTGCAGTGCTTCTGTTCGCTGCAGGATGGAATGGGGGAGGAGATGGCGCGGCTTTGGCTGCCCGGGAGAAGGACAGAATACACCGGATCCCCTGGCAGGAGGCGGGAGCCTTGAGCTTTGCCGTATACCTGGTACATCCGGTGTATGTGAACCTACTGTATAAATTTGTGAAGATCACACCCTTTACGGTGTTGGAACAATGCGGTGTGCAGTCTGTAGCCGCGGGACAAGCGGTATTGATTTTGCTGCTGGCTGCATTCTGCCTGGTAGTGCTGGCACTGGCAACGGCAACCGCATGGGTGCTGCGCAAGATCCCGGTGTTAAGAAAATATGTGCTATAGAAGAAAGGAGCCTCACGAGGGGGCTCCTTTTTGCGATTGCTTGTTATGCGTATAATTTAGTCACGCTGCCAGCGCCCGGAAGCGCCGCAAGGCAGTACCAGCCCACTCTCGGTGACAGGGAGGCCGATCTCTTCGGCTTCCACATGACCGCCGAACTTTTTCGTCAGGGTGGAATTCATCATATAGGATAGCACGGCGGGCTGCAATCCTGTAGTGTAGGAATTGATCAGGAAGAACAGTGCATCATCGGATAAAAGCTGTGCGGTCAGTCCTACGAAATCCCAGATATTATCTTCTATTTTCCAGATCTCGCCCTTAGGACCTCTGCCGTAGGAAGGGGGATCCATGATGATGCCGTCGTATTTGTTGCCACGGCGGATCTCACGCTCTACGAACTTCATGCAGTCGTCCACCAGCCAGCGGATAGGAGCATCGGCAAGCCCGCTGGCAGCAGCGTTCTCCTTCGCCCAGCCGACCATACCCTTGGACGCATCCACATGGGTCACAGCAGCTCCCGCAGCCGCAGCGGATACAGTAGCACCGCCGGTGTAAGCGAAGAGGTTCAGTACTTTCACGGGGTGGCCTGCCTCATGGATCAGACCGGAGAACCAGTCCCAGTTCACCGCCTGCTCCGGGAACAGACCGGTATGCTTGAAGCTGAAGGGCTTCAGATGGAAGGTCAGAGGATCAGCCTTACCGGAGGCTTCCTTCTGAAAAGGCAGGGTGTAATGAATCGCCCATTCATCCGGCAGATGGAAGAACTCCCATTCTCCGCCGCCCTTCGCACTTCTGTGGTAATGACCGTTTTTCTGCTTCCAGCCCTTATGATCGTGGGGCGTCTTCCAGATGACCTGGGGATCCGGACGGACGAGAATATAATCTCCCCAACGCTCTAACTTTTCTCCGCTGGACGTATCCAGCACTTCATAATCTTTCCAATGATCTGCAATCCACATATAGAAACCTTTCTGTGTGTATACTTTGTAACTAACTTTTATAGGACATAATAATAGAATATAATACCGGAAAGACTTTTTCAAGGAATACTTGCTATTGAACCGCATTGAGCCATTTAAAGTCCTCTTCGGTCGATTCATGACATATTTGGGTCGATTCATGCAGCCCCTGGTTCCGCTGAGAGAAAGTGTGGTACGTTATCTTTAAGATAATGGGTATCACTATGCCCATCGGAAAGAGGTAAAACGCTATGAAAAAACGAGTATTGAGCATGTTACTGGCATTTATTCTCTGCTTCTCAACACTGCCCATGACAGCATTCGCACAGGAGGCTGATGCGGTGGCAGAACAGGAAGAACAGCAGGAAACAGACTCTGCGGCAGAGCAAGAGGAAGCAGAAGCAGCTGCGGCACCGGGGGAAGAGACTCCGGCTGATAAGAGCACCACTGCGGCAACTCCCGGTACGGAAGATTCCACTGCGGGCGAAGCCCCCGATACTGTGGAACCCTCAGTGGAAAGTGTCAGCGATAGTGATGCCGGCACGCAGGATACCTCGGCAGACGATGAGAAGAAGGCAGCAGTGCAGAAGGTACAGGCACTCATCGATGCTCTGCCGGACGAAGTGACGGTGGAAAATGCAGAAAGTGTCGGTGCGCAGCTGGAAGCCATCGACGAGGCTATGGAGTCACTGACCAAGGAGCAGATCGCAGAACTGGATATGACACGACTTCATGCTATTTCTGAAGCGTTGAATACACCGATGACGGTTCCGATGACGGTGGCGGAAGGTCAGCATGTTGACCATCCCATCTGCGGCGCGACATGCACAGATAAGTATAAGCATAGCATTGTGACAGAGTGGAAGTCCATAGACAGTGAAGCAGCACTGCAAGCTGCAACGGAAGGATATTACTACCTGACTCAGGATATCGTGACAATGGAAACATGGAAACCGAACAATAACGTGGTGCTTTGTCTGAATGGTCACAGCATTGCGGCAAACGGGGATTTTGTTGTCATTGAGATAGATAAGGGACAATTTACTCTCTGTGACTGCAATAGTAGTGAGAGTATGCACTATTTCACCACAAGCAAGGAAGGTCTGTTCACTCGATGGGTGCCGTGCGAGGAAAATACGGAGAACCGCATCTCCGTTACAGGTGGAGTTATCACTCACAGCGTGGGAAGGTCGGATTTAGGTGTGAAAGTGGATAATAACGCCACTTTTACCATGTACGGTGGAACTATTTGTGGTAATAAGCTCCAAGGCAGTTATAATGGAGCCGGTGTGTATGTGCATAATAGCACATTTAATATGTATGGCGGTGCAATCAGAGGCAATGCTGCAAGTTGGGGTGGTGGCGTCGCTGCGCTCGGTAGCACATTTAACATGTATGGTGGTGTAATCAGCGACAACATGGTCTCTGCTTCTGCTGGCGGTGTACTGTTGTCGGACAAAAGCGTCATGAACATGTCCGGCAATGCACAGATTAGTAACAACATTGCTCCCACCAAATGGACGACATCAGGTGGCGGAGTGTATATATTTGCCAGCACTGACGGAGAAGTCGGTAACTGCTTATATATGTCCGATAATGCGAAAATCAGCGGCAATACAGCCACCCAAGGAGGTGCTGTGTATGTACGTAAAAACGGTCAGGTTACCATGAGCGGCAATGCGCAGATTAGCAATAACACGGCAACCGAGAATGGTGGCGGCGTCTATGTAGAAAATAGTACTTTTAAAATTGCCGGCGGTGCTCCTCGGGTCTGTGACAACTTGTGTCAAGATGTTCAGAACAATGTCTATCTGGCTACCGGCAATGCAATTCGGATTAGTAAATTATCCACATTCGCCGGAAAAATCGGCGTATCCACCCAGGATACACCCACCGAGAGCAACCTCGTAACGGTTGCCGCGGTAGCTGTGGAGGCTGGGGGTGGCGGTCACCTGACCGAAGAAGATTTGGATCATATTTGCAGTGATAAAGAGAACCTCTATCCAGTTCTTGTGGGTGGCGAGGTGAAATTGTCGGCGACCGAACCGCATCGGCATCCCGTTTGTGGCGCAACCTGTGGTGACAGCGAGAATCATGGAAATCAGACCTGGATAGGCGTTTCCAATCTGACTGACATCAAGAGTGGGGGCTATTATTATCTGACAGACAATGTTAAATTGAATGATACATGGATCTGCACTTATGATGTAGCACTCTGTTTAAATGGAAAAACAATCACCTGTGCAGCAGAAGTTGATGCCATTCAGGTTGCGAAAGGAACGAAGCTGATTATCACCGACTGTCAGAAAGTGGTCGGCAAGATTACCCATGCACAGGATAATATAGGACGAGGTATAATGTCCTTGGGTACCTTGATACTGTATAACGGCGAAATTACCAAAAACCAGATTGCCAAAGGTAGTGGTGCCGGTGTATACGTAGATGGTGGTAATTTTTACATGTATAAGGGCAGTATCTCTGATAACAAAGTAACCATAAACGGTAACGGCGGCGGTGTGTATGCAAAAGATAGCACCAACTTCGTTATATCCGGTGGTAGTATTGACAGCAACCATGCACCGTCTAGCGGTGGTGGTATATACTATGAATCTACAATTAGTAAGTCAGTAAAATTCAATATATCTGGTGGTAATATCGTTAGAAACACAGCCGTTACTGGTAACGGTGGTGGTATATGGCTGAAGAGTGCATATGGAAATATGAGGTTTACCATGTCCGGTGGTAGGATTTCAAACAACGTCGCTAGCAAAAACGGCGGTGGTGTATATATTTCTGAGCCCTATTACGGCAAGTTTACTGTGTCCAGTACGGCACAAATCACCGACAACGCGGGTAATGGAAACGATAACAATGTCTATTTGCCCAGCGGCAAGACCATTCTCATCGGTGCGAACGGGTTGAGCAGCTCCGCCAAGATTGGCGTGACCATGGGACAGCAGCTCGCCGAGGGTGTGCGAGTTGCCATCGCCAAGGGTACAAGCGATGATTACACACTGACCGCGGATGACCTGAATGCTTTCAACAGCGATACCGGCTATTACAAGTATGCGTTAGACAACGCTGTCAACTTTTCAAGCGGCGAATTACATGTGCATGGTCTCTGTGGCACGGCGAACTGCACTGAGAGTAAGAATCACAAAAATGTGCTGTGGACTGCGATCAGGACGGAAGAGGATCTGCGCAACATCAAGGGTGGAAGTAGTAGCTCACACAGACAGTATTACTATTTAACGACTAATATTGCTCTGAATAATACGAGCTGGAATCCGACAGGCTACATCTCACTTTGTTTGAATGGTTACAGCATCACAGCTAACGGCAATTTTGACACCATTACCGTAGGTGAAGGAAAAGATACGGATTCACTTACACTTTGTGACTGTAACGGCAGCGGTAACAACACAGGAGAGATTACCCATGTTGACGGTATGAAAGGGCGTGGCGTATATTTAAAACCCTTCAGTGACCTTAGCCTGTATAGTGGAAACATCACCGGCAACAACACTGATGACCACGGTGGCGGTGTGTATTTGGACGGCAGTTTCTTCTACATGTACGGCGGCAGCATCACAGACAACAGCGCAAACAATGGCGGTGGCGTGGCTGGACGTGTAAGTAATTATAAAGTGAACGGGGGGTATGTCGTTGGCAGACTCTTGATGTTAGGTGGAACGATTACCGGCAACAAGGCAGCCGCCAACGGTGGCGGCGTTGACATGGATTGCGCCTTTGAGATGTGTGGTGGCAGCATCACCAGTAACGAAGCCGATGCCAACGGCGGCGGTGTTGCCGTGAAAGGTGATCATAGCGTCGAATGGAGTGGTGGCAGTGTCACCGGTAACACGGCGAAGAACAACGGTAGTGGTGTGTATGTAGCTGAGAGTGTTGAAGCCATGGAAGTCAACGGGGATGTGAACATTACCGGCAACACCAATGGCAATGTTTATTTGCCTGGCGGCAAGACTATCACCGTCGGCTCGACTAGGGGCAGCGGCACAAGTTTGACGGATGGTGCAAACATTGGTGTGACGCTGGAAAAGCTGCCTGCGGAGGGAGATTTTATGAAGTTCGCCGAGGCAGCCACGGGTATTACCCTGACGGATGAAATTGCGGGCAAATTCACCATCGACAATAATAGCAGCAACACATACAGCGTGCAGAACATCGACAACAGTCTGTATGTGGTAAGTGGCGAGCTGCATGAGCATGCAATCTGTGGCAGTGCAGACTGCAGTCACAAGACTAAGCATGACGATGTGTTGTGGACTCCCCTGACCTATAATGCAGATACACAGGCGCTGATGCGCGGCGGAACGAAAGTAAGCAGTAGCAATGGCACAGAAGGGATGGAATACAAACTTCCTGCGGGCAACTACTACTTACTGAACGATATTACGTTTGCCGGTACGATCAAAATCTCAGGCAACGTAAATCTCTGCCTGAACGGAAAGAGCATCACCAATTCGGCACAGGATGCTTCGACGTTTGTTATTCCCAAGAATGGCAATCTGACCCTGTGCGACCACGAGAGCGGTACCATCACCTCAACCGATAAGAAGTCTGATGGTGTGCAACTCAATGCTCACTCTAGCACTGACACTGCTACATTCACCATGTATGGCGGCACCATCACCGGAAATAGGAATGGTGTGGATGGGATTTCCGGTACTGATGTGTTTAATATGTATGGCGGTACCATCACCGGCAATAAAGTAGGAGCAGATATTCCTGCGAATGTTACAATGACGGTCGGCGGCACGGCAAAGATTACCGGCAACACCGACATGAATGTTCTCCTGTTCTAATATGATGAAAACTCGAAATCATTTATCAACATTGATTCAAGCCTGACGGATGCCGCAAGTATTGGTGTGTCTATCACCAATAGCCCCACGGCAGAAGTTCCGGTTCAGATTGCTACCGGAGCAACCGGCTTGGTGGACTATACTAAGATTTTCAAGCCGGACAATACAGATAGGGGCTATATGGTTATAAAGGATGCGCAGGGTAATCTGTACCTTAGCGCCCACCAGCACAGTTGGCAATACACGCTGGGCGCAGACGGCAAGTCGATTACCGCCACCTGCGTTAATACAACGAACTGTCCCAACATTGACGGCGGCAGCGTGACCATCAAGGCACCTGAGGAGAATACTCTGATCTACGATGGCAGCAACAAAAAGGCAATACTTGAGAACAAACTGCTCACCGGTGAGAAGGATCCCACAATCAGCTACACGGTTGGAAACGGACAGGGTGCTACACTCCCTGACGGTTCCTATCCCACCAATGTCGGTGCTTATACCGCAAGCATCACAGTGGGTGGTGTGACAGCCAGTGTGACTTATGAGATTCAAAAGGCAGATCCCGCAGCGAAAAATTTTGTCTTTACCGCACCGGGCAGCTTGACATATGACGGCATGGCA
>OOAH01002292.1_pt1 | contig 13665 bp, 14 predicted proteins | sample 1671801 | NCBI WGS metagenome assembly OOAH01 (sample SAMN06348194, study PRJEB24527) | human gut metagenome | biome: human gut; feature: ankylosing spondylitis patient; material: feces | host: Homo sapiens | place: China | collected 2015-10 | reverse complement strand
TGGGCACCCATGCGTTTTCTGCCGGGATGTACTCGATAAAGCATTTGCCGCGCTCTGCACTGCGGTAAAAAACAAGTCCCTCCTCAAAGCGCTGCTTGAGCCATTCTTTTTTGGCAAGGCTCTGTTTGCCGGACATGGCACAACAGATGTGTTCCCTGTCGATGTTTTCTTTGGTAACTCTGATATAGTCCATCGAAGCACTCTCCCCTATCTTTGTACTTTTTCATGCCTTCTCCGGCACAGCGACCTTTTCGTTTTTGGCTGCGGCTTACCGCATCCGTCCATCGCCGCCTTTGCGTACCCAGACGGCCACCGGCTCGTAGTCTTCCAGCAGGCCCTTCTCCCATGCGTCGGCCACGATATTGCCGAGGAAACCACAGCCCACGATGCCAAATTTCGTTTTCATGTTTCCGTTTCTCCTTTTTCCCGCCGGGTTGGCTGATTTTTCTTTTCCAGTATACCATACCTTGTGCAGAAACGCAAAACCCGGCGTTTTTCATAGTTTTTTTGTCATTCACGCACGAAAAGCAGCATTTCATGCAGTTTTGCTTGCTTGACTCCCCCCAGAAATGCTATAATTGTATCAATCGAACGTCCATATTTTTTCAACATCCAAAGGAGGTTTTTGTATGCTGTCTTATCGTAAGCTTGCGATGCGTGTTCTGGGTCGCCCCCTTCATACGGGGGTGGGGTATCGATTCGCCCCGTCCGGCCTCTCAGCGGGCCGCGGCGTTTATCCTGACCGCCGCAATGCTCACCACCCTTGCCGCCCCGGCCTTTGCAGGGACATGGTACATCGAGGATGGTGACATCACCGTGAAGGCAGGCGAGACCAAAGGGACAAACAAGGTCTCACAGGGGGCGAATCAGGAGGTGGAAGACACCGACACCATCATCACAAATCGTAATGAGGGTACCGCTTCTTCCAACACCGTGACCATCGACGCCAACGGTAAGAACGATAAGGTCGAGGTCACACTCAAGGATGTGAACATCGACACCAGCAGCCGGAACAAAGCCGCCGTAAGCGTGACCGGCAGCGGCAATACCACGATTAAGCTGGATGGCGACAACGCGCTGAAGAGCGACACCTACCGCAGCGGCATCTACGGCAGCGGCAGCCTCACCATCTCCGGCGGTACGGTCACTGCCAACGGCGACGACGGCGGCAGCGGCATCTCCAGCAGCGGCAACCTCACCATCTCCGGCGGTACGGTCACTGCCAACGGCGACGACGGCGGCCGCGGTATCTACAGCAGAGGCGGCGTCACCATCTCCGGCGGTAGTACGGTCACTGCCAAGGGCGGAAGCGGCACGAACAGCAGCGGCGGCTACGGCATCTGCAGCAGCGGCGGCGTCACCATCTCCGGCGGTAGTACGGTCACTGCCAATGGCGGTAACGGCGGCAGCCTCGGCGGCGGCAGCGGCATCTACAGCAACGGCAGCGTCACCATCTCCGGCGGTACGGTCAACGCCAATGGCGGCGACGGCCAAGACGGCTACGGCGGCGACGGCATCCGCAGCAGCAGCGGCGGCGTCACCATCTCCGGCGGTACGGTTACTGCCAACGGCGGCAACAGCACGAACAGCAGCGGCGGCTACGGCATCAGCAGCCTCGACGTCGCCATCTCCAGCGGTACGGTTACTGCCAACGGCGGCGACAGCAAAGACGGCTACGGCGGCGACGGCATCCACAGCAACGACATCGATCTGTCGGGCAGCCTCGAGCTGACCGCCAAGGCTGGCAAGGGAACCCAGAGCAACGGCAAGGCCCTCTCGCAGAACGGCCGTGAGCTCGACCTCAACGCCATCAAGGACAAGCTGGGTCCGGGCGCAAAAGTCACTGCCACCGATGCCGACGGCAAGGTCATCAATCAGGTCTCTAGCCCCCGCCCTGTGGAGCCGGAAGGACCGGTTATCCCCGAGGAGTCTTCTTCCTCTTCTGACAGCGGCTCTTCCACCCCGTCCGCTGACGGCGGCTCTGCCACCCCGTCCGCACCCGCCTCTCCCCTCCCCGGCCTGACTGTCACCGACAAGGACGGCCAGCGCATCTCCTACACGAGCATCCGGGGCAACAACGTCCTCTCCCTCCGCGTCGGGCGGCTCACAGCCTCCTTCCGCATCTCGCCGGCCGCCCTGCGCCAGCTGCGGGCTGAGGGCATCGACACCATCACCTTCCAGACCATCCTCTGCTCCACCACCCTCTCGGTGGACGAGCTGCTGACCATGGGCGGCGAGGATACCGAAGTCGTTCTCACCCACCACATCCGTTCTTCCACGCTCACGGTGGGCGGCAAGGCCGTGTAAGGCTCCCTTGTTCCCCGATGATTTTTGTGGTACACTAATCGCAGAAATCTATAAAAATCGAGGGAAAGTAACTTATGGCTGGCGACCTTCATACTCATTCCACCTGTTCTGACAGCTCTGTTCCCATCCACCGCCTGCCCCTGATGGCAGCGCGGCTGGGGCTGAGCGCTCTGGCCCTTTCTGACCACGATACCACCCTCAGCGCCCAGTACGCCTACGACCACCCGGTGCAGGACGGCGTGCGGCTCATCCCCGCCGCCGAGCTCACCGGCTACGACTTCGAGCGCAGCCACCGCGTCCACCTGCTGACCTTCTGGCCCGACCTCGACTGCCCTGCTCTGCGCCGGCACTGCGACATCATGCGCCAGCGCCGCAACGAGTGCGCTCTGCAGAGCTGCCGGGAGATCGAGGCGCTGTACCCCCAGTTCCGCACCGAGCAGGCGCTGGAATATGCGCAGGACAGCGGCGTCCTCTTCAAGAGCGGCATCATGCAGGCGCTGCAGCAGCTGGGCCTGTGCGACGGCATCTACACCGGGCTTTATCACGAGTTGTTCGGCTGGGAGCCGCGGGGCAAGTGCCTCCACTCCCCCACTTACCCTCCGGTGCGGGAGGTGCTGGCCACGGCAAAGGCCGCTGGGGCCGTGGTGGTGTTCGCCCACCCGACGGTGTACAAGAGTATGCCTCTGCTGCGGGAACTGGTGGCCGAAGGGGCCATCGACGGCATCGAGGTGCATCACCCCCGCAACAGCCCCGAGGATATGGCCGAGTGCGCTGAGCTCTGCAAGAAGCACGACCTCATCGTCACCGGCGGCAGCGACTTCCACGGCGCGAACCACGGCAAACCCCACCCGGTGGGTGCCTGCGTCACCGAGGACGACCAGATCGCGCGCATCGAGGCACTGGCCCGCAAGCGCCGGGGCGGCGCTCTATGACCGGGTCACATTGACTTCCTTGTCTGACAAGGATATAATAAAGATACTGCGCGAGTCCGCTCGCCTGTCAGTCGGATATAAAGAGAGGAAGTTTGAATATGAGCAAGTCTTTCAGCTACCCCAACAAGGGTACCTGCTCCAAGGAGACCCACATCGTGCTGAACGATGACCACACCATCGAGTCCATCGAGGTCATCGGCGGCTGCAACGGCAACCTGAAGGGCATCAGCCGCCTGCTCAAGGGCATGAAGGCTGAGGACGCCATCGCCCGCATGGAAGGCACCACCTGCGGCCCCCGCCCCACCAGCTGCCCTGACCAGATCGCACAGAACCTCAAGCGCGCTCTGGCTGAGCTGTAATTCACAGTCCGTTCAAAAGATCACCGTCCTGCCCTTATTTCCTGCGGGCAGAACGGTGGTCTTTTTTGTTTATCGCAATTTTCAAAAATAGTGCCTATCGAAGCGGCATCCTTGCGATATGCAATTCAACGCTGTTGCATTAAAAAGTTGAATTGCTATAAAATAAAATTTGATTTTCTACGCTGCCGACAGAGGAGTTTCTGCTCCCGACCAAAATCGAGCCAAAAAGCGGTTGACAAAACCCGTGTCCTTTGCTACAATAAATGAGTAAACGCAGGGTTAGCTCATCCGGTAGAGCGACTGCTTCCCAAGCAGTAGGCGGCGGGTTCGAGTCCCGTATCCTGCTCCACAAAAAGAGCGCTGATTCGTCAAGAATTGGCGCTTTTATCATTTCAGCAAGTCTAAAACTGAGAGGGACGTCATGATTTTTGTACCCCTTCTGCACTATTTCAAGTGCAAGAATCAATACAGCGGCAGCGAAGACGGGATGCGCTATCTGCTCTCGCCCGGCAAGCGCAGCGTGCCTGACCCGGACGGCGGCGAGGGCGCACAGAAAGAGGAAGCCATCCTCACGGTGGACATCTGGCCCGACCCCTGGGCGCTGGACCGCACCGACCCCGCCCTGCGCCGGCAGATGGTCTTTCCGCTGACGGACGAGGGCCGGGCCGCAGCGGCAGAGTATCTGTCCTCTGCCTACAGCACTGACCTGGCGCTCTGGAAGCAGCGGCCCTCCATCCTGGACTGTGAGCCCTGGTCACCGCCGCCGAAGGACGAGGACGCAGAAAGCGGGGAAAGCAAATGATATACCGTCTCAAAGAGCTCAAGGGCGACACCATCCCGGTGCCGCAGCTCATCTTTTCCAAGCTGGGCATCGCCGAGGAATACAACGTCCGGGTAGCGCTATATGTGCTGGCCACCGGCATCACCGACCCCGAAAAAATTTGTGCCGACCTTAAACTGCGCAGCCGCATCTCTGCCGAAAGCGCCCTCTCCTTCTGGGCCGGTGCGGGGCTTCTCGAGCGCTACGACGAGAACGCCGCGCCGGGAGCAGAGCTCTCCGCTCCTGCCCCCATGACCTGGGCGGAGATCGCCGCCGCAAGCCGCACCGACCCTATGATCTCGAGCCTCATCGACTGCGCTCAGACCGGCTTTGCCCGCCCGCTGACCCACAGCGAGATGGAAAAGCTGGTCAACCTCTACGTACAGGAGGGCTTTGCCCCCGAGACCGTCATGCTCTGCGTGGCCTATGTGGCCAGCCGGGGCAAGCGGACGATGGCCGCCGTCCTCCACGAACTGAAAGTCTGGCGGGCCGAGGGCGTGGAGACCGGCGAACAGGCCGACGCCCACCTCAAGCTGCTGGCCCTCCGCCAGACCCGGGAACAGTATGTTGCTTCCCTGCTGGGCATCCCGGACAGCGAGCTCACCCTCGGCGGGCGGAAAGCCATCGCCCGGTGGTACGAAGTCTACGGCTACGACGATGCCATGGTGCAGGAGGCCGCTGTGCAGGCCGGGCCGAAGCGCGACCTGTGGTACTGGAACAGCATCCTCAAGACCTGGAACGCCAAGGGGCTGCGCAATATCCACGATGTGCGCACTCCGGTGGCCGCTGCCGGCGCCAGCCGGAACATCCGGGTAGACCGCGAGACCCCCAGCGGCAACGACTTCCTCAAGAACGCTGCCCGCCGCCGCACCCTCAAGAAAAAGTCCGAGTGACCCCCGGCATAAGGAGACACTATGCGTACCAAAAACGAACTGTATCAGGAAGCCCTGCGCACCGTCGCCCGCCGTCGTCAGACCGCACGGGCCAAGGCGGAGGACGCCCGCGCTGAGGCCGAGGCCGCTGTCCCCGGGCTGCGCCACGCCGAAGAAGAGGTGCGGGTGCGGGGCATCCGCTGCGCACTGGCCGGTGCGGCGGGCAAGGACCGCACCGATGCCGCTGCGGCCCTCACCGATGCCCGCAAAAAGCTGGCCGACCTGCTGGCCTCCAGCGGACGTCCCGCCGACGCACTGGAGCCGCACTTCACCTGCAGACTCTGCGAAGACACCGGCATTGTGGACGGACGCACCTGCAGCTGCGTCCACAAGGTGATGCAGCAGCTCCGCCGGTCGGAGATCGAGGCTCTGTCCAGCCTCTCCATTTCCAGCTTCGATACCATGGAGCTGCGCTACTACCCCGCCCGGATGGACGCCTCCCTCGGCGAGCCGATACGGAGTTATATGTCCACCCTTCTGGACGACCTGCGCGGCTACGCCGACGAATTCGATACCACCAGCGAGAGCCTGATGCTCCTCGGCAACGCCGGTCTGGGCAAGACCCATGCCGCTCTGGCCATTGCCGGAGAGGTGCTGGAAAAGGGCTTCGACGTCATCTATGTGTCCAGCCCCGACTTCTTCTCGAAGCTCGAGGCCCTGCACTTCGGCTCCGACCCCGCCGGGGAGGAAGAGATGCTCCTGCGCACCGCCGCCGGGGCCGACCTGCTCATCCTCGACGACCTGGGTTCCGAGTTCAACTCCAGCTTCCTCATCAGCACCCTTTACAGCCTGCTGAACAACCGTCTGGGCGCGAAACTGCCCACCATCGTCACCACCAACATCACCGACGGCGCTCTGCTGGAAAAGCTCTACACCGAAAAAATCTCCAGCCGCCTCTCCTCTTTTGTCCCCTTCCTCTTTATGGGCGACGATATTCGGGCGCAAAAGGCAGAAGAAGCGTAAATAGGATAGAAGTCAAAGAGAGTTCTTATTCAGGAAAGGAATTTCAAATATGGGAATCGTAGTCATCGGCGCAGTTTTCGTGGACATCAAGGGCTATCCCCTCTCCACCTACATCCCCGGCGGACGGAACGCCGGCCGCATTGAACAGGTGCATGGCGGTGTGAGCCGGAACGTGGCGGAGGACATCGCCAATGTGGAGCTGCGCCCCACCTTCGTGGGTCTGGTGGACGACACCGGCATGGGTCAGGACGTCATCGATAAACTGGACAACCACAAGGTCAACACCAGGTACATCCAGAAGGTCCCCGATGGCATGGGGACATGGCTGGCCATCTTTGACAACGACGGCGACGTCCACGCCGCCATCTCCAAGCGCCCTGACACCACCCCGCTGACCACCCTGCTGGAGGAGAAGGGCGACGAGATCTTCAAGGACTGTGACGCCATCGCCATCGAGCTGGACCTCGAGAAAGACACGGTCAAGCAGGTGCTCCGCTATGCCAGGAAATACAACAAGAAGGTCTTTGCCGCAGTCTCCAACATGAGCATCGCCATGGAGCGCCGCGACTATCTGCAGCAGATCGACTGCTTCGTCTGCAACCAGCAGGAGGCCGGTCTGCTCTTCTCGGACGACTACGAGCATCTCACCCCCAGCCAGATGGCTCAGGTACTGGCCCGGAACGTCCACAGCGCCAACATGACCAGCATGGTGGTGACCATGGGCGGTCAGGGTGCCGTGTACGCCAAGCACACCGGCGAGTGCGGCGTCGTACCCGCCAAGAAGGTGGACGTCATCGACACCACCGGCGCAGGCGACGCCTTCTTTGCCGGTACGGTCATCGGCCTGACCTACGGCAAGAACCTGCCCGCCTCCTGCGAGATTGGCAGCCGTCTGGCCGCCTCGGTGATCTCCATCACCGAAAACGTCTGCCCCCGGTTCCGCCCGCTGGAATTCGGGCTGGACATTCCCGTGCTGGACTGAGTCACACCCAAAAGCGCCGGAGCATTCCCGCAAACGGGAGCACTCCGGCGCTTTTTTTGTTTGTCAGAGTTCGTTGATGGCTGCTGTGACGGGCATTGCCTGCAATCGCTTCACCGGGCCGTGCACCGCAAGCGCCGCTGCACCTGCCACGAACAGACAGAGCACTGCCAGCAGCCCGAAGGGCACCCGCCACACGACGCCGAAATAGTGGGTGATCAGCCGGGTATACAGTGCACGGTGCAGCACAAGGCCGGCAGCAACGCCCACCAGCAGGCCGGACGCCGCATAGGTCCCGGCCTCCGCCGCGATCATCCGGCACAGTTGGACATCCTCCATGCCCACGGCGCGCATGGCACCGTACTGCCGGGCACGGGCGGAAACGCTCATGGAGATGCTGTTGACGATGTTCAGCAGCGAGATGCCGCCGATGATGGCCAGAAAACCGTACAGCACGATGCGTACCGCGTAATAGGTGCCGCGGTCCTGCCGGTTGCTCTCCCGCAGGTCCTGCATGATGACGTCATCCGTGGCAAGGTCCGCCAGCGTGAAGAGGGTGTCCTCGTCGGCGGTGCGGTCCAACTGCACACCTACCATATTATAGTTCTGGTCGCCTGCCACCTGTCGGAACAGCGCTTCCGGTGCAATAAGGGTCACATCATCCGGGAAGGCGCCCTCCGAGAAGGCACCCACGATGGTAAGCGGCACCCCGTTCACTGTGATGACGTCCCCGATCTGCATGGGGTTGTTCTTATTGTAGATGGTCATCACTTCATTGCCTGCGCCGGGCATCCGACCCCGTACCACCACGGAACGGCTGGATTCCAGCATATAATCATCGTAGGAGCAGAAGACAACGTGGTCCACGTTGCCCTTGTCGCTGCTGGCCGGGGTATCCACCAGACCAGTGCAGCCCCACGCATGGGCGACGCCCGGCACTTTCAGCAGTGTCCGGGTCATGCTGCCGGGCAGCACCTGCGCATTGCCGTAGCCGTTGTAAAGCACATCGGGCTGCCACGGTGCCAGACTGGGCAACAACAGAGAGGCGAACTGCAAGAGCACGGTAAAGCCCAGCGCCAGCACAATGCTCAGCGCAAAGCTGGCGGTCATCAGGGCCCAGTTCTTTTTGCTGGCGGTGGCATGGCGGACGCCCAGTGCCAGTTCCACCCGGCCCTTCCCGGCATGGGCCGCACGGCCCACCGGCACATTCTGGGTGCTGCCGGAGACCGCCGCCATCGGCGAGACCTTTGCCGCCCGCTTTGCCGGGGCCTGCGCAGCCAGCAGCACCGTCACCACACCCACCACGGCACCGGCGCACAGGCCCGCAGGGCTCAGCTGCCAGACTGGCGTTGCCGCAAACTCGCCGCCGATGCCGTACCGCAGCGCGGCGCAGATCGTCCAGCTGGCCAAAGTGCCCAGCACAAGGCCGATGGGCACCGCCGTCCTGCACCAGTTGAGGGCTTCCAGCCGGACGAACCGGATGACCTGCCGTTTGCTCATGCCGATGCAGCGCATCATGCCAAAGAACTGGGTGCGCTGGGCCAGATTGCTGTTCATGCTGCCGGAGATCATCAGCACTCCGGCCAGCAGCACCAGCACGAACAGCACCGCTGCCATACCGTACACGGTCTGAAAAGCCGTACTGCTGCTCTGCCCTGCCGAACCCATCACCTGCAGGTTTTCCTGCACAGCCGTCTCCCCATACCGGCTGCGCAGCTTCGGCAGGGCCTTTGCTGCTCTGGCCGCACTGGTGTATTCCAGCTCATAATGTGTCTGGGGCAGTGCCTCGCTGTTTACAGTCAGCAGGGCCGCAAAGGCTTCCTGCGGCAGGTAGGCATCCACGATGCTGTACTGCTCGCCGTAAAAATCCTCGTCGATGCCGCCGACGCCGGTGACCGTGAGGGGCTTTTCCGTTCCGTCCGGCAGTGTCAGCGTTACAGTGTCTCCGCTGCCCACATGCAGCACCCGTGCAGCGGTCTTGCCCAGCAGCACTTCGTTTTCCGCCTGCGGGTAGGTGCCCGCAAAGGCTGCGGCACGGTTCAGGCTCACATAATCTGCATCGGCACCATACAGCACCACCCGCTTGCCGTTCAGGCGGTATGCGCTTTCGCCGTTCTCATTGAATACTGCTCCGGCACCCACCCGCACCACGTCCGGCTGGCCGACCAGCTGCGCAGCCTGCTCCGGCGTGATGCCGGTGACCTCCAGATGCCAGCTGCCGCTTTTTCCGGCTGCACGGCCCGTCTGGGTGCGCAGCATCATGTCCGCCACACTGAAGATGGCCGTGACCAGGAACACCGCCGTGACGATGCACAGGATGGTCAGCCGGTTCTGCCGCCTGCGCACCCTGGCAGAAATGGGGATCAGGCTCAGATAGCTTTTCATTCCGCGCACCTCCCGAAGTCGGTCAGCACGCCGTCCGACACCTGCAGCACCCGGTCTGCCGTCTGGGCGATGCTGCGGCTGTGGGTGATCATGACGATGGTCTGGGCGTATTTGCGGGAAGCCTCCTTCAACAGGGCGATCACCTCGCCGCTGTTGCGGGTGTCCAGATTGCCGGTCGGCTCATCGGCTAAAATCAGCGCCGGACGGGTGATGAGCGCCCGCCCGATGGCCACGCGCTGCTGCTGCCCGCCGGAAAGCTGGCCGGGCAGGTGACTGCGCCGCTTGCGGAGGTCCAGCACATCCAGCAGTTCTTCCAGATACGCCGTGTCCGGCTTCTGGTAGTCCAGCAATACCGGGAACAGGATATTCTGCTCCACGGTCAGCTCCGGGATCAGGTTGAACGCCTGAAACACAAAGCCGATGTTCCGGCGGCGGAAGATGGTGCGCTCCCGCTCTTTCATGGCAAACAAATCCCGCCCGTCCAGCAGCACCTTGCCGGAGGTAGGGGTGTCCAGCCCGCCCAGCAGATTGAGCAGAGTGCTCTTGCCGGAACCGCTCTCGCCCACCACGGCCACAAATTCGCCCTTGGGCACCGAGAAGCTCACGTCCTTCAGCGCCTGCACGGCAGTCTCGCCGGTGCCGTAAGTCTTGCAAAGGGCCTGTGCCTGCAACAGATTCATACAAAAACCTTCTTTCGTTTTGATCTGTCCACAGCATACCACCCGTTTGCTACAGCCCGGTGACTGCAAGACTACAATTTTGTAGGAATCGCCGGAGCGGGCCTGTTCCGCAGCAGGATGGTGAAGGCGGTGCCCCGGCCCAGCTCACTTTCCACTTCCAGTGTGCCGCCGTGGACCTCCACAATGGATTTCGCCAGCGGCAGCCCCAGCCCGATGCCCGGCGTGTCCTGCGCAAAGCGACTGCGGTAGAATCGCTTGAACAGATGGGGCAGGTCCTCCGGGTGGATGCCGGTGCCGGTGTCCACCACCCGGATGCGCACAAAGTCGGCAAAGCGGCTGCCCTCCACCGTCACGGTGTCCCCGGCGCGGGTGTGGTCCAGCGCATTCTTGATCAGGTTGCCCACGGCCTCGCGCATCCACACCCGGTCACAGCACAGGCACACCCCCTGCTCTGCCGTGACGGCCAGCTGCTTTTGATCCTGCCGGGCGCGGCAGGCAAAGGGCCGGGCAGTCTGCTCCAGCAGACCTTGCAGATCTTGTTCCGTTTTTTCCAGCTGTACAGTCCCCGCATCCAGCCGGGTGAGCTTGAGCAGACTTTGCACCAGCTGTTCCATCCGGTCCAGCTCCTGTTCGGAAAGTTCGGCCAGTTCCCGCACATTTTCTGCGTCATCCGTTCCGGCCTGCAGCAGACCGTTGTAGATATTCAGAGCGGCCAGCGGCGTCTTGAGCTGGTGAGAGATATCGGCCATGGTGTTCTTCAAAAACTGCTTTTCCCGCTGTTCCCGGTCGGCATGGGCGTTGAGCACTGCCGCCATCTCATTCACTTCATGGAACAGCCGGTACAACTGCCCTTCACGGCCGCTGTCCAGCCGGGCAGTGGCGTCCCCGTCCAGCAGGGCACGCACCTGCGCAGCCGCTTCCTCCAGCCGTTTCTGCCGTCGGGCAAAATAAGCAGCGGCACTGCTCAGCGTCCCGGCGCTCAACAGCAAAAACAGCCCCAGCAGCGGCAGGCACAGTGCCGGGCACAGTGCCCACGACGCGCATTCTGCCGCCAGCAGGGCCGCAGCCAGCCCGGTGCACAACCGGGCAAACAGCTGCCGGACATCGTCCTCCACCAGAAATTTCATCTCACACATCCCCGTTCCAGCGGTAGCCCATGCCCCGCACCGTGACCAGCCGCTGCGGGCTGCCGGGGTCGTCCTCTACCTTGAGCCGCAGCCGCCGGATGTACACCGTGAGGGTGTTGGTATCTACATAATTGCCCTCGCAATCCCACAGGGCGTTCAGAATGGTCTCTTTGGTCAGCACCTGCCCCGGGCTGCGCAGAAACAGGCACAGCAGCTTGTACTCCGCTGCCGTGAGTTCCAGCGGAACGCCGTTCTTTTCGGCCCGGCCGGCCAGCAGATCTACTCGGATGCCGCCGGAGCACAGCTCGGTGGCCTGCTGTGCCCCGAACCCTCCGGCCCGGCGCAGCAGTGCGTGCACCCGGCTCAGCAGCACCCCCAGCTTGAAGGGCTTGGTGATGTAATCGTCACCACCCAGGTCCAGCCCGGTGATGATGTCCATTTCCTCATCCGACGCGGTCAGAAACAGGATGGGCACCCCGGAAGTGCGGCGCACCTCACGGCAGAAGTCGAAGCCGGTGCCGTCCGGCAGGGTCACGTCCAGCATCAGCAGGTCGTAGCGGCCCGCCTGCCACAGACGGTTGGCCTCGGCCAGGGTGCGGGCCGTGTCCAGCGCATAACCCGCCCGGCCCAGTGCAAGGGTCAGCCCGGTGACCAGACTTTTGTCATCCTCCAGCAGTAAGATCCGCTCCATGGTGCAATTTCTCCTTTTTACAAAAAATGCCGGGTGCTGCCGCAGGTACGGCAGCTGCCCGGCGCGCAGTCACGCATTCTGTTGTTTGTACTGTTCGCCCCACACCCGCATGGCATCCATGATGGGCTTCAGGCTCCGGCCCAGCGGGGTCAGGCTGTACTCCACCCGGGGCGGCACCTCCGGGTAGGCCTTGCGCTCCACCAGACCGTTTTCCTCCATCTCCCGCAGCTGGGAGGTGAGCACCTTCTGGCTCACGCCGGTCAGCGACTTTTTCAGCTCGCCGAAACGCTTGGTGCCGGTGAGCAAGTCCCGCAGGATCAGCACCTTCCATTTGTCACTGATCATGGTGAGGGTGGTTTCCACCGGGCAGGCCGGCAGTTCCTTTTTGGTACACATCTGTCGTTTCTCCCCTCCGGCCCCTCGCGGGCCGTTTTTTCTATTTTACGGCACAGACGCGGTGCTTGTCAAGCAGGGGCCGGGCACCCCCGCACATCCGGCTCAAAAATTTTTTCGCAGTCCAAATTGCGAGAAATCGGCGGTTCACCGCAAAAGTTTCCGAATCGCAACCGGTCAAAAGTCACCCGCCGGTAACCAGGTTACCGCATTGTGCGTACTTTACGCCGGGCAAAAAGGGGTGTATCATAGCCTCGTCAACCGGGGCACGCCGAGATGCCCCGCACACCCAATGCAATAATCCTGGAGGTACCAAACCATGTCTCTGAACAAAGTCGTTGAATTTCTGAATGCCAACCCCGTGCAGTATCTGGCTACCGTCGGCCGTGACGGCAAGGCCAAGTGCCGTCCCTTCATGTTCGCCGGTGAGCTGGACGGCAAGCTGTGGTTCTGCACCAACAACCAGAAGGACGTATACAAGGATCTGCAGGCCAACCCCTACACCGAGATCTCGGTGTCCAGCCCGGAGTACGCCTGGATCCGCCTGCACGGCAAAGCTGTGTTTGAAAACAACATGGCTGCCAAGGAGATGAGCATCTCCAACCCCATCGTGAAGGGCCAGTACGGCGAAGCCACCAACCCCATCTTTGAGGTGTTCTACCTGGAGGACGCTCACGGCGCCATCGCCGACTTCTCCGGCAACCCTCCCTACGAGTTCTGATTCCCGTTTCGTGCAGATCGCCTTGGAAACGCTGTTTTCAGGGCGTTTTGCCGTTTGGTACCGCAAAGGAGGTCTTTCTATGACCCAGACCGAACGCCGCCGTTTTTTGCTCAGCCGCCTGCTGGCAGAAGCCCCCAAATACCGGCAGCTGGCCGTCCCGGACGATGCCGCCGGGCAGAAGCAGCTGCTGCGCGCACTGCTCAATGTGCGCCCGCCCCGGGATGCCAGCCCGGAGTTTTTGCAGGTGCAGGACGAATACCTGCGCGCCGAGCTTGCCCAGAAGGGCGTTACCGTCCTTGAAAGCCTGACCCCCGCCGCCCGCTGCGGGGAAGCTGCCCTTTACCTGTGGCAGGGCGACATCACCACGCTGCAGTGC
>OOAH01002286.1_pt1 | contig 13704 bp, 10 predicted proteins | sample 1671801 | NCBI WGS metagenome assembly OOAH01 (sample SAMN06348194, study PRJEB24527) | human gut metagenome | biome: human gut; feature: ankylosing spondylitis patient; material: feces | host: Homo sapiens | place: China | collected 2015-10 | reverse complement strand
TTTTAAGGTTGGTCTAAACTATGTCAATGACGATGAAAAAGATGAATATGTTTTGCATGCGAAAAAAATTGAAGAAAAATATGATATTGCTCCCAGGATATGCACATATGCATATGATGCTATTAATGGAAATGCTATTCGACCGATAAAATACCGGTGGGCCAATTCGATTTTAAAGAGGTTTGTCAAAATAAAAAGATTATTTGATAAGTCGGCGGATTTTTATCCTTTGAACTGAATTTCATATTTGAAAATGAGAGTAGGTATTTTTACTTTAGCATTTGAATCAAATTTGAACTATGGTGCTGCTCTTCAGGCGTGGGCGTTAAAAGCTGCTGTGGAAAAGATTTTGCCCCCCCCGTAACTAACGAAGTGTGTGTATTGCTTTTAACTTACAGTGGTAGTGAATCTGCGGAACTCAAATATTGTGACAGAACCGGAATAATAAATTTTATACGAAAGAAAATTTCTATTTATAAGCGTAGAAGAAAATATAGAAAGACTCTAAAGCAAGCGAGTGATCGCTATGTAAAATTTGAAGAGTTCTTGAAAAAAAATGCATTTGGAAATAGAAAGAGATTTTTTGCAAAGAATGTTATTGAGGCTACGTGTGATATAGATGTTTATGTAATTGGAAGTGATTGGGTTTGGTATCTCCCAGAAAATAAGTTAAATGCCGATCTTGAGCAATTAGACGATTTGCAATCTATCTATTTAGGTCGATATCCTGTCCTGCGGGATAATCAAAAAAGAATTGCATATGCGGCTAGCCAAGGGATTGTGCCCACTACATCCTCTACATTATGGCAACAAGTTCTGAGTAATTTTTCAGCGGTTTCTGTTCGGGAGCAGGAGTCAGCTAAATACCTAACGAAAAATGGCTCTCCGATTAAAGTTGAGCATGTCTTGGATCCTACTTTGCTTCTTGAGATGGAAGATTTGCAAAAGATCGAAGCGAAGGACCAGACAGAGTTACTTCAAGGAAATTATATTGCTTTATACATTCTTCCTTCGGAGCATACCCAGGAAATTGTTGATTATGTGAGAGAGCTCTCCGAAAAGGTAGGGGTACCAATCCAAAATGTGAGTTGGAGCAAGGATGTGGAGATTCCAGGTATTAAGGCATTAGGCAGTAATCTTGGTCCTTCGGAATTTATAACATATATTAAAAATAGTTGCTATGTGATAACTAACTCCTTTCATGGAATGGTTTTTGCTTCACTGTATCATCGAAGATTTACTGCATTCCAACGTCAAGAGAATGATTTCCGGCAGATTAATCTGGTTCGATTGCTTGGTTTGGAAAATCGTCTGTTACCAACCGATGGCTTTAAAACTTACTCAGAGTTGAAAGATCCTTTTGATATAGAAGTTGATTGGGCAGAGGCAGACGAACGTCGTCGCAAAGAGGCTCAACATTCGGTGAGTTTCCTTAAGAGGAGTATTTTGGATGGCAATACTGCTCACTGAAAATTGTATAGGATGTGGTGCCTGTGAAAGCGCTTGCCTCCCTGGGAGCATTGTTCTCAAATCAGATCCAGACGGCTTTACACGTGCTTATATTTCCGAGGATGGCTGTACCGGGTGTGGTCGTTGCAAAATCGTTTGTCCTCAATTACGTAGCGTTCGCGCGAGACCTAAAGAAGTTTTTGCATATCAGAATCCAAATCCTGAAGAACTTTCTCGTGCGCAATCGGGAGGGGCATTTCCGGTTCTTGCACGAGCAGTTATTGAACAAGGGGGAGTAGTTTTTGGTGTTCGATGGAAAGAGAGTTGTAAGGACGTTGAATTTGCAGGGGTTGAGACACTTGCAGAGCTACCCTTACTGTCTGGATCAAAATACGTGGCGGCCAATTTGGCTCCAGTCATCGCAGACATCAAAAGGTCGGTCAAAACTGGGAGAAAAGTTCTTTTTTCCGGATTACCCTGTCAGGTCGCGGCAACCCGGAATTTATTGCCTAACCGTGACAATCTTTTTTTAGTTGAAGTTCTTTGCAAGGGACCTATATCACCAAGTGTTTGGTATGAACTTCACAAAAAAATGCCTTCGGATTTAGCAGTGTTTTCTTTTCGCGATAAAACCCTCAAAGGTTGGGGGCAGAGTGAGAAGGTTTCGTATCAATTCCAAAATGGTACCAAGCGGTTTATGTCGCGGGAACGACAACCTGTCTGGAAGATTTTTATTTCGTCGGCGGCAAACTCGTCGTCATGTCTTAATTGCAAATTTCGTTCAATGAGTCGAGCAGCTGATATCACGTTAGGTGATTTCTGGGGCATCGAACAACTTATGGCTCTTCCCGATGATGTGCGCAAGCGTGGTGTGTCAATTGTTCACGTGCAAACACAGCTAGGGGAGCGCTTTTTACAGGTGCTCCGGCCGGGCATACTAGGACGCTTTTCCGATCTGAAGAAAATTGAAAGCCTAAATGGCGGCTATCAAGCTTTCCGGGAGTCAGATAAAAGGCGACAACGCAGTTTCGGGGCTTGTCAACGTTTGCTGGGTTTACGGGCGGCCGTCTGGTTGGCATCTATGTATGCGTACTGTGGCCGTTATTTCACTAAAAGATTTGCAGGGAAACAGCAAGAGGGATGAGCGAAAAGATCCCTCCCTAGGAAATGTTGTTCGAAACATTCAAAATCGCCGGAAACTCCATCGTAAACGTCGATCCTTCACCCAACTTGCTCTCAATGCGCATGGAGGCATTGTGGTGAATCAGCACGTGCTTCACAATCGCAAGCCCCAGGCCGGTTCCGCCTGTGTCTCTTGAGCGAGACTTGTCCACGCGGTAGAAGCGCTCGGTCAAGCGAGGAACGTCCTTATCGGCAATGCCGATGCCGTGGTCGGTGACGCTGATGCAAATGGCATTGTTGGGGGCTACCGAGCACTTCAGACGAATGGGGCCGCCTGCCGGCGAATACCGCACGGCATTGGTCATCAGGTTTACAACGGCACTCCGCAGTTCATCGGGCCAGCCGCGAATGGAAAGGTCGGGGGCGATGTCCGTTTCAACCGTATGCGTGCTGCCGGCGACCACACGGATTTCTTCGGCAATTGTCTTGAGCATCGCCGTGAGATCGATCACTTCGGAAGGGTTGGTGCCGACGTCGTTTTCAAGGCGCGAAAGCGTCAGCAGATCATTGATGAGGCGCTGCATGCGTCCGGCCTGCTCACGCATCAGTTGCATGTGCGAAGCCTGCAGTTCAAGCTTCGTGGGCGCTTTCTCATCGATGCCGTGCAGCGCCATATCGAGGAACCCTGTGAGCACCGTCAAGGGTGTTCGCAATTCGTGCGAAACGTTTGCCACAAAGTCGCGGCGCATCGCGTCGAGCCGTTCCTGCTCGGTGATGTCGCGGGCAATCAGAATGCGGGTTTTGCGGTCGACGTCGACGATACGGATTTCGTAGACCGCCCCTGAGCCCTTTTGCCTCAGAATAAAAGAGTCCGTGAAGTTGCCAGCCTTGATGTAGCGTTGCAATGCTTCGTCATCGATGAAGGCAAGCAGATGGCGCCCCGCATCGTCTTCGCCGTGGATGTCGAAAATGGTTTCGGCCACATCGTTGCACCACGTCACCGACCAGTCGTACTTCACAAGCACAACGCCTTCGGGTAGGGCGGCGAGCGTTTTGCGGTAGCGCGCTTCACGTTCAGTCAAGCGCCGCGTATTCTTTTCAAGCTGCTTGCGGCTTTTGGAGACACGATAAAAAATTTCGCTCCAAAGCACCGAGCGAACCGAAGGCGTATCGGGCAATCCCGGCTCTTCGAGCCATTGCGCAAGGAGCGCAATGTAGTTGAGATGCATGAAGATCTCGAAGAAAAGCCCCAGGATCAAAAGGCCGAAGCCCCAGATCGGGCCCGCAACCCCCGCAATGCCTAGGCAGACGCAGCAAATAAGGATGAGCCGGAAGATGACCGGCGCCATCAGTTTCAAGCGCTTGACCATAGATTAAACGTCCCTATGCGGCGTCGTTGGCGCGATATCCCAGACCGCGCACGGTTTCCACAAGCGTTGCGGCGGCAGTGCCCGCAAGCTGTTTTCTGAGTCTCAGAATGTGCACGTCGACCGTACGCTCATCGAGCTCGGCCGCATCGTCCCAGACGCGAGAAAGAAGCTGCGCGCGCGAATAAACGCGTCCCGGCGACGAAGCCAGAACCAACAGCATCTTGAATTCAATGACGCCGAGCTTGACCGATTCGCCGTTGACCTTGGCCGAAAACCGCGACTCGTTCATCGTAAGCGGTCCGCAGGTCACCGTCTTTTCGGCTTCGGCGCCGCCGCGGCGAAGCACCGCTCGCATGCGCGCAATGAGCTCTCGCGGTGAAAATGGTTTTACAACATAGTCGTCGGCGCCGGCATCAAGCCCCGCAACCTTGTCGCTTTCCGTCCCGCGGGCCGTCAGCATGATGACGGGCAAAGCCGAAAAACGCTCGTCGCGCTTTAATTTGTCAAGCCACTGCAGGCCCGAGAGGTCGGGCAGCATCCAGTCGAGCAGGATGAGGCTGACGCGGTTTTGAGAAAGCAAATCGGTTGCTTCCTTGGCGCTGCCCGCACGCAGCACCTCGTAGCCCGAGGATTCGCAGGCAAACCCGATCAATTCTCGAATCGCCGGTTCGTCTTCCACAACAAGAATGGTCTCAGCCATGATTTTTAATTTCCTCGCGCGCGCGAGCGCACGCATGCGTTTTTCAAATACGTCTTCATCCGAAGTCTTCAGTGGAAAATTATGACCGATTCGTGACAAGGCCATGACAATCACGGCCGTCGGCGATGTTTTGCACTGTTTTTTTGTCGTCAAGAGGCTGTCGGATGCGTTTATGCAACAAGTTCCTTTGAGCGAAACCCTCCGTTCGGTTTGAGCAAAAGCAAAAAAACTTTATTCGTTTCATCCTATGGCGAAAATTTCAATTTTCGTGAAAACAACAAAAATTCTTTTAAAAACAGACAATTAACGATTTGTATGGCTTTCTTTAATGCTTGACCTACGGCAAAAACTAGGGTTTCTACCAGCATCGGATCAGCCCTCTTCGGTCTAAATTTGACACTGAGACGTTGAAACACTTTGTTTCAACGCTGCAGTGCGTGACGTGTGGGCTTTGGACGCAACCAGGGACTGCCGTTCTCGACGAAGAACAATTTCAAATGGAGAGCTGTTATGGCAGATAAGAAATCCTCCGTATGGACCAGCTTGCCGATGCAAATGATGTTCGGTCTGGTGCTGGGTGTGATTGTCGGTGCGTTCACAAGCGCCGAATTCGCGCAGACCTGGTTCCGCCCGCTGGGCGACTTGTTCATCCGCTTGATCCGCATGGTGGTGGTGCCGTTGGTGTTCGCCACCCTGGTTGCCGGTGCCGCCGGTATTTCCGACGTCTCCAAGCTCGGCCGCGTGGCCGTTCGCACCCTCGTGATCTTCATGGTCACGTCCGCCATCGCCGTGATCTTCGGTTTGGTGATCGCCAACCTGATCGACCCGGGCATCGGCGTGACGCTTTCGACCGAAGGCCTCAAGGCCGCTCAGGTCAATGCGCCGAGCTTTGTGAAGACGCTGCTTGAAATCGTCCCGATCAACCCGATGGAAGCCTTTGCCAAGGGCTCGATCCTGCAGATCATCTTCTTTGCCATCATGTTCGGCTTCTGCCTGAATGCGATGGGTGAAAAAGGCCGCGGCGTGTACGAATTCTTCGACACGATCGGCCACATCATGATCCGCATGACCAACATCGTGATGCGCTACGCTCCGATCGGTGTGTTCGGCTTGATGGCCGCTGTTGTTTCCCAGCACGGCATCGCTGTTCTGCTTCCCTTGGGCAAGCTCATCCTCGCGTCCTTCATCGCCACGTCGCTGCTGATCATCCTCATCTACATTCCGTGGGTTAAGTTCTGGATCCGCATCCCGCTCGGCCAGTACTTCAAGGGCATCTTCGAGCCGTGGCTTATCGCCTTTACGACCTGCTCGTCGGCTGCCGCTATGGCCGCCAACCTCGTGGCTTCCCGCCGCTTGGGCGCTACCAACTCGATCGCATCGTTTGCCGTGCCTCTGGGCAACACCATCAACATGAACGGTACCGCCGTCTACATGGGTGTGTGCGCTGTGTTTGCTGCTCAGATCTACGGTCTGCCGCTTACGTTCCAGGATCAGGTGATCGTGGTTCTGACCGGTGTTCTGGCTGCTATCGGTACGGCCGGTGTTCCGGGCGCTGGCCTCATCATGTCGACCCTGGTCTTCACGCAGATCGGCATCCCGCTTGAAGTGGTTGCTCTGATTGCCGGCGTCGACCGTATTCTCGACATGATCCGTACGTCCATTAACGTCGTCGGCGACTCCACGACCGCTCTGGCCGTCTCCCGCATGGAAGGCGAACTCGGCAGTGAACCGTTCGACGAAGACGAAGCGAAGTAAGTCTTCCGGCTCACTTCCCGCAGGGGCGAATTCCGCCCCTTGCAGCAAGGCCCGCAGGTTCCGTAAAGCCCGCGGGCTTTTTCCTGCCCGTTTGCAACAGGAAGGCAAGAATTTGCCGTTTTCAGCCAATGAGTTTTGGTTCTCTGCGAGCTAACCTTTGCCGCAGTGAAAATGCGCAGGCTTTTTGCGCTGCGCTTACCGGAGAAAGTTATGCATTCCTTTGAACTGTATCTTCCGACGCGCCTTGTCTACGGTGCCGACAGCGTGGAAAAACTCGGTGCCGCGGCGGCACCCTACGGCTGCAAGGCTTTGATTGTCTACGGCGGCGGCAGCGTCGTCAAAAGCGGTCTGCTCGATCGCGTCAAGAAGGCCTTGGACGGTTTTGAAGTCACCGAATTTGCCGGCATCGAGCCCAATCCGCGCGTGACCTCAGTCAATGCTGCGGCCAAGCTCGCCAAAGAAAAAGCTGTTGATTTTGTGGTCGCTGTCGGGGGCGGCTCCGTCATGGACGCCGCCAAGGCAATCTGTGCGGGCGCCAAGTACGAGGGAGACGCCTGGGATCTGGTGCGCGATTCGAACCTCATCAAGGCTGCGCTGCCGCTCTTTACGGTGCTTACCAACGCCGCCACAGGCAGCGAATACGATGCCGCAGGCGTCATCACCAATCTTGACACCAACGAAAAGCAGCCGATTTCTTCGCCCTTGCTGTTCCCGGTGGCTTCCTTCTGCGATCCGAAGGTAAGCACCTCGGTTCCTGCCTGGCATACCGCAGCGGGCGCTGCCGACATCATGAGCCATACGTTTGAGCAGTACCTGGTGATGGAAGGCAACGATGTTGCCGACGGATTCTGCGAGACGATTCTGAAGACCGTCATCAAGAACGCGCCGATTTGCATCAAAGACCCGAAAATATCGAAGCCCGTGCGGCGATGATGCTTGCAAGCTCCTTCGGCTGCTGCGGACTTCTCGCGATCGGCAACACGCCGTCTCCCTGGCCCTGCCACGGCATCGAGCATGAAATTTCCGCTTGGCACGACATCACCCACGGCGTGGGCTTGGCGATCATCACGCCGCATTGGATGCGCTATAGCTTGAACGAACAGACGGCGCCGCGTTTTGCCCGGTACGCCGTCAACGTCTGGGGCATGGATCCGACGCTCGACGTCATGACGTTAGCCAATGCCGCCATCGACAAGACCGCCGAATTCTTTGCTTCGATCGGCATCCCGATGCATCTGCGAGATGTGGGCGTCAACGAAAGCCATTTCGAAGCGATGGCCGACCACATTCCCACTTGCTGGTGGCCGCTTTCGGGGGCTCTGCATCCGATCGACAAGGCGGGCGTCATTGCCATCCTGAAGGCGTCGCTCTGATGATGGCTGCGCAGCAACGCTTGCGTGCATGAAAAAGGCCCGGGAGGAGAAATTCTCTCGGGCCGTTCTGTCGGGACAAGTGCCGAACAAACACTTGTCTCGAAGTTCGCCGCAAATTAACGGCGGATCAGCAGAATCGGAACGTCGCCCTGAGCGGCGATGCGAGTTGCGGTCGAACCCATCACGGCGCTCTTGAAGCGCCCGTAGCCGTGGCTGCCCATAACCACCAGGTCGAGCTTCTTTTTCTTGGCAAACGCAGCGATTTCATCGCCCGGGTTGCCGACAAGACACACTTCCTTCGGCTTGATGCCGGCCTTGTCGAGAATCGGACGGATCGGATCGACGGCTTCGCCGAATTCCTTCTTCTGCAGTTCAAGCACTTCGCTTTCGGACAGAGCCGGAAGCGCCATGCCGGCCATGTCGGGCATCACGGCGCCGGCGTAGTCGCTGGCGACATTGATGAGGTAGAACGTTGCGCCTTCACCGAAGAGTTCCTTGTGGCGGACCAGATACTTCACGGCGGCCACGCCGAACTTGGAGCCGTCGACGGCAACGCCCACGCGCATGGCGTCGCTTTCCGGGACGGCCTTGTTGCGCACGATGAGAATCGGGTTCTTGGTGCGGGCCAGAACGCCGTTCGTCACCGAACCGAGGAAGAGGCCGGCAAGCGCCGTACGGCCGCGGGAGCCCATGATCACCAGATCGGCGTCAAGGCGCACGGCTTCTTCGGCGATCTTTTCGGAAGGATCGCCCACCATGAAGGCTTCGTTTACGGTGATGTGCTTGTCGCTTAAGAACTTGCGTGCCGGTTCGAAAATCTTTTCGGCTTCTTCTTCGTAGTAGCGCGAGAGCGAATCCTTGCCGACCAAGCGGGCTGCGCGGGCGGGCAGGGGATCGAGCACGACCAGAAGTTCGATCTCGGGGTTGTGCCCCAGCAGGGACGTGCGGGAGGCAACGAACGAAAGCGAGTTTTCACTGTAGGTGCTGCCGTCGATAGGAACGAGAATTTTCATATAGATCCTTCCTTTGTTGTTCTTCTTGTGTGCGGCGCCAGGGAGCGTCGAACTCAAAAATGAAGAAAACCGATCGATTCCGGCATCCGCATTGCACGAGCTTTGCGGCGCCGGACTTCTTAATTCGATCATAGCGCAGTTGGACACTCACAAATCTCTGAGTAAGGCGATTTTCCAATCGCGCGCTTTGATCGAACCAACCAACTGGATTATTTACGCACCAGAAGCACCGGAACGCTGCCTTTGGCGAGAAGCCGCATGGCTGTTGACCCCAGCACCGCGCTCTTGAAGCGCCCGTAGCCGTGCGTACCCATGACCATCAGGTCGAGCTTCTTTTTCTTGGCGATCTTCGCAAGAACGTCGCCCGCGGCGCCTTCTTCGCAAACCTTTTCGTAGTCAACGCCCGCTTTTTCGAGCATCGGGATGACGTCTTCGGTGGCCTCGCGATAGCTCTCTTCCTTGATGGTTTCCAAATCGGTGCCCTTCAAGGGCTGCGGAGCTCCGGTGGAAACGCCCGCCAAAAGCGTGAGACTGATGTCGCTTGTGACGTAAATCAGGTAGAACTTGCTGTCTTTCCCGAAGAAGTCGCGGTTGTCCAGGATATAGCGGACGACGGCCTTGCTCTTGGGCGACCCGTCAACCGCAATGCCCACACGCATGGCATCCTTCTTGGGAATCAAGTCGGAGCGAACGATGAGCATCGGCATTTTGGTGCGCGCGAGAACACCTCGCGTCACGGAGCCGAGGAAGAGGCCCTTCAAGCTCGAGCGGCCGCGAGAGCCCATCACCAACAGATCGGGTTTGGTGCGTTCGGCCTCTGCGGCAACACCCTCGGCGGGGTCGCCTACGGTGTAAACCTCGTTCACCGGCAGGTTCTTGCCTTTGAGGAACTTGCGGATGGGCTTGAAGATTTTTTCGGAGCAGTCCTTGTAGTAGCCTTCAAGCGTGTCGCGCTCGATGAAGCGCAGGGCACCGGCCGGAATCTGGGGCACCACGGAGAGCATCTCGATTTCGGGCGAAGTGGCAAGGAACCCTTCACGCGAAGCCAGGAATTCAAGGGCGTGGTCGGTATAGATGCTGCCGTCGACGGCAATCAGAATTTTCATGCGAACCCCTTTCGGCGTCGGGGCTTCTTTTTGGCAGATGCAGCTCGTTTTGAGAGTCCCACTCGAAACAGTTGTCAGCCGCCCGCATAAGCCAATGTGTGACGCCTTCTGTCGAGTTGATATAAAAGAAAAGCGCTTCTTGCTCTTCCTACTTCGATATTAGCGCACGGCACGGGCTTTTGACGCGGGGCGGCTATGAATTTGGATATTGCAGGAAACTAATCCTCGAATTCAACCGTTTGTTCCATCTTTGCTGTAACGGAAAGCAGGTTCTCGACATTGAGGTTATTGACGACCCACCCTCTGGCTTGACATGCTTTGATGAAGTTGGCGTGTCGATCAATCCCGTTTCGCGAGCGCAAAGTGACAACAAGGGAAAATGGCATTTTTTGGCCGAACCTTGTTGGTAAACGTTCTTTCGAGAAAATGCGAAGCCCCCACAAACCTTGTTTGCTACAAGAGTCATAGGTTCGTTTGTAGGTCCGACACCGAACCTTCACATTGTCCCACTTGCGAAAAAAGGCCCTAGCGTATTGCTCAGGGATGTTTTGTTTTTCCTGACTACCCTGTCGGTTTTGATCGATTGACTTGATATCGGGAGTATCCTTTCGATCGTCCACACGACCAAAATGCAAGTCCAGTTCGGTAAGGGGGTAATCGACGCCTTGTTCTCGATGGCATTCGGGAAAATAACAAAGCGTTGCGCGAACATCGTAGTCGAATTTGCCATCGGTAGTTTGTGGAACCGGCAAGTCGTAATTAAACGTTTCGTAGTTGTCGATCTTTCCGGAGACGACAAAACGGATTTCGTTTTTGGCGCTATGTACGATGTCCTCAATGCGTGTAGGGACGCAACCCCAGCCTTGCCATGCCCACTGATCTCCAAGAGTTTCCCAACCGGCGCAAGAATCGATTAGAAGAGCCTTTGCCTGTGTGCGGGTCAGGTGAAGTTGGTGGATCATATAGGCCAACTTTCTTGCTACCCAGGGAGCGGCATAAGAAGTGCCGATGACTGGTTCTCTTCCGTTGGGCGTGCATGCATACAGATAATCCTGAGGCACGCCTCCGAAACAAGAGACGTCCGGTTTAATGAAAAAATGAAGAATGGGCCCTTTTCGAGAGTAGGGAGCAGGTGTCCCACTTTGACTACAGCTGTTAACGACAATTGGATTCAGCGCATCTGCCGGAGCTCCTATTCTTTGTTCCGGAAGTTTGTCTACCAGATTAGTGCGGTAGTTGGTTCCGGCAACTACGAACAGAACGTCGTAGTCCCGTTGAATGCGATCAAGCTCAGCCCCTTCCGGGGAAATGAAATTTTCCGGGCAAGGGCGTGCCGAACCCAGAGATAGATTCCAGACTTTGATATCGGGGTTCTCTCGTACGATCTTTCGAATGGATAGCAAGATGTCGAAGCTACTCATCTTGCCATGGTGGGCGACGGCAAAATGACGTACGCGGAAATAACCGCAACCGTCGTCCAAAGAAGGGTTGATGTGATGTCCGTTGACAATTAACGACGTAACGGCTGTCCCATGACGAAAATCCTTTGGGTCGACAGGGATCGCGGGGTTGATGCAGTCGTGATACTCAACCCACCGGGAAAAATAAACACGCTGATCGAAACGAGTATCAATGACGCCGACAACCGGTTCATTGGTAGGCGCGGGCAGTTGCATCGGTGTGGGGGTAGATGCAATGAAGTCGGTTGTTGTGTCATAGGATGTCAAATCGCTGACTTCCATCGCAATAAGCCAACCGGCCTTTTCACATAGCAACTGGCGTTCGTCGGGCCTGAGTAGCAGCGTGTCTTCATTCAAAAAGTGTTGGGGCGTTACGCGAATTCCGATTTTGTGAAGCAGAGCAATAAGCGATTGTTGATTGCCGACGCGGTACAACGAAACCAAAGTGTCGTCCTGCAAATTTTCACTAACAGAACCGATGCGAAACCGTGTGACGAAATAGGCATCACGGAGCACCTGAATAAATTTGCTCGAACTGAAACCATATTTTGAAAGTGCCGCACGACTGACCGTTTCTATTGTTTTATCGGTAATCACGCCCGAGCAATGGGTGTTCAGAAAGTCGGCAGCTTGAGTCAATAAAACGATGCTCTCCTTTATCGCCTCAGGTGTGGTTTTGTACACAAGAACATGATGACTTGTGTTTGTGTCGACGACTGTTTCAAAACGAGCGCCGCACACCAGTTCGGAAAGGTGTTTGCACTTAACCGGTTTCAGCAGAACACGCATTCGGTTGGATTTCGCGACAATTTCCCTATAGTCACAGGTTACGAGAACCGTTCCAGACAGGAGCGTGTTGTCCCAGTCGTTCTGAATAGAATGCAAATCCTGCACGAGCTCAAGAAGATGCGACGCTTTGACTATGCTCCCCGGTCGGAGTTTTGCGGCGCCTCCTTTTGCCGGATTCGGTGCGTGGTTAAGTGAGCCCTTAAGAATGAGGATGTCGTTGAACTGATTGGGCATGCGTTATTCCTTCAGATCTCGTGCAATTTGGCTCTTAGATCGTCCTGTCAAAATTTCCATTTCACGCAACGTGAAATTTTGTTTTCTAAGTGCTTCAAGTGAGAGAGGGTCTTTTCCGTTGATTTCCCGATACAGTCGTCTGAGGTAATCGAGCTCGCGATCTTCGGAACTAAAAACAATTGCGCGCTTGATTAAATTTTTTAAATCTCCGGGGTAGGGCAGAGGAGCAGAGGCAGTCAGAATCTTGTGGAAAAGAGACATATTGCGCCCTTTCCTCTTGAATTTTGTAAGGAAGAAATCCAAGAGTTTATCGGCGATCGCAATCAGGTCTTCTTGTGAATAACGGGTGAAGTTGACTGTTGCGTCAAATCGTCTGATCAACGCTTTGTCAAACCGATCAAGCAAATTGGTTGTTGCAAAGAGCACCACGTTTTCGTTGAGCTCGTCCAATTGATGAAGCACTGTGGAAGTGGCTCTTCCCATTTCACGAAGGTCTTGCTGATTTGTTCTGTCAAGCGCCAGGGTATCTATCTCGTCAAATAGAAAGAGCGGCCCATGGGACTTTGAGGCTCGTTTCATTTCGTCAAAAACGGCATGAATGTTTTTAGCTGTCTGCCCCAACTTGCTGTCGACAATTTGAGAGAAATCGACACAGTAAAGGTCCCGCTTCAAGAGCCGAGCGATGTGTTTGATTGATTCCGTTTTTCCCGTTCCCGGAGCACCATAAAACAGAAACTTGTGAATGCCCATAGGGAAAGAAAGAGAGCGAACAATGGCTCGAATGTCTTCTTCAATCGGCAGCGGCAACGGGAAGGGATCTTTCGGCAGAGGGATTTTGTAGAAAAAATCCGATAATTGAACGTCCGGTTGTGCCATCGCGTCCTGCGGCACAAAAACATTTGCGTCGCTCATCTGCGCCATGATGTAGCGAGCCAGTTCCGTATCGCCGGCGGCATCAAAGGAATTGGCAATCTGATAGGCGGTACTGCGAAAGCCGGCTTCGTTGCCTGTTGCATGGCAGTGAATCAATTCCAGAATGAGGCCTTTTTTCATTTTTTGACTCGCTATGTGTTTGGGACAATTTTATCAAAAGCGGGACAAAAAAAGATGTGTTTGCGTGAATAATGATAAAAATGGTCCTTTCTTTCTGTTTGGAGCAAGGGGGAATTCGAGGGCTTGATGTAGGTTCTTGTTGGTGACAGCTCCCCGTCCGAATTCAGAGAAATTCGGGCGAGGCTTCTCGATTCTCAGAGGACTGCTTCGGTTTCCCGAAGTCTTACACCCTCTCCACGAGCTACACGTGCGTTGCCGCACGCTTCAAGACGGTCTGCCC
>OOAH01002254.1_pt1 | contig 13982 bp, 15 predicted proteins | sample 1671801 | NCBI WGS metagenome assembly OOAH01 (sample SAMN06348194, study PRJEB24527) | human gut metagenome | biome: human gut; feature: ankylosing spondylitis patient; material: feces | host: Homo sapiens | place: China | collected 2015-10 | reverse complement strand
TCCCTGCGCGGCAGCAGCGCCGCAGCAGCTCAGAGCACATGCGGAAATCAAAAAGTGACGCAAACCGGAAATCATTGCCGAATAGAAACGACCTTCAATTTGAGATGCCCGTAGCTTAACCTGTTTTTGACGCCCCGAGAGCATCCGATTTTCCACCATTTCGCAACAGCCTTGCGAATTTTGTAACAGTCGATGGCATCTTTACGGAGCGTTAGTCTGCAATTTTGTCGGGCCCGTCAGTGCCGCTCAGCCCGATTTTCTGCGGCCGTTAGCGCAGTCGCGCTTAAACCACCATGTAGTTTGTCGTCTTCTTCGGAAGTGTGACTCGAAGGCGATTGCGGCCTTTTCGGGGACTTGGCTTGGGAGGCAGCGGCTGCCCAGGATCAGTTAAGTTTTCGATTTCGGACGGATTCATACACAGATAGATCACCAATGGCAGAAGGTGTTTGGCCAGCTGCATGCAGCTCTGCAGCTTCTTTCGGGTTCCTTTGCGGTCGAACTTGAAGTTGTGACTGCGCATGTTCCGTTCCGACGCGGCAAGCATGCGCTCAACCGATTCGTCGAGATCGCAATCTTCCAAAAAGATGGGAATTGAACTCAGATAATCTTGCGCGCCGACGCGATCCAAAAAGATTCTGAACTCGTGCCGTCCTGTTTGCGTGTCCAGATTCAACATTGCGAAAAAGCCGTCGATGTCGCTTTCTGCATCCGACAGAAACGGCGTCTTAATGTAGACGCACCATTCGGGAAGGCTCAGCAAGGTTTGCACAGGAAGCTTTCCGCTGAACTCGCTTTCCAACAGATCCCGGTAGAGCTCCGGCTCGAATTCGTAGTCGCCGCGCGAGTAACGCCAGGTTGCCGGAGCCATGATCTCGTAGACGCGATTGATCGTCTCAAGCCGCGACTCGGTCTTGCAGTTGAGTTCCACCATTTCTGCCCAAACAGTTAACGGCAGGCAGCACCACTTCGGCCAATCAAAGCCGCGAAGATTCTTTGTGGCTAGAAATGCATCGGCAAGCTCGAGAATTTCCGGATAGTTCTCTTCGACAAATCTCAGGCGACGGGGGGCGCTCATCGGTTTTTCCTTTCTTTCTGTCGTCGGAGGTTTGAGTCTACAGGCGCGCTTTCTTTTCTGCGCGCTTTTGTCCGTCCTACCGACTCGGCCACGCCTGCCATTCGTCTTGATGCGCGTTGATGAATGCCGTAAGCCGCTTCAATGATCGAACCATCTTGTCGGGCGCACCGTGCTTATTCATGTCGGCAAGCTTGCGGGCAACGGCCGGATCCGTGCCGAATATATCCTTGAAGAAAGCTTCCAGCGCCAGACGACGCTCACGAAGGCGCATCGCCTCTTCTATGCCTTTTTCCGTGAGTGAAATCGGACCGTACGGCTCGTAGCGGATGTAGCCGAGAGCCTTTAAGGAGCGCATAGCTGCCGTGACCGTTGCACGCGTCACATTGGCTGCCTGTGCAATCGTGCAGCCTCGCGCCGAACCGCTTTCAAGAAACTCCTCGTAGATGAGCTCCAGGTAGTCGGCCTGAATGTTCGAAAGCTCGCTTGCGCCTTTTTTCAGAAAGGCTGCGTCCTGAGATTTATCGCTTGATGTCATTGATTTTTTCGGCATGGATAGGCTGATCTCTTCGGATTATATCGGTGTCAAAAACAGAAAGTTTGTTCGCTCTAATTTTGAGAATGATTCCCATTTGTGTTAATCTCGCGTCACTTCAACGAGGCGTCTGCGCCCGACTTTGAGTCCGGATTGCAGCGAACGCCTCGAAACAAAAGCATTTATGCGCGAGAGGACTCATGCAACCTACTTCTCACCCGATGCCTGCGGGCAACTCTCAGAAAGCTGCCGGCGGCACGTTTGAAGCCGGCGCCAAGATGATGATGGCCAAGCTGCAAACCGGTCTGGCGGAAAATTTCTTTGCCAATGCCGACGATCCCCTGCACGCCGCTTTTGAAGCCAAGGCCGTGATCCACTCGGGGCCCGGCGGCATGCCGATGATGGGTGAAGAAGCGCGCCGCTACATTGATGAACTTGCCGATCAGCCCCGCAACGGCAAAACGCTTGCTTATCTGCACGTGCCCTTTTGCGAAACACGCTGCCTGTACTGCATGTTCTATCAGAACCCCTACAGCAAGGAAGCCTCTGCCAAATTTGCCAAGGACCTGGTACGAGAAATTGAGCTTTGGAGCGACAAGGCCGCGATGACGTCCTACCCGGTGCATGCCGTGTACTTTGGCGGCGGTACGCCTACTGCGCTCGAACCCGAAGATCTCAAAACGGTTCTCAAAGCAGTGCGTGAAAACATGCCGCTTGCCAACGACTGCGAGATCACGATCGAAGGCCGCATCCACAATTTCGGCGACGACAAGATGGAAGCGGCAATCGAAGGCGGCGCCAATCGCTTCTCTCTGGGCGTTCAGAGCTTTGACGACCGCGTGCGCCAGTCCGTCATGCGCGTCGACGGCCGCGACGCCATCATCAGCCGCCTTGAGAAGCTTTGCTCCTACGACGAGGCAGCCGTCGTGATCGACCTCATCTACGGCTTTCCGTGGCAGTCGCTTGAAGTCTGGGAAAACGACATCCGCACCGCTCAAAGCCTGTCTCTGGACGGCGTCGACTGCTATCAGCTGAACGTCTTTGAAAGGTCCCCTCTGTCCAAATACATCGCCAACGGCAAACTGCCCGCAGCCGCCGACACGGCCATGAAGGCCGATATGTTTGCAATATCGGTCGAACTTTTTACGAACGCGCAGTGGCGCCGCTTGTCGAACAACCACTGGGGACAGACCATGCGCGAGCGCAACATCTACAACACGCTCGGCAAAAGCGCCTGCGACTGTCTTGCCTTCGGCTGCGGCGCCGGCGGCCGCTTGAACGGCAACAGCTTCATGATGGAACGCAAGCTCTCCGAGTGGGAAAAGATTCTCGAAACCGGTCAAAAGCCCGTTGGCATGCTCATGAAGCCCGGTCAAAACTGGCACCTGATGCGAACGCTCAGCTCCGACATGGAGTCCGGCGCCATCAATCTCGCTCGCATTGAAAAAGAGTTCGGGGTTCCGGTCGTGAGCCTGACCGAAGACGTGATCAACCAGTGGGTTGATGCCGGGCTCCTGACCCGTGTCGGCGATTGGCTCGTGCAGACCGTAGCAGGTCAGTTCTGGCACGTCACGCTGGCGCAGCTCCTCATCGGTTTGGTGGGCATGCGCCTGGGCGCATCCCAACCAGGACAGCGTCCGCACGGACATGCTGCGGTCTTTTCCGGTGAAAAACCGCATCACGCCTGAACTTAAGAATTCAATTTTCACCCCGCCCTTTCAGGACGAAATGAGACTGCGGCACACAAAACAAAAAACGCCGCAGCTTGACTATCAAACAAAGGATTTAATTGATGATGTCCCTCAAACCCACGCTCACGGCTGCGGCTGTGGCGGCAGCTCTCTCGGGCATGGCGCTTCCTTCTTTTGCTCAGGAAGCAGTTGAAACGGAACAGGTCAAAGTGACGGCCAGCCGTGTGGAACAGGAACTTATGGACGTGAACATGTCGGTTTCTGTGATCACGGAAGAACAGATTCGCCGTTCCGGTGCGCGCACCGTCGGTGAATTGCTTGAAGATATCCCCGGCGTTCGCATCAACAACGACGGCGGTCAGGGCATGAAGCGCGTGAAAATCCGCGGCGAAGATGCGTTCCGTACACTTGTGATGATCGACGGTCAGAAAGTTGCCGAGCACAAGTCAATGTCGGGCGCTCCGATGCTCATCGACCCATCCATGATCGAACGCATTGAAGTGATCAAGGGACCGGCTTCCGTTCTGTACGGCTCTGACGCCATCGGCGGCGCCATCAACATCATCACCAAGAAGGGCGGCAACAAGCCGATCGAAGGCGAAGCGTCCGTGGGCTACAACTCGTCGGCGTCCGGCAAAAACGCATCGGCTTCTCTGTTTGGCGGCATCAATGGCTGGAAGTACCGCCTGAGTGCATCGATTGAAGACAACGACAACCTGAAGACGCCTGTCGGCGACATGGAGAACACGTATTTCTCGGCACGTTCCATGTCGGGCTTCCTGTCTTATGACTTCACGCCGGACTCAACAGTAGGCGCGTCTTTGGATTATTACGACCTTGAATTTGGATCCGGTGATTATGAATCTCCAAACTTCAAAGTTGAAGTTCCCGAATGGACCAGATTTAAAACTGGACTATTTAGCGAATTAAAAAACATATCTGACAGTTTAGTCAGACTAAGAGTAGACGCCTTTTATCAACGTGGCGACAAAAATATGAAAAATACGGTAAGCCAGGGAGCTATGCCGTTATTTATATATCCTTATGCCGACAATAAATTAGATCAATACGGATTTCAGATACAAACTGATTGGCAACTCGGAGAAAGCAATTACTTGATAGCAGGCTATGAGCTTTCTTATGACAAGTTAAAAGCAGACAGCTATACATCCATTGCACCTACAACAATGCCATCAATGGAAAGTCCATATGCCAATTCGGAATACGACGGCTACCAACTCACCAACGCCGTATATGCCAGCATGGAAACTCAACTTCCTGCAGATGTAACACTCACATACGGAGCGCGATACACATGGGTCAAAACAGACATGGACTCTCTATCACTAATGGAGCAAGGCACACCTGTTGCAGACCCAAAATGGAGCAATCAAAATCAGTCTGACGGAAAATTGATATTTAATGCGGGGCTCGTTTGGAGAGCAACTCAGAATTTCGCTCTTAGAGCAAGTTATGCACAGGGATATAGATCCCCAATTCTTCAAGAACTATATGTAAATACTCAAATGGGACAAGGTCCTGGCACCATTACGTACGCAAATCCTGATCTTAAACCAGAAACATCAGATAATTTTGAAATTGGGCTTCGTTGGAATTCAAGTTATGTCTCCAGCGATTTGGTAGTTTTTTACACTCAAGCAGATGATTACATAGCTACGCTTTGGAATGCAGATTTAAACGGAGATCAGTACGACAACGTTGCCGAAGCAACCACTTTTGGCGCCGAACTTTCTGCTTCCGTACGCATCGCAGATACCGGCTTTGAGCCGTACTTGACTGCTACTTGGATGCGTCGTCAATTTGACAACGGCGACGGCTTCTCGACCTACGACACAGCCACGCCCGAGTTCATGCTGCGCTATGGCGTGCGTTGGAACGGCATGTACGACGGCCTTGGGTTAAAAGCGGATCTGTTTGCTCGATCGCAAACAGAAACAGACTATGACGGCAGGATTACTCGCAAACCGAACAATACGTATCACCTTGGCGGCTACACCACGCTCAACCTGACTGCAGGCGTGAGCTTCGGGCCGCAACGTGAGTACTCGTTTGACGTCGGTCTCTACAACATCTTCGACCAGGGATATCGCGAACAGACTTCGATCTACGAACCCGGTCGGTACTTCGTAGCCAAGTTGAGCGCCCGCTTCTAACTTGGTCTGCACCCGGGCAGCTTGACGTTGCCCTACCCGCTCGGAAAGCCCTACTTCTTAGGAAGAGCTTTCCGAGCCCGATTTCCTAAATAAGAAATTCACCTTCGGCGGTTATGACTGACGCACTTCAAAGCAAACGACACTGGCAGGCCCGAGAGCTCGTGCTCATCGGCGTCTTTGCCGCGGCAGCCAAACTTTCAAGCCTTTTGATCGCTCTGGCGGGCGGCGGTATGAATCCGGTGTCGCTCGTAGCCAAAAACCTCGTCTACACGACGCTCATCATCGTTCTGCTCACCAAAGTGCCCAAACCCGGCACGCTGCTTCTCTTTACCGTGATCAGCATGATCGTGAGCGTCTGCCTAATGGGCGGAAGCCTCACGTTGCTGCCGGCTGCGCTTGCGGGCGCGCTCTTGGGCGAACTCGTCGTGTGGCTTACCGGGGGTGCAGCCAAGCCCTGGGCTCCCTGGGTGGGCGTGGGCATGTATGACCTGGTAAGCAAAGGCATGTCGCTAGGCGTTTCGTTTCTATTCATGCGCGAAAGCCCGGCTCTGATGACTATGGTGGTTCCCATTGTTCTGGTGGGCTATCTGGGTTCGCTCGGAGGCCTTTGGTTCGGCAACAAAACCGTAAAGGAGCTGCGTCATGCGGGCTTTGTTCGCTAAGGGAGCGGCGCAGTCAAGCCCTCTGCGGCAGCTTGACGCCCGCACGAAACTCACCGTCACGGCCGCCGCGGCCATTCTCACGGTCGCTTCTTCCGGAATGGTGGCGCAGCTTGTGATCTTTGCCGTGACGCTGATGTACGCGCTCTTACTGAAGCGCCCGGGGCTCGTAGCCATTTTGTACAGCCTTATGGCCGTCATGATGGCCGTAGCCGCCTTGTGCGCGCTCGGCTTTCAGGTGTGGTTCCCGGGCCTCGGAGGCTTGAGCGCCAAGTCGCTTTTCATCCCATTCCTGCGCGGTTTGTCGATGATGAACGTGGTGATGGCACTTGCTCTGACCACACGCGTCGAAGACCTGCTTTTGACGCTTGAGCGCATGCGTCTGCCGTTTTGCATCTTTCTGCCGACAGCCGTGATGCTGCGCTTCATTCCGACCTTTGCCAACGACATCAAGCAGGTCTGGGAAACGCTTCGCATCAAAGGTTGGCCCCTGGGCCCGGCCATGATCACGCTGCACCCGATTCTGTCTGCCCGCCTCATTCTGGCTCCGATTCTTTTCCGAGCTCTGAAAAGTTCCGAGACGTTGGGCGTTGCGGCCGAACTCAAAGGCATGGGTGTGCGCGAGCGCACCATCCGAAGCGATTTAAAGAGCCTCGGCACGTTCGACATCACGGTTCTTACGACCGTCCTCTTCACGATCGCAGCCGTGATCTGCTGCGAGATCTGGCTCTCGCACGTCTGGATGCCCACGGGCGGCGTTGCAGCGATGCCCTAACGAAAGTGCAGGTACGACAAGATGATTGAATTTAAAAACGTAACCTACACCTACGCCAATACCGATAAGTGCGCCGTAAGCGACATCAACCTCACGGTCGCCGCAGGCGAACTCAAGGTAGTCACGGGCCCCTCGGGCTGCGGCAAGACGACGTTGATGCGGTTGGCCAACGGTTTGTGTCCACAAATCTACGGCGGCACGCTCACGGGAAGCGTTTCGGTCTCGGCGCTTGATGTCTCGACGACGCCCGTGGCGGACTTATCCGAACTCATCGGCACACTCTTTCAGGATCCCGAAGAACAGTTTTTTGCGTTGAACGTCGCCGACGAAATCGCCTTTGCTCTGCGAAGCCGCGGCATCCCTTCGGACGAAGTGCGCAGCCGCACGCAAAGCGCTGCACAGCGGCTCGGAATTTCGCATCTGCTCGGACAGGACATTCACGCCTTGTCCGAAGGACAAAAGCAAAAGGTGGGATTAGCAGCCATTCTGGCTCTAGGCCCCAAAGCGCTCATCTTCGATGAGCCGAGCGCCAACCTTGATCCGGAATCCACCGAAGCGCTTGCCGTAACGCTTGCCGAACTCAAAAAGGACGGTGCGGCCATTTTGGTGGTCGATCATCGTCTCTATTGGCTCAAGGACGTCGCCGACGCCGTCTGCATCATGGCACGCGGCAAAATCGTCGATGTCGGTCCCTTCTCGATTCTTGAGAACGACGATCTGCGGCAAGACCGCGGTCTGCGCAAGGCCGTCGTCGACGACACGCGCATGAAGCTCGATGCCGTCCCGGTGCGGCACGACACGGCTCTGGACATGCAAAACGCCGTTTTCTCGGTGCAGGACATGAGCTTTGCCTACGACGAAGCGCACCGCATCTTCGAAAACGTCAGTTTTGCCATTCCGGCCGGCGTCACAGCCTTAATCGGCGACAACGGCACTGGCAAAACAACGCTTGCCCGCATTTTGACAGGACTCAATCAGGCTCAGGGAGCCTTTTTCATCAACGGGCAAAAAGTCGGCAAAGACGGCCTGATGCCGCACGCCGGTCTCGTGCTGCAAAACGCCGATCATCAGCTGCAGATGCGCACCGTTTTCGAAGAAGTGGCGTGTGCGTGCGCTGCAGGCGACCTCGTTAAAAAGGGTGGCAAAGGCCTTTGGCGAACCAAGCTCGGCCCCAAGGGACTCACTGCCTATGAAGAGGATGTCGCCGCCATTCTCGATCAGCTCAACCTATCGCATCTGGCCTGGCGCCATCCGCAAAGCTTGTCGGGCGGCGAAAAACAGCGCGTCGTGATTGCCTGCGCCATTGCCAAAAAGCCCGCGATTTTGATTCTCGACGAACCCACGAGCGGACTTGACGGCGCCAACATGGCCGCCATCGCAGGACTTCTTAAGTCTCAAGCCGAACAAGGAACCGCCGTCTTTCTCATCACGCACGACCTCGAGCTTTTGCAGGCGTGCGACCGAGCGCTGCACATGAAGTCGCTGCAGACGCATTGAACCCGATTTTTTAACGACCATTGAAAGGAAATTACCTATGCAGCACATTGAAGCCACTGCGGTCGAACAGCTCAAAATCGACGAACTGATGAACGCCAAATTTCCGGTGACGCTTGCGACGATCGCCAAGGCGCTCGAGACGACGGAACTTGAGGCCGCCCGCAAGCTTCCCGAAAACGTGGTGACCTTCGTTTCGGGCAACGCAAGCGAACGCTTCGACGAAATCTGGGCCGAACTTGCCTCCTGGGAAAAGGTGACGATGTTCATCGTGCACGACGGTCACGTCTTTGAAATCCAGGGCAAGCTCTCAACCGGCAAGCGCGCCCAGGGCTACTACAACATCCTCCACAAGGATGCCGCCATCGGCGGGCACCTTCGCTACGACGAAATCTCGGCCTGCGCCTTTACCGCCTTCCCCTTCATGGGACGCGAGTCGCTTGCCGTGCAGTTCTTCAACAAAGCCGGCGCCGTGAGCTTTGCCGTCTATGTCGGCCGCGAAAACCATCAATTGATCGAATCGGTGCGCGAAGCTTTCCTCAAGGCTCGCGAGCACTTTGCCATTTAAAGAAAACAATCGAAAACAAAGGAGACACCCCATGACTACTCTCGTTGTTGTGAGTTCCAAAACCGGCAACACGAAGCTGCTGGCTCACGGCATCTGCGACGCCTATGAAAACGCCGAACTTGTTTCGGCTTCAGCCGTTCCGGCCGATTTGTCCAAATACGACGCCGTGCTGTTGGGCTTTTGGTGCGACCGCGGCATGGCGCCCGAGGATATGCAGGCCGCGGCAGCCAAAATCAGCGGCAAGCGCATGGGGTGCTTTGCCACCGTCGGGGGTGACCCGCAGTCGGAATGGGCACAGCAGTGGATGACCAAAACCAGTACAGAGCTCGCCGCCAAGGGCAGCAACACGCTGGAGGCCACTTTCCTGTGCCGCGGACGCATCGATCCGGCTCTTTTCGATCTGATGACCCGCATGCAGGGCGGCGTCGTGACGCCCCAGCGCGAAGCGACGCGTGCGGCAAGCGAAACGCACCCCGATCGACTCGACGTCATTGCTGCCGTCAAAGCCTTCGCGGGCTTGATGGCCTAAAAGGACATTCGGTTTATTGAGGACAAACCCATGGATTTTTCCGCCGAGCGCTTCAGCGCGATTTACGCCATGATCGGCCCGGCCGGCGTCGCGCTGGTCTTTGTGGCCCTCTTTGCGGTCTACATCGCCGTCTGGCAGCTTCTCTACATGACTGCCGTATGGCGTCACTTCAAGCGCGACTTTCTGGATTTGGAGCGCGGCAGCGACCGGTGTCTGAAGGACATCGATCCCAAGCGCGCGAATCCGCTGATTCGCATCATCCACGACATTGTGGTGACGCACAGCTCGCACTCCGACGACATCCGCGCCGAGGTGGGCTACCTCTTTTACCGCAACTTCAAAGCCGTCACCAACGGACTTTGCTGGCTGAAGCTCATTTCCGTGATCTCCCCTCTGCTGGGTCTTTTGGGCACCGTCTGGGGCATGGTCGACGTCTTTCAGAGCATGAGCGACATCACGCGCGCCGACGCCGCGCTTTTGGCTAGCGGCATCTGGTCTGCCCTGATCACCACCATCATGGGGCTTTCGATCGCCATTCCGGTGCTGATGACCTACTACTACCTCATGCTCAAGTTCAAAGGCTTTCACATTGAGGCAATCGAGCACAGCTACCGAGCGCTTGAAGTCTGCCGCAAGCTCGGTCACGTCGACCGCCGCCCCGCAGGCAAGCTTCCGCCCGAAGACCTGACGCTCTAAAGGAGGTTGAAAGCGATGGACAGTCGATTCCTCACCGATTTCGACGAAGAGCCTCAGATCGATCTCACGCCGTTGATCGACTGCCTCTTCATGCTCATCATCTTTTTCGTGCTCACGATGACGTTTTCGCGTCCCGTGTTGGAAATCGTGCTCCCGCAGGCCGTTCACGGCGAAGCGAATCACGACCGCAACGAGATCGTTCTGAGCGTCAAGCCCGACGGCTCCTACTGGCTCGATCAGGACCGCAAGGTGACGCTTGCCGAGTTTGAAGCCGAGCTGGATCGCCATCCCGACAAGCTTCTCAATATCTACATGGACAAAAAGGCCGATTTCGGCTCCTTCGTAGCCGTGCTCGATCTTGCAAAGATCAAACGCAACGGGCGCTTTGTGATCAGCACGAAGGCCGACAAGGCAAAGGCTGCAGATGAGTAGTTCCGCCAAGCGTAGACCGCTTACCGAGGAAGCCAGGCAGGCCGGTCGCGGTGCGCGTCTAACCTTTGCCGCGGTGCTCTGCGGCACGGTTCTAGCCGTCGGATTCGATGCCTTTCATCAGGCCATTGCGGTGCCGAGTCTTCCGAAGGGACTTTTTCAGCAGAAGGTTGTCGTGGCGCTTGAGGAAACGCCCGAACCGCAATCTCAGGACATCAAGGATCCCGTCATTGAGCACACGGTCGACGAAAGCGACGTGAAGATTGATGCCAAGCCTGAGCCTGTCATCGAGCCCGAGCCCGAACCGGTGCCGGAGGTCAAACCCGAACCCAAACCCGAGCCGCCGCCTCCTGTTAAAAAGCCGAAGCCGAAACCCAAACCCGCCCCCAAGCCGGCTCCGAAGCCCGAACCGGTTGTCGAACCGCAGGCCCCGGCGCCTGAAATCCGCGGTCAAGCCGAGGAAGGCGCATCGGGCGGCATGGGTGGCAACGGAGCGCATCACTCGGCAAGTTCGGATGCAGCCCGACAAAGCGCCATGGCGCTGATCGTCGACACCATCGACGCCAACAAGGGCTATCCTCGTCGAGCCCGGCAAAACGGCATCGAAGGCACCGTCATGCTACGTGTCACAATCGACTCCGACGGCCGCATCTCGGCCGTCGACGTCAAGAAAAAGCACGCGTCGGTCCTCTTGAACCGCGCTGCGCTCAAGGCAGCGAACAAGCTGATCGGCATGCGCCTCGAAGGCATCGGTCCGCTTGAAGTGGATGTGTCCGTGGTTTTTGAGCTCGAAAACTAAAATTAGCTGTCGACGGCCCTTGCTTGAGGACTTTTAGCCTCAACACAGCCGCTTGAAATCAACATCGACGAAGAACGCGCCTTCGGACGCCTTCATTTTTCCCAATCGACAATGGACGTCTCCACAAAGCTTCCCGCTGCGCTTTGCGTTGCGCATTTGACAAAAACCTACCAACGCGGCGAACACCGCGTGCATGCACTTGCCGACGTGTCGCTTTCCGTCGAGCAAGGCGATTTCTTCGGTCTGCTCGGCCCCAACGGAGCAGGCAAAAGCACGCTCATTTCGGCGCTCGGCGCGCTGATCAAGCCCGACGGCGGATCGGTTGAAATTTTGGGCCGCAACATCCGGGACGATTATCGCTACTGCAAGATGGCCATCGGCATCGTCCCGCAGGAAATCACGGTCGACCCGTTTTTCACCGTCAAGGAAATTCTGCAGCAGCAAAGCGGCTACTACGGACTTCGCGACAACGGCAAATGGATCGACACACTCATCGATCGGCTCGAGCTCACCGAAAAAACAAACGCCCGCGTCTCGCGCTTGTCGGGCGGCATGAAGCGGCGCGTGCTCATTGCGCAGGCGCTCGTGCATCGGCCTCCCGTGATCGTGCTCGACGAGCCCACCGCAGGCGTCGACATTGAGCTGCGGCACCGCATCTGGGACTTCATGCGAGAACTCCATGATCACGGTCACACGATTGTGCTCACCACCCACTATCTGGAGGAAGCGCAGGCCCTGTGCCGCCGCATTGCGCTTTTGAATCACGGCAAAGTGGCAGCGATTGACGATACACAATCGTTGCTTTCTCGCTTTTCAGGCAATCGGCTTCAGTTTCGACTTCTCGAAGGCGCGCTGCCGCAGCTGCCCGACTACACGTTCGAGTCTATGGATGACAACGTAAGGTGCGCCTCCTTTACGGATGCCCAAGACCTCACCGATCTTCTCTTTGCTCTGCAAGAGAGCGGCTGCCGCATCGAAATCGTTCACGTCGGCCAAGCCAATCTCGAAGAAGTCTTTCTGCGCCTTACCGCTCAAAACTAAACCGTTATGCACCCTCAGCCTCTTCACTACAACGCACGCGCCGCCTTTTGGTCGCTGTTTGAAAAGGAAATCCTGCGGTTTCGCAAAATTGCGCTGCAGACGATCCTCGCGCCGATCCTCACTTCCGTGCTCTACCTTCTGGTCTTCGGCAAAGTGCTCGAAGGAAAGATGACCGTTTTGGGCGGCGTGAGCTACATTGACTTTCTGATTCCCGGCCTAGTGATGATGTCGCTGCTGCAAAACAGTTTCGCCAACTCGGCCTCTTCCATCCTGCAGTCCAAGATCACGGGCAGCATGGTCTTCGTTTTGCTTCCGCCGTTTTCCGGTTGGCAGCTTGCAGCGGCCTACATTGCCGCCTCCGTCACGCGCGGCTTGATCGTGGGCACAGGCGTGCTGCTTGCTACATTCTTTTGGAGCATTCCGCCGCTCGCGCATCCGCTGTGGGCGATCATGTTTGCGCTTTTCGGCGCCGGCATCATGGCCGGGCTCGGCATCATCTGCGGACTTTGGGCCGAAAAGTACGATCAACTCGGGGCGTTTCAGACGTTTGTCATTCTGCCGCTTACTTTCCTCTCGGGCGTGTTTTATTCGGTCTCGCAACTGCCGTCCTTCTGGGCGAAGGCTTCGCTTTTCAACCCGTTCTTTTACATGATCGACGGCTTTCGGTACGGCTTTTTCGGCGTAAGCGACTTCCCTGCTTGGCTCTCCCTGAGCATTGTGGGATCCACATGTCTTCTGCTGTTGGCAACGGCCACCGCCCTTTTTGTTCGCGGGTACAAACTTAGAAACTGATGCTGAGGAATCTGTGCTTCTGTTCGGAACTCGAGAATTGCGCACAGAGTCCACTGCGCCAAACCGCGTGGCAAAAATCCGCCAAATCACGAGGCAAAACTCAGCCAAATCACGTGACGAAATTGCGCCAAACCGCGTGACAAGATTGTGCCAACCCATGTGATGCTGACGGAAACTTTGCTAGATGGGTACGTGGTTATGCAGAGTCGGATTCGAACAAACCAGCCTCTTAGACAACAGCAATCCACCAGAAACTTTTTTGCGCAGATCAGGCAAGCATCTGCGCAAATTTTGAGAAATTTTGCTGCGGTTCGCTCTTAGACTGCCTTCAGCTTTAAGACTTCCGATCGGAGAAAAAAATGCAAAAGCCGTATGTTATCTGCCACATGATGACCTCTATCGACGGCCGCATCGACTGCGGCATGACCGCCAAGCTGCGCGGTGTCGACGAGTATTACGCCACGCTGCGCGAACTCAATGCCGACGCGTTCCTGAGCGGACGCGTCACCGCCAAGCTTGAGCTTGCCGATCAAGGCGAATTTCAGTCCGGTTGCACCGAGATCCTCGGTTGCGAACAGTTTTCCAAAAAGGCCGAGGGCCGTTTACCCAAAACCGTCAAATCTTCCATCCGCACAGTCCCGGGCATTTAGTCGCTCTGCCTCCTGTCGGATTTCTCCGGCAGGGCAGTCCGGCGCTCAACGGTACTTTCGATTCCAACAGCGCCGTTT
>OOAH01002240.1_pt1 | contig 14077 bp, 11 predicted proteins | sample 1671801 | NCBI WGS metagenome assembly OOAH01 (sample SAMN06348194, study PRJEB24527) | human gut metagenome | biome: human gut; feature: ankylosing spondylitis patient; material: feces | host: Homo sapiens | place: China | collected 2015-10 | reverse complement strand
ATACATGAAGCTTCTCCTGCGGGTAATGCTCGATCTGCTCAATGAACGGGTTCGCATAGAGCGACGGCTGGGCGAATCCATACGACAGACCTCCTCCGATCAAATATCCCAATACAAGAAAAAATCCCCTCATAAGCACGCAAAGAACTTTTAGCACTCTCAAATATAGAAAAAATTTCGATAATTATTTTGATAATACAAACAAAATATTGTATATTTGAGTGTCTAACCTAAAACTTTACTACCATGAAAAAGAAACTGCAACTCAAAAAAGAGATCGTTTCTATCTTGGATAGGAACCAAATGAACAATTTAACCAAAGGAGGTGCTGTAACTCAAGGTAATTGCAATACTCAGGCTATACGTTGTATTGTTAATACAGCAAACTATGAATGTGGAACAATAGCAACATATGCTTGCCCTACGCAAATATGTCAGAGCGACCATTGCATAGATGATTCTCTTGGTTGCAATCCTCCTATTAAGACTGCAAATGGCTGCATAGGCGAAACTGATTTAATTTGTGTAGAGACAGGCGGGAATTGTGAGACATACAATATCGATTGCATGGTTCCCATCAAAACAGAAGTCTGTGCGGTTGAGAGTGTGATTAATTGTGAGTAAAAGAGGTTTCAATTTTTCACTAAAAAGAATAGCGTTGTTTTCAACGCTATTCTTTTTGTTATCGACGGTTCTTCAATAATGTTGTATATTCTCTTCCCAAATATTCCAACACCATCATTTCGCACAATCGGTTCTGCGACCGGAACAGACGATTCATCGTCATGTGGATCAGGCTGCGCAGATAGCCTTGCAGTTCTCCGTCGGGAACCATCGTTTTGATTGGGCTCGCAAGCCCTTCGATTTGTCGTTTCCGCTCTTCCAGAATCTCGCGCGGAAACTCCTCCCGTAATCCGGTCGTCATCACGTGCCGCAGATCATCCCTCAGCGCACGGTATTTGTCGTTGATCTGTTTGGTGGAGCGATGCGCCGTAAATCCGAACTCGGCTTTATAACCCTTCGCCGCCTCCGTCACGAGTGCGGTCTTTTCGGTCAGGGACAACCCGAAGGCATCGAGCAGATCGTCATTGAGCAACAAACCCAGCCGCCAGCGAATTTCTTCGGACGGATAGGTGCCGAACTGTCCCTGCTGCCGAAGCAATTCGAGTATGCGAATAATACAGGCACTGTCGCATCCGAACAGCCGTTCGGTGGGTTCGATCGCCTCCCCGCCGTAACGTTCGACCTCCCGGACATAAGTGTCGCAGGCGATCGTCGTTACGAGGCGGCTTTCCACGCAAGGCTGGAATGTCTCGTAGAACGCCCCGAACACTTCGCCGTAACGCGATGTATCGGGAAGATGCAGGCGCAGGCGCAGATGGAACAGCGGATCGGTGTAGCGGATGAAGAAGAAATCGTCGATCGCACCGCTTTCGCGCAACCGCCGCACGAAAGGGCTGATATGTCGGGTCAGCAGGATGTCGGCACTCTGTGTTCCCGTATAGAGTTTGAAGAACAGCCACCGACTGCCGGGAATGAAAATCCGTTCCATAGCATTACTTGTGTAGAATAACGATCATTTCGTTGGTATATCCGTTCGCCTGCTCATCATGTACGACGGCATGTTCCGTATCGAAGAGGAATTCCTCGACCGATACCGTCTTATATTTTCTGAGCAGTGAAAACAGTAGCCGGACACATCGGTCGTCGTGCAGATCGAGCAACAGTTCGTTGTCGCCCATCGGATGCACGACCCGTCGCGGCAGCCGCCGTTCGGCCATGTAGCCGGCGAACGCTTTGCGATGCTCTTCGGTACGGTATGCCGAGAACGCCTTCACGTCGTCGTAATTGAGCTTCCACCGCCGGCGGGAAAGAACGATGTTCTTGTAACGGATGCGCGGCATATAGTCGAGCGTCGAGAAGAGCGATCCGACGGCGAAGCCGAAACCCTGCGTTCGTTGCAGGCTCTGCATGTCGGCCAGAAAACGATACATCGGAATGGGGCTGAGCGAATAGTTGTGCGCACAGGTCAGACGGGGGATGACCTCTTTGTCGAATCGCTTCGACCGCAGGTAGAAACGCCCCTTGCGCACCGACAGGATCAGGTCGGAGGCCGGAATGCGCTCGGCAAGCGTCTCGTCGAGGTTCGAGAGGTAGTCGATGACGTAATCGCGGAACACGGGACGCGACGAAATATTGCCGATGCGCGCTTCGGTGATGTGGGCGATCTCCGCAATGATTTTCCCCTCGTTGGCCTGCCGTTCGTAGTCGGCCACCTCGCGCACCAGCGCGTCGATGGAGGTGTCGGTATGGCAGAAGCGCCCCAGCAGGTTCGCGCCGCTGTTCGACCCGACGGATTTGAGGTAGATCGACCGCCCGTCGGCATCGTCGCGCAGCAGGCTGAACATGACGGGGATCGTGTCGGGGTAGACGATCGCCTCGGGGCGGCGGTTCGGGAAATCCTTTTCGTCGATCGTGATCTCTTCGGCGTCCCGCTTCACCGCCTCGATGTATTTTTTGAGCAGCAGCACGTCCGTTGCGCTGTAACCGCCCGTTTGTCCGCCCTGCGCGCCATACGACGGCACGATACCGTCGATGACGGGATTCACGTCGTTGTGGCTGCCCTGCGCATAGGGATACCCCAAGCCCAGCTCGTTGTCCAACGCCAGCATCAGCGGCACCTCCTCGGTTTCATAACGCTGCACGAACGCCTGCTGGAAGGCTTGCAGATTACCGTTCTGGTAGGTGCCCGAAATACTGCCGACGAAATCGACGTACTCTTTCAGATCGGTCAGCACGCCGGTCGAAAGCTGTGCCTGCGCAGGACGGAACAGGTCGGCCTGAAAGAGAAACTTGACGTCGTAGGGAACGCCCAGCGGTTCGATGAGCCGTTCGATCTTCGCGTATTCCTCCTGTGTCATGCCGGGCGGACGGGCATCGATGGCTGCGAGCCGCTCCTGCACGCACGCCAGCGTCGGGGCGTATTCCGTGTCGCCGAAGCGTTGCAACTTACGGATGAGCGTCGTGAGGATGTCATCGCCGACGATAGCCGGAGCCAGCTCCGTAGTAAGCAGGGAGGAGGCGATCAGTTCGTCGATGTAGGCTTCGGCCTCCTCGCGTGTGATCTCGTCGTCGACGAGGCTTCCGGCCAGCGTGTCGAACGTCGCGCCGTCGCGCGCCAGCGCAAACACGGCCGTCAGTTCGGGAGTGATCTCGACCGAAGCCATCTGATGCTCCGTCTTCTTGCCCCGGTGGAAATACTCGATGTAGCGGTACTGTCCGGCGATCTCGTAGAGCGTATCGTTCGGGAAGAGGCGGAGCTGCCGGCGGACCGCTCCGTGCCGTTCGATCCGCTGGATCAGCGCGCAGAGGTACTGCATGTCGAGCCGTGTAGTACGCCGTGCGGCGATAGGCTCCGCAACGGCGATCTGCGTCGAGGAACCGAAGCGTCCCGTCGAGCAGCCGGCAAAGAGACCGAAGGGCGTACAGCGCGAGCAGGCGCGCAGGAAGTATTTCAGAGCCGCCGCGTCGCCCTTCTCCTCCGCATCCTCCGTCTTGTCGCCGGTGAAGGTATAGAGATCGGGCGAGGCGAGGTAGAGCGCTTCGCGGAAGCAGGGCTGCTGCATCGTCCGTTCGGGATCGTCGAGCGCCGAAAGCGGAAAGAGCGGCGTGCGCAGTACGAAAGTCGGGAACGCCCGCAGTTTGATCTTGGCCATAGATTAAAGCATAAAAAACAGTTCGGTCCAGTCGAACGCTGCGGAATCGTCCGCTTCATGCTGCATCGACAGCAGCCACAGACCGACGCCCGTCACGCCTGAAAGCAATGACAGGTCGGTACGCCACTCCGGCTGTTCCGAAGGAAAAAAGAATTTGTAACCGGCGATGCCGTCTTCCCATCGGGCATGTGCCAACGTCTGTTCGTGCCAGAAATCACAGGCCGCGCGTAACCGTTCGTCGCCCGTCTGTCGATACATGTAGTGGAAGATCATCGCCACGCCTGCGCTGCCGTGACACAAGCCGGCATCGTAGACCATCGTTTCACGCAGTGTGCGGCGGCCTGTGGCATGAAGCATCACTTCATGGGCCTTTGTTTTCAGCGTTTCGTCGCCCAACACCTTCCCCGCGTTCCACAAAGCGACCGCCACGCCCAAATCGCCGTAACACCATGCCAGACGGCTCGCCTGTCGCTGCGGTTGCGACTCCTGCGATGTACTCGGGAAATGACACCCGCACACTTCGGGATCATCGTACTCCTGAGCAAGGATATAGCGAACGGCTCCTCGCTGCAGTTCCGTAATTTCCGTATTCGCAGGATGGTGTCGTGCGAGCGCGCAAAGGACCAATACGATTCCCGATATGCCATGCGAAAGACAGATGTTGTAACCTCTTATACCTTTTTCTACGGGAGACAGCGTAGATTGCCACTTAAGCCGGTCGCCGTCGCAAATAGCCGTGCGGTGCAACCAACGGGCGGTTTCCGCCGCGAATGTTTCATCTTCACGGAAATGATACGCTACGCCCATTGCGCCATGCAGCAGGTCGTAGTCTCCGTCACGGGCGAAATCCCGTTGCAGACATTGAAGCAAGTGTGGTTTATATTGTTCTTCGACCTCCGAATAATCGACTTCCAACCGGCCGCTCCGCGTGAGGTGCCGCAGACACTCCAATACCCCGGCCATTCCGTTGCAGTAGGTATGGATGGCCGGCTTCGAGCAGATCGCATCGAAGCATTGCTCCGCATAACGATCGAAACGGTCGTCGTTCTCTTCGGGGTGGTATTGGAGATAATGGGCCAGAAACAGCAATCGACCGAATGGCCCTGAGTAAAAACTAACGCCTTTTTCGTATACAATAGATCTAAATAGATCGTTAACAATAAAATTTATTGTTTCTTCTTGTGAAGAAGTTTGAATCATAAAATCTCAATAATTAAAAAAGGGGCTTGCATAAACCCCTAATTTTTAGAATTCTATAACATATTGAGTGGTTAATGGAAACAGTCTTCTTCTGTATTAACTGCACAAAAATCACTTATTGGAGTAAGGCAAACACCTTCGGTTTCATCAATACATGCAACACCTTCAGTTCGTAATACACATCCATCTGTTTCTCCTGGCACAATACAAGGATTTGTATCGCAATTTTTTTCCGTGGGACACGTATATGAAGTTAAAGTTCCACAATTCACTACTTTCGTATCCAAGATACATGTCTTAGCCTTAGATCCAGTACAATTTTTAGTATAAATCTCCCCTCCTTTTGTAAGATATTGCATCTGACGTCTGTCAAGGATAGATACAATTTCCCTTTTTAATTGAAGTTTCTTTTTCATTGCATTAAGTTTTAAGGTTGATATGGTAAAATTAAGAATAATATTTCAATTATGCAATAATATGTTGCATAATTGAAAATACGCCATACAATCTAACTACAATTCCAAACTCGACTGTATGATTTTACCATCTTTAGTAACTCCATATATTACAGCATCATATTTGCTTGATGTATCCGAACTATAAAATTCTACTAACACTTGGCCTCTTTTATTCAATTCAAGCTGAGAATTCCAATATATCGTTAGACGATAATCTGGAGTATTCACTAATCGGTGTACAATAGTCGGATAACTTGGTGAATAAAATTCAGAAGGGGTTTGGTAACCTATTGGTGAAATCAATGTACTATTATTAAAAGACTCATCTAAAAATGACCGTTCTAATTCATAACTCTTTTTTAAAGTGATTGAAAAAATGCCATTATTAGGGAGCCCTGGCCCCCAAATAACAGAATTCCCGCCTGGAATAAATTCAATACTCTTTACAAGAGCCAACGGGTAAAACAAGCATGTTGGCAAAGACTCATAATCATCAGCATAAATGATTTTCCGACTTTTGATATTTTGGCCTGTTTTGTTAAAATAATTAATGCCTCCCATAGGATTTTCCAACATGGCAATTGACTCATCAAGGTGACCATTAATTAAAAATGCAGGAACTTTATCATGATACCAAATATGTGATCCACGAACATACACACCTGGCAATCGTTGGAGAAAATCGAGAATCGTTTCCGATCCTGAATCTTTAATTTGCTGTTCATTCCACGAGTGAGAGGCCAGCCGATGCTCGGGTTCGGGATTCTCGTCGCGGCGGTGATGGACGACGAACACGGTGTCGATCGTCACGTTGCGCAGATCGGTCGATCCCCGTCGCGCGACGTATTCGCGTGCCTGAGCCTCGTAGGGCTTCTCTTCGGGTTCGGGCATCCGCTTCGGCAGCTCCCCGACCTCGGGGAAGGAGTCGCGCGTCAGGGTGATGTAGGCGTTGCGCTGCGGGCCGCTCCGTCCGACGGGCCGCAGGACGAAGGTCGTGCTGTCGGGGAAGTCGAATCCGTTCAGCGCGAACGTTCCGTCTTCGGCCACGGGCGCCGAAGTGACGTATCCCCATTGGGGTGCCAGAAGCTGCACCTCGTAGCGGTTCAGTCCGTGCTTGCGGTTCCAGATTCCGCCCTTGTTGATGCGTCCGGCGATCTCCTGCCCCGCTTCGAGGGGATAGTGCAGCGCGGGCCGTTCTCCGCGCAACAGGGCCGGAACGTCGTAGCGCCGCCATCCCTGAGTCATCAGCAGGGCGTCGAGCGCGGTCTCCGCCGCGGCGTGTGCGGAATCGAAATACCAGTCGGGATCCTCGATGTAGCCGCGCAGCTCGGAGGTGAGCAGCAGCGTGGCGCAGATGCTCGCCCCCTCGGGGCGCGGCACGGCCGCGCGGTCGGTGACGGAGAGGGAGAAATCCCCTTCGGCGGGCGAGCCGTCGGGATTCCGGACCTCGACGGTGAGGGTCTGTTTCCTGCGGGGCGCCCGCTCGCCCGCCGCAGCGAGGGATACGCGGGCCCGCTCCTCGCTTCGGTTGAAGAGGAGCCGTTCGGAGAGGGCGTTCCCCTCGGCGTCGAGCAGCAGGAGCTGCAATACGCCGCCGGGAATCCCCTCGCGCTCGAAGACCAGCGCCGGACGTTGCGGTTCCCACGTTTCGCGGTAGAGGAGGTTGCCGCGGCAGAGCAGGGCGAGCGACAGTCCCTCGGGCAGGGGCCTCCGGGCGAGCACCTGCACGGTGAAGCGCTCCTCCTCGGAGAGCACGCGCAGCACGCAGGCGTCGTTGTCGGTCGCGGGGAGTTCGAACCGCCGCGTCTGCCCCGAGGGAATCGAACATTCGGCGTAGTAGCGTTCGCCGTCGCGCGGCGTGAAGGCGGCGCACCCCATGCCTGCATGGAGCGAGCGGATCGAGTCGACGACCTCGCCCCGCGCATTGCGGATGACGCCCTCGACCTCCACCGACAGCCCGTCGTCGGCCAGCGCCTTGAAGGCCACGCGGCAGCGGATGTCGTCGATCAGGTAGCCGCCTTCGGGGAAGAACTGCACGTCGAACGCCCCGATGCGCCGCTCCGTGCTGGCTCCCACCTTTGCGTCGGGCCGGAGCGGCGCCACGGAGATCGGCTTCTTGAAGAAGTAGTCGCTGCCCTGATTGGCCATGAAGAGCGTGTAGGCGACCAGCGCGTAGTCGCCCCCGGCGTCGGCGGGCAGGGGCAGATACCCGGCGTAGCGTCCGTCGCGGGCGAGAAGCTTGATGCGGCGGGCGAGTTTCCCTTCGTCGTCATGGAGTTCGACGTAGACGTAGCGGCTTTCGGCGACGGGGCGGTGCGACCGGGCGTCGACGCAGTGGGCGCGCAGCCATACGGTGTCGCCCGCGAGGTAATGGTCCCGGTCCGTGTGCAGGTGCAGCTTCTCTTGAAAAAGAAAAACATTTTGCTCACAAAGAGGAGTAAATGATTCCTTCTCTTGCGCAAACACGCATGAAGCTTGAAAAAGAAAGATTAAAACAAAAAGAAAGTTATATATCATCATTTCTTCTCTTTTGTTTCTCAAAGATACAATATAAAATTAGCATAAAACCACAGTCAACTATTTTTTTAGTAGATATTTTAGGTCAGGATCCTTTACAATGCGTTCGATCTCTCGTCGAATAATCTCCTCGACATCGGTTTTGATACGGATATAATTCGCCTTGACGACCTCATCCATACGATCCGTGCCGTTCTCATCGACGAAAGACGCAAGTTCGGGGATCGGGACATAGGCGGCCGTTTCGGCCGTTATACGCCGGGTATCGAGGTCGATACGGGCATGGAATATCTTCTGCTCGATAGGCTGGTCGATATTGTCGGCCACAGCTCCGACGAACATACCCTGCGAGAGGTTGGCGATCTTGGATGCAGGGATCAGATTGTCAAGCTGCGTATTGGTCGAGGTCGTCACGTTGTCGTTCGAGCGGGATACCGATTCCCGCTGCTGGACGATCTTCCCGAAACGCTCCGACAGCGTGCGGGCCGTGTCGCCCACGACCTGCCCGACGAAGAGATTGCCCACGGTATTCTGAATGACCTTAGCCTCCTTCTCTCCGTAGTCGCGTTCCAGCTGCGAGAAGTCCTGAAAGCCCAGACATACGGCGACCTTGTTCGATCGGGCCGTCGCGATAAGATTGTCCAGCCCTCGGATATATACCGTCGGCAGTTCGTCGATGATGACCGCCGACTTGAGACGGTGCTTCTTGTTTATCAGACGGATGATGCGGGAGTTGTATAATCCCAAAGCGGCGGAGTAGATGGACTGCCTGTCGGGATTGTTGCCCACGCAGAGAATCTTCGGTGCCTGGGGATTGTTGACGTCGAGCGTGAAGTCGTCGCCCGTCATCACCCAGTAGAGCTGCGGGGAGATGATACGCGAGATCGGAATCTTCGCCGAGGCGATCTGCCCCTGCAACTGATCCTGCGCATTGTTCTGCCAGGCGTCGATAAAGGGCGAAAGGTAATTCTCCAGTTCGGGATAAGAGGCCAGAATCGGAAAGATCTTCTCGTAGGGCTGGCACAACAATTCGATGACGTGCGGGAAGGTGCAGAACCGTCCGCCGTCGTAGAGCTTCAGATACCAGATGATCGCGGCCAGCAGAACGATGGCCGAGTCGGAGAAGAAGTCGCCCTCTTTCTGCGCCCAGCTCTTATTGAGGTTCAGCAGGATGACGTAGGAGCTTTCGTAAGCGTCCGATATGTCGGTCATAAACCGCGCATCGAGGGGGTTGCAGCGGTTCGAACGCCGGGGGTCGTCGAAATTGATGACGCAGAACTGCGGCCGCACGGCATACCGGTCCTGATGCCGCAGCAGGTGGTTGTAGGCGATCGTGGAAAGGTCGTCGAACTTGTAATCGTAGATGTAAAGCGCATACCCCTTTTCGATGCACTGACGGATGTAACTGTTGATGACGGCATAGCTCTTTCCCGAGCCGGGCGTTCCGAGGACCATCGTCGCGCGGAAGGGATTGATGACATTGATCCATCCGTGCCGCCATGCGCCGTGATAATAGTAGCGGGTGGGGAGGTTGACGGAATATTCGTTCGCAAGATAACGTTCCTCCTGTCGGAAGCTCTCGTTGTCGTCGTTGAAGGGATCATCCCTAAGACGCAGCGTCATTCGGCGCCGCATCCATACTCCTGCGGCCAGCAGCGACAGATACCCGGTGAAGAGCGTCGCGGTGTAGCTTCCCATACGGATGTCGGCATCGGCAGGCAGTTCCCGCAGAAAGTCATTTCCGAAGAACAGCAGTACCCCGACTGTCGCGGCGGTGACTATATGCCATGTCCTGACCTTATTATCGCGGACGCTGCGGGTACCGAGGCATCCCAGCACAAGCAGTATGAAGCAGCAAAACTTCGAGGTAACGGAATAGGAGAAGAGGTGCGTCGTCCGCTGAAACGACAGCAGTATCCAGTCGAGTAGCGCATGAGTCATGTCGTGTGCGGCGAACCATCCGTAGCAGAACCAATAGCTGTTGAGCAATAAAAAGAGGACACTCACGGCCCGAATGAACTGCACGGCTTTTTCGAGTCCCCGCAAATCGTCTTCATGTTGCATAAGGCGTCGATATTTGACGCCAAAATAGAGTATGATTCCATAAAAACGCCTCATGGCCCGTCGTGGCCGTCCGAGGCCGTTCATCGGGCGCACCTTTTGGGTGCGCCTTCGTCAACGCTGACTCAGCTCGACGAGAGCCTCCCGCATCGTATCGAGAAACTTCGTGAGGTGCAGTTTGCGGTTGATCGTCGTATAGCGGCAACGATCCGGATTGAGAATCGAGACGTTTAGGAAGCGCTCGAACGCCCGTACCAGATCCTTGAAGGTTACGGGGGTGCCGTTCGGTTTACGGACGGCGCCCAATGTGTGCAGCGCCACGATCACCTCCATCAGATCGGCCAGCGTGAAGGCACTCGACCAAGCAAGCGGGACCTCGTTTTTCGGCGGCTCGGCAGCCGTCGCCGCGGGATAACGCAGTTGCAGCAAGACAATGCGACGCTCCGTTTCGAGAAAAGAGAGCGCCGCATCGAGGAAGTATCCCTGTTCTTTCGTCGGGACGGAACGATGGACTTTCAGATACTTGAAAGCCGTTCTGAGGCAAGCATACAGCCGCAGCAGGTCGAGTTTCGACTCCTCGGTCCGGGTTCTGTGTGCGATCTGTCTCACGAAGAGCCGGAAGGCCGAAATCAGTTGCAGGCGTTCATCCGAAGTGAGGTCTCGGTCAGGCAATGTCCGCAGCAGGCTCAATAACTTGCATCGAGCGATGAAATCTTCGGTTCGCATAATCGTAAAGTTTTAGGTTAATGACTCGTAAGAGCGAATGCCCTTATACAAATTTACGATTTACGGCGCTTCCGTTTTTTGCGTTTCCTGCGCTGCTGCTGTTCGAATTCCTCCTCCGTGCAGGCGTTTATGAGGCCGTTCAGCGTGAGGCCGGTTCGCTCGAATTGTCTTTCGGAGGGTTGTGGGGCATTGAAATGCCGTTCGAGCATGTAGGCCGAGCAGTCTCGTCCCAGTTGCGCACCCTCCATGACGATACCCTCCGTATGGTCGATATACGTGGCTGCATAGATACGTCCTGCGGGAGTGTGTCGCAATACGGCCGTCACCTGCTGCCGCTCCATCTGCCGGACGAACTCTTCCTCCGTATCGGCGTGCTGCAATGACCACCGGACGGCATCGCGCAGGTAGTCGGACTGCCCGCTCGACCGGATCGTCGCCGCGGAGCGTTCGTAGTAGCGCTGCAAGGCGTCGTATCCTACGTCGCGGCCGATGTCGCTCGCACGGATGGGAATGCCGGCATGTATCCCTTCGTCCGTAGTCGCACGATAGACCACACCCGTATAGCTATGGCCCCGGATGGTCGCCTGCTGCTCTTCGAGCGAGACGTTGAACAGCGAGAGCAACGTGCGAAGTTCCGCAGCCGTCGCACAATGGTAGCTGTGCAACAGCATCCGCACGACGGATGACAGCTGCCGTTTGATGTCGCTCGACGTGTAGTCCACCTTACGCAACGATTTCAGGTCGGGGCGTGCCGCGACGTTGACGGCGGGATGAAGACCGTACTTGCCTTCCATGTCCCGCAGAATCTCCATCGAGCGTCGTGCCTCGAAATCGTGCGGCAGCTTGCGTCCGTCGGCATCTACGCGCAGCGACACGATGTGAATATGTTCGCGGGCGATGTCCGAATGTTTGAAGACGAAATAAGGCTGGGCACCGTAACCCATGCGTTCCATGTATTCGCGTGCGATCTCCCGCAACATACCGTCCGTAAGACGATCCTCGGGCGAGGGGTTGAGCGAGACGTGAAACGTCACCTGTTTCGTGCGACGGTTCGCTGCGAGATACGGCGCGAAGGTCTCTTCGGCCAGCCGCATATCGAACGCTTCGTTCGTGCCGAGCAGCGTATTCCGCCCACCGAGAAACGACGCTTCACCCCGTTCGATCTTCTCCGCGTTATAGTAAAGCACACCGACGGGAGAGTCACCGGATGTTATTCTCGCAACCACTCCTCCCGTAATCGTTTAGTCAACTCCAATACCTGCTCCGAGAGGAGTTTCAATTCTCGCGTGCAGGCTACCAGCGTGTCGATCTGGCGGGGCAGCATGTTGCGCGAGAGGTACGTGTTGATCGCCTTGACGACCTGATTGTAGTTGTTGCCCACGCGCGAAATCTGGGCGATGTACTCGTTCAGCCGGACAATGTAGCGTTGCTTCGTGGGGTCGGCCCTGACCACGCGGAACGTCTCGTCGAAGATTCGCCCGACGATGAAGCGGCTGCGGTTGTGCTCCAAACCCGCCCTTCACAGCATCCGCTCGAAGCGGATATGCTGCTCCTCGGTCAGGCGGAAGGAGTATTTGCGGCTCTTGTTGTCCGATGCGCGGTTCTTTCTCATCGTTCTCTCGTTTTAAAGGGTTTTACATTACCGTATGCCGCGGCCCCGCAGGGCGAGCACCTTTGTCGGACAAACGCCGGTTTGTCGGACAAAGGTACAGCTCGCTGTTCCCGCAGCGGGAACAAAACGCCGCACTACGGATCGCTCGTTCCCCGCATCGAAAATCATACGCGGATCACTCCGGCGACACCCGGTTTTCAAGGTGCAATATTACGACGTCGCGGCGAGAGCGGCAAACCCTTCGGACGGCCTCCGGCGGTCAGGAGCGGCCAACCGCTTCGGGGGCCACGATGGCGTATTATCTTGCGGCCGGAAGCACGAAAGAACGGATGCGGGATCGTCCGCCGCCGTGCTTCCGCCCGTGCGAGCCGACAAGACCGATTCGCCGCGAACATCTTCCAACAAATTCGAGAATGAATGATCGCTCGAACGGGGCAGGGCCGTAAAGCCTTTTCGTTCGTCGCCGACCGTTCATTCGCACAAAACAGACTGCATATCATGACGAAGAAAACCGTGATCGATGAAGAGCTGGTACGCCGTGCCATCGGAAACACCCCGTCGATTCTCGACGCCGACCCGCCGCCCTTCGACGAGCGGATCATAAAGACGGTGGAGGATTCCGACGAGGCTCCGCAAGCCGCCGAACGGCGCAGGAGAATCCTGCTTCCCGATTTCGAGCGGAGGTTCATGGCCCGCACGGAGATCCGCTTCCGCGCGGCGATCTATGTCGATGCCGAAACCAAGCGCAAGATACTGGACGTCGTGCGAAAGATCGGGCCCGACCGTATGACCGCAACCTCCTATGCGGACAACATTTTGCGGTGGCACCTCGAAACCTACCGCGAGGAGATCAACCGTCTGCACAACGACCGGAACTCCCGCGAGCTGCTCTGACCCCGCCCGTAGCTCCGGCCGACCCGAACGGACATCCTCGAAAATGTCGGTGAGGGGAGGCCGGAGACGAACGGAGCCTAAACGCACATGATAAGAATCGTGCGACGTTTCAAACAGAATGTACGTGAGCTATTATGCGTTGAATCCGATCGGACGATAAACAAGTAAGAACCGGCGATACCTTCGCCGAGAGTGCGGCGATCGCCGTGTAAATGGCATCCGGCACACGGCGCACCCCTCCGAGGACGGTTCTCAGGTCTGCGACCTCCGCTCGCCCATCGCGCCGAGGAATCATTACCCAAGAGCCGCGGTCACTCCTTCTCCTCCTCGTTCTGTTCGATTTCTTTCGCCGCCAACACCTGTTCGGCATTGAGCCGTGAGACAATCTTTTTTCCGGTCTGTGCCTCGATTTCGCGGCGGGTGTTGCCCGCGATGCGTCCGCCCTGTGCCGCCACGATCCGGTTGGCTGCAAACGTGCGCGGACGACGCTCTTTGGAAATTTCGGTCGTCGTCGCCTCGGCGAGCATGTTCAGCACCAACTCCAAATTCGTCATGTTGTCGCGCAGACTTTCCGTTTTCAATCCTTTGTATCGCTTGTACTGCCGCGTCGTCATGCCCGACCAGCCCTGCGTGATGATGTCGGTCAGCGTGGCGAACTCCTGTCCTCGCTTGATGCCGCGCCGCTCCCACTCATCGGTCAGCTCCTTACGCACTTCGATGGATTTCAGGCGTTGGTTAATCCAGTTCTCGGAGTATCCTTTGCGGTGGTAGTATTCCAGCATCCGGTCGATACCGAGTTCGGGGTCGTCCAGCTCTTCCAGCCGCTCGCGCCCCAACGACGCCAGCCACAGCTTGAACGGTTCGGCTTTCGGAGAAGGAATCGACTGAATCAA
>OOAH01002235.1_pt1 | contig 14110 bp, 13 predicted proteins | sample 1671801 | NCBI WGS metagenome assembly OOAH01 (sample SAMN06348194, study PRJEB24527) | human gut metagenome | biome: human gut; feature: ankylosing spondylitis patient; material: feces | host: Homo sapiens | place: China | collected 2015-10 | reverse complement strand
CAGAGAACGGAGACAGGGGCGGCAGACGAAAGTCTGCTGCGAATAGCCCGACGGGCCGAGTCAAAGTCGATCACTCAGACGAGAGCGAAGCGCCGAAACAAACGGCGCTGTTGGAATCGAAAGTACCGTTGAGCGCCGGACTGCCCTGCCGGAGCAATCCGTCAGGAGGCAGAGCGACAAAATGCCCGGAACTGTGCGGATGGAAGATTTTGTGGTTTTGGGTAAACGGCTGCGGTCCGGATCGTCTTCAAGCGCACGTTCGAGCGCGCTGCAGCTATTGGAAATCGCCGACACCGGTCCGTTGATTTCGTGCGCGATGAGGCTTGACATTGCACCGATCACACTGATGCGCTCAAACTGTGCAAGCCGCTCCTTGGTGCTTTGCATCTCCTCCATCGCATCCTTTTCCTTTTGCATGGCCAAACGCAGCTCGCGCGTACGCACATCCACAAGGTGACTGACGCGTCGGTTGTGCCAGAAAAGGCCTGCAACCGCCATCAAAAAGAGTGCAATGAAAGGCCAGTAGCGTCGGAAAAAAATCGCCAACCGACTGAATCCGAAGATAGGCGTATGGACCGGCCTTGAGCGTCTTGTAAAGTTCATCGACCCGCAGAAAGTCCGAAGCAACGCCCCAGGCAACACCACCTTCGGTAGCAGGCATCGACAACAGCGCCGCCGTGAAGTCGCGGCTCGCCTGCCAGGGCGCCATCGTTGTAGCAACAAACGTCCAATTGGGATAAAGCTCGGTGGAACGCAGACAGGCAAAACGACCTTTCTCCGGCTTCAGTCCGACGGGACGAAACTGCGCAACAAATTCCGGTTCGGTCTGCTGCAATTCCTCGACCGTACAGGCGCGCGCCATCGCCACATCGGCCTCGCCTCTTTGCACGGCAAGCAAAAGCCGCTTCATGGGCGAGCCTGCCGGAACAATCTCTTTGAAGAAGTTGTCGGGATTAAACCCCTGCGCAGCAATTTCTCCGAGCGGAACATACACACCCGAAAAGCCTCGCTCAAAGTTGGATGCCGCGCGCAACCCCTTCATGTCGGCTACGGTTTTGACCGGCGAATCCTTGGGCACCATGAAAACAGTGCCCACCGCATCGTTGGGATCGGGCGCCGTGGGCGTCGTCATCGTTGCGAGATCCTTCAGACCGCGGCGAAAGACGCGCCGATAAAAACCGGAGGCCGCAATAAAAAATTCAAATTCGTTGTTGCGTACGCCTCGCTCGAGATCACGCACAAGGTAGTCCTTGATCTCGAGCTTGTACTGAGGAAGCACCTTCTGCAAATACTCAAACGTATCCCGAAAGCCCTGACGTTCGGAAGGCGAAAAACTTCTTTCGATGTAGCCGATCCGCAGCAGCGGACGAGAATCGAATTCCGCTTCGGAAGTCTGAGCCGATGCTGCCGTGTTCATGCATGCCGCACACACGAGAAGCAATGCTGCCGATATTAGTTTGAACCGCATTGAAGAATACATCCTTGTCCAGGCAGGCAATCGAGCGAGCAAACTCATGCAAATGCCCGAAAAACAAGGGAATTTTACCGCATCAACGGCTTTTTTTACATTTGTATCGTATCGATATAACAACTCGTATAAAAGCCGTTATATGTAGTCAACCCCTCATCATTTCAATGCGATTCTTACTCTTCATGAAACCGTAATCGGTTGTCAAACGATCACATCGATAAGTCAAAATTTAACCGCTAACAGCTCATATAAAGCTATTTATTCATATCATATTGGATGCTTCTTCTGCCTTGATTTGTCCGAGGCATTGATACCTAAACACAGGAAAGGATAAAAGTTTGATCCTGTCGTTTTACAGTACTTTCTTCTGTTATGATGCAGCGTCGACGGCACCCGATGCCGGCATTCGAGAGACATTCAGACCCCAGAGAGGCAACGATGTACAGCGAGATATTCACCGCTCCCGAGAAACTTTCTTCCGAAGACCGTGAAAAGGCGGTCCAAATCTTCCTTCGGCACTTCAGCGGCCGCACCGATCTTGAGTTCGTCTCACATCACCTCCCCTGCACCGACGGCACTCGCGTTTCGCTCGGCAGCATCACGCCCCGAGATGCCTCTTATGAAACGTTTGCACTCGGCAGCGGCATTCACGAGATGATGCACGTCACGGATACGGACTTTAAGGAAGTTCGCAGACTCGACGCTCTTGCCAAAAGACTGCTCAATGTCATTGAGGACGTCCGCATCGATCGTCTCGGTGAAGAGAAGCATTCCGAAAGTTACCGCATCTGGCGAGAACAACTGGCCGACAGCATGGAAGCACGAGGCACTCTGCGCGTTGCCAACCAGTGCACGCACCCGACGCCGTTGGCCGAATTTCTGACCAACTGGCTGCATTGCGAACTGATGGCTCACCTGGGCTACGGCTGGGCTCTGCGCCACCTAAAAATCACACGTCGATTTGTCGAACCCATTCGCACCGATGTAAGACGTCGCCTGCTGCAGGAAGCATTCAAAGTGCTGGCGGCTCAATCAACCAAAGACAGCGTCCGCATCGCAAGAAAGCTTCGCAGCATCTTGCGCGACGCCGTTCGTGAAGAACACGAGCGCAGCCAAAATCTTCAAGCTCAGGCGACCAGCCAAGGCAATCTATTCGATGAAGCGGATCCGAACGAAAGCCAAAGCGGTTTTGTGCAGCAGATGCTCAACGAAATCGATGCTTATGAAACCGATCGTAAAAGCGACCCCGACAATAAATCTAGGGCTGTTGCTCCGGATTCATCGGATTTCGACGAAAAAGCCCTGAGTCGCCGACAGCCTGATGACAAGTACCGAGTCGGGATTTGGCCGCACAATTTCAAGCAACTCCCGCAGCAAACGGCTCGCGGGGACTACGCTCAAGAATTTCAGAAAGTACGAAATGGCCTTGATGCACTCACGCGTCGCTTCTGCGACCTTCTGAAAACTCCCGACGATTTTGCGGGCGAAACGATCGCGAGCGACGGCATCGAACTGCGGGATGACTGGATAGATGCTCTCGCCTCTCGCGACGACCGGTTGTTCGTAACCTACGCCGAGGGACGCTCCGTCGATGCCGAGCTGTGCATACTGGTCGATCGGTCGGGCTCGATGGGTCTGCACACGATGACACTTGCCAAAGTCGCCGTGGCCGCATTGGTGCGTGCAGTGGATCGCATCCGGGGTACTTCGACACGCGTCGCATTCTTCCCCGGTCTTGGGGAGGACCATGTAGCGCTCGCCAAAAACGTCCGCGATTCGACCGCACTGTTTGAGCAAAAGCTTTCCAGCGTCGATGCCTACGGTTCGACCCCAATCGTCGAATCCATGCAGTGGGCCTGCGATTCCTTTAGGCACGCTCGCGCGCGAACGAAACTCCTCGTGATCATTACCGACGGCCGCTTCAACGCCGATTTCTCCAAGAAGATGCAGGCACTACTCAAGGCCAACGGCGTGGAATTTGCTCTGCTTTCGATCGGCATCGACAACCGCGACGCTGCGGACAACCATGTGCTCGCCACCAGTGGGAAGGACATTAATGCGGCCCTTCTGAAGCTTCTTTCACAAACTGCGTTTGCGCGACGACTCAGGTCCTAGCCGCAGAAAATAGTACGCCCCGGCAAGCATTTCTCTTCCGGGGCCGTCAATCATGTGAGAGCGCGCTCTCTTTAGAGTTCGTCGCCGTACTTCTCAAGACACTTCTTGAGATGCACCTCTTCGCCGAGATCGTCGTAGCACTCGAAGGGCTGATGAATCCAGGGGCTGTCCTTGAAGGTGATCACGCTGTAATCGGGCTTGAAGACCGAGCAGGCCTTGACCCAGAGCACGGCCACGCGGATTTCGGTGATTTCAGGATACGTGTTGCGAAGATGCTGCACGACGCGGCGAATGGTTTCACCCGAGTCGCAAAGATCGTCGACGAGAAGGAGCTTGCCCTTGAGTTCGGTGACGCCCGTGATGTACTTGGCAATGTCGAGATCACCCTGCACGGTGCCGGCGGCTTCACGGTACGAGCTCGTGGTCATGATCGCCAAAGGCTTGCCGTAAATGCGGCTGAAGAAGTCGCCCGGACGCATGCCGCCGCGTGCAAGGCACAGCAACGAATCAAACTGCCAGCCGCTCTTGGCCACACGGGCTACGAGCCGTTCGCAAAGTTCAATGTAGGTATTCCAATCGTAGTGGGCGTGGGTGCAGTCAGCCATTTCTTTTTTGAGCACTTTTTGGGTGGTTGGTACGTCAAAAGGCGGAATCCATGAGGGAAACCGCCTTTTGGTTTTCGCTTTGAGGTGCGATTTTAGCCCATCGGCCGCCAAAACGCTTTTGCGGCCGAGGCTTGTCTCCGCATTAAGCGAACGGGTCGTTCAGAAGGATCGTCTGGTTGCGATCGGGGCCCGTGGAAACGAGCGCGATCGGGCAGCCGGCCACTTCGGAGAGACGCTGCAGGTACTTGCGAGCCGATTCGGGCAGATCTTCCCAACGGGTAACACCGAAGGTGCTTTCGTTCCAACCCTCGAATTCTTCGTACACAGGTTCGCAGTTGGCGGCAGCATCGGCACCGTAGGGCATGAGATCGACAGGTTCGCCGTTTACCTTGTAGCCCACACCGAGCTTAACGGTCTTCATGCCGTCGAGCACGTCGAGCTTCATGATCGCCAACCCCGTGAGACCGTTGATCTGCACGGCGCGGCGCAACGCTGCGCCGTCAAACCAGCCGCAGCGGCGCGGACGGCCCGTCACGGCGCCGAATTCATTGCCCTTGCGGCGCAGCTCTTCGCCGACTTCGTCGAACAATTCCGTCGGGAACGGACCCGAGCCCACGCGGGTGCAGTAAGCCTTGGTGATGCCAAGCACGTAGTTGAGGCGGTGCGGACCAACGCCGGCACCGGCGCAGGCAGAACCCGCCACCACGTTAGAGGAGGTAACGAACGGATAGGTTCCGTGATCGATGTCGAGCATCGAACCCTGGGCGCCTTCAAAAAGGAACTGCTTGCCCTGGTCCATCTGCGCATTCAATTCCGCGCTGATGTCGGCAACCAACGGACGCAGGCGGTCGGCATACGACAGCGTCTTGGCAATGACTTCGTCGGGGTCGAGCGGCTCGGCCTTGAGGTAATTCTTGAGCGTGAAGTTATGCAGATCCATCACGGCGCGCACACGCTCGGCAAAGCGTTCCGGATCAAAGAGGTCGGCAACACGCACGCTGCGGCGGGCCACCTTGTCTTCATAGGCCGGCCCGATGCCGCGGCCGGTCGTGCCGATCTTGTTTGCGCCGAGCGCAGCTTCGCGGGCATGGTCGAGCGCCACATGGTACGGCATGATGAGCGGAGCATTGCCCGAGACGCGAATGCGCGGCTCGGCATCCACGCCGTGGCTCTTGAGTTCTTCGATTTCCGAGAAGAAGGCTTCGGGCGAGAAGACCACACCGTTGCCAAGATAGCAACGGGAAGTCGGGTGCATGATGCCCGAGGGAATCAGACGCAGAATCGTCTTTGCGCCGTTGATCACGAGGGTGTGGCCGGCATTATGGCCGCCATTGAAGCGAACAACGCCGTCGACGCGCTCCGTGAGCCAATCGACAACCTTGCCCTTGCCTTCGTCACCCCACTGGGCGCCGATTACCACGACATTTTTCGACATTTGGACTCCTTCCATCCGGAATTCAAAGAGCTTTGAGTTCAAAGCCCGAAGAGGTTCTAATTAATTCTTTCGTAATCACAAATTGTTCGAGCACGTCCTCGTCGCGCTCACCCGGCAGCAGGCGAACGACGATGTGCCCTGCTTCGCGCAAGGCCTCGACCTGTTCTTCGAGATCGCGAGCAAGCGCCCCCCTCGCCACAACCGCTTCGGGACGGTGCGAGCGATCCACCTGCAGACCGGCCAGTGCACGCAAATACACGGTAAAGCCGCAGGCAGGGCGGGAACGGCCGAAAGCCAAACCAACGCCATCATAGCGCCCGCCGCGCAAAACCGCTTGAGCATAATTGGGTATGTTGACCGAAAAAGTAATGCCGGTCAGATATTGATAGCCGTGAACATCGCAAAAATCTACGCTCACTTCGTCGGCGCCGCACAAAGCCGCGAGAGTGCGAACTTCGCGCAAAGCCGCCTGAATTTCAGGCTTTTGCGGCAATTCACGCTCAAGGATATCAAGCACGTAAACATCCCCGAAGGTACGCAGCAAAAGCTGTAGCGCATCCTGCACTTCAGTTTCAAAGCTCGAGGCGGCCGCCTTGAGAGCCACCGGATCCTTCATGCGCAGCGCACGCACGACGGCATGCACGCTTTCTTCGGTGATGCGCTCGCCCAAAAGCGCACGCAGCACGGCCGTATGTCCGATATCGAGATGCACGGACTCGATGCCGAGTTTTTTGAGCGTACGCACGGCAAGCGTCATGATTTCGGCATCGGCCTCAATGCCGCTCGCACCGAAGAGCTCAACGCCCGCCACCACGGGTTCGCGGCTTGCGAGGGGATGCATCGGACGCGCGTGCAGACAGCTGCCGGCGTAGCACAAGCGGCTCACGCCTTTGCGTCCGAGAATATGCGCATCGATGCGGGCGCACTGCGGCGTCATGTCGGCCCGGATGCCGATCGTGCGACCCGTGCCCGGATCCATGAATTTGAACGTGCTGTTGTCGAGATCGCTGCCGCTTCCCGTCAGAAGCGAGTCGACGTATTCGACCATCGGCGGTTGCACGAGTTCAAAGCCGTGTACCTTGAATAGATCAAGGCAGCGGCGGCGCATCGATTCGAGCACGCGCGCCTCGCGCGGCAGAATATCCGCAAAATTTTCCGGAATAAGCCAACTGGTCATATCGATCACTTCCAATAGAGCATGACAAGCCAAACGCAGGCAAGGCCGCCGGCAACCAACACGGCCGCAACGCGCATCAAAACGCCGTCGGGCAGTTCGGCCGCCGTCCGCACGGCCTGCTTCCATTTGCCGGGCGCCACAAGCGGCATGATGCCCTCAAAGACCGCCATGAAGCAAAGCGCCAACACAAGTGTCTTCATCGCCGAGCCGCCTTGCTCACCTTACTTCTTCGAGCTCTTGAGGTAGTCGAAGAATTCGTTGCTGCCGTCGAGCACGATCATGTCGGAGGACTTGCCGAACGTCTGCTTGTAGGCCTCGATGTTGCGGTAGAACTTCGCAAATTCGGGATTTCGCCCGAAGGCTTCGGCGTAGATGGCATTGGCCTGAGCGTCGCCCTCACCCTTGATCTTCTGAGCGTCACGGTACGCGTCGGCAAGAATCACTTCGCGTTCGCGGTCGGCCTGAGCACGAATGCGTTCGGCCGCGGCCGCACCCTTGCTGCGTTCTTCGCTTGCAACACGCTTGCGCTCGGCTTCCATGCGGCGGTACACCGATTCGGAAATTTCCGGGGTGAAGTCGACGCGCTTCAGACGCACATCGACGATGTCGATGCCGATATCCTGCACGCGGGCCTGCAGTCCCTTCTGAATTTCATTCATCGCCTTTTCGCGTTCGCGTGAGGTGATTTCGTTGACGGTTCTGCGGTTGACGGTCTGGTTGAGAACGTCTCGCAGAAGCGCCGCAACGCGGTCTTCGGCCGCGCGTTCGTTGCCGATGAAGGACACCCAGTACTTGCGCGGATCGGAGATGCGCCAACGCACGAAGCTGTCGATCAACAGATTCTTCTTTTCGCTCGTCTGCACGAGATCGGCATTGGGAGCGTCAAGCGTGAGAATGCGCTTGTCGAGATAGACGATGTTCTGCAGCGGCGCGGGAAGCTTCACATACAAACCCGGCTCGCTTTTTACTTCGCGCAGTTCGCCCAGAGCAAACACCAGCGCGTATTCGCGTTCGCCCACGGTATACAGGCACAGTTCGGCAGCGCCGACGGCCACCACGGCAGCCGCAATGAGGGAAGTCAGTTTCTTCATTTTCTTAATCCTCCCTCAATCAGCGGCCGCGATCGCGAACGAGCGTGCGCGAAGCTTCGGGCTGCGGGGCGCTTTGAACCGTCGGCGCCACGGAGGAGCCGACAGTTGCGGATGTGTTCTGAGTCTGCTTGACGGCCGTTGCGGCACTCTGCTCGAGGAGCTTGTCAAACGGCAGGTAAAGAAGGTTGCTCGCACCCTTGGTTTCCACCAACACCTTCTTGGTGTTGCTGTACACATCGCGCATCGCGTCGATATAGATGCGGTCGCGCGTCACCTGCGGCGCCTTTTCGTATTCGGCAAGCACCTTTTCAAAGCGTTCGGCATCGCCTCGGGCGGTCTGCACCACGCGGGCCTTGTAGGCCTCGGCTTCCTGATTCAGACGCGAAGCCATGCCTCGGGCCACGGGCACAACGGCGTTGGCATAGGCCTGACCTTCGTTGATTTGACGCTCGCGGTCCTGACCGGCCTTGACGGCGTCGTTAAAGGCGGCCTGCACCTGCTGCGGCGGCTGAGCATTCTGAATGGCCACGCTCATCACTTCGATGCCCGTCTGATAACGATCGAGCATCGCCTGCATGGCAACCTGCACGGCCGAAGCGATTTCCTGCTTGCTTTCAAAGAGCACCGAGTCCATCGTCTTGCGGCCGACCACTTCGCGCATCGCCGATTCGGCCGCGTCAAAGACGCTTCGATCCGGATCGCGGCTACGGAAGAGGAAATCCTTGGCGGCATGCGGCTTAATGCGGTACTGCACGTTGAACATCACGTCGACGATGTTTTCGTCGTCGGTGAGCATCAGCGCTTCCTTGAGGCGCTGCGTGGTGCCGCGCATGCCGATTTCGGCCTTGCGCACGCTCGAGACGTCGACAATTTCAACGTCCTGAACGGGCCAAGGCATGCGCCAGTTGATGCCGGCAGCACTGTCTTGCGTGTACTTGCCGAAGGTTGTGACAACACCGATCTGACCTTCGGGCACGATGTAGATGCCCGTCGCAAGCCAACCGATGACGGCGATGCCCAACAGCGCGGAAAGGCCGCGCCCCGAGAACGCCTTCGGATCAAAGCCCGAGTTGCGGCGTGACACGGGGCACTTCGGCGGAGGCGGCACAGCGTCGTCTTCCCGCCAATTCTTCGGTTCTTCGGGCACTTCGTTGTCGGCACGCCGTTCGTCGCGCCAACTCTGCTGACGTTCGGAAGAACGATTGTCATTGCGGCCGCCGCCCAAAATCGAATTGATCATGCGGTTGAAATCGTTCCAGAGCTGATCGAGGTCGTTGCCTTCGCCCTGCCCGGAACGGCGGGAATTGTCGAAATTGCCTCGGCCGGCATCCGCCGAGCGTCGATCGTCGTCTTGACGGCGATCCTCTTCGTCGCGGCTTGATTCCGGCGTACGGTCGGTATTTTGCTTGTCCTGCTCGTCATCGCGGGGCTTGTCGGATCCCGCTGAACGGCCCCACTGCGGGTCATTGAATGACATGAGGTATTCCTGTCGATTGTTGAATGTATCGCGTTCGTTTCGTCCGCACAAAAGTCGAACTTTCACTGAAACTGCGGACGGTTTCTGCAGTTTAGCATCGGCCCGTGCGGCACCCTGCCGTCTGCGGCCGTTCTACTTACTCTTTTAAAGATTTTTTGCAATTACAGCAGCGCCTCTAGTTCCTTGAGCGCATCGTCGTCGCTTTTGACCTCTCGCTTTTCTTCTTCCCAGAATTCAAGCTCGCGCGGCACGCTCGCATTTTCTTCACGCACGCGCTCGGCCGCCTCGGCAAGCACTTCTCGCAGCAGTTCGATTCCGGCGCCCGTGACGGCACTTACCGTCACCGAACGGACCGTGCCGTCGGGACGTCGCTGCACGGCGGGCTCAAGGCCCGACAAATCGCACTTGTTGTAAACAACGATCTGCGGAATCTCGTCGGCGCCGATCTGGCCCAAAACCGTCGCGACAGACGCCATCTGCTCCTCGCGTACGGTCGAAGCCGAATCGACCACGTGCAGCAGGATATCGGCGTGCACGGTTTCGTCCAGCGTCGACTTGAAGGCCTCCACAAGCTGATGAGGCAAACCGCGAATAAACCCGACCGTGTCCGAAAGCACCACGGTCTGCTCGTCGCTTACCCAACAGCGGCGCGCCGTCGTATCGAGCGTAGCAAAGAGTTGATCGGCCGCGTAGGCTTTTTCGCGCACAAGCCGGTTAAAGAGCGTCGATTTACCCGCGTTGGTGTAGCCCACCAGACTCACCGTAGGCGTATCGCCCTTTATGCGTGAGCGGCGCTGCGTGTCGCGCTGCCGAGAAAGTTTCTTCAACTGTTCCCGCAGCAGCTTTACGCGTGCGCCGATCATGCGGCGGTCAAGTTCGATCTGCTTTTCACCGGGCCCGCCCGTTTTTCCCAGGCCTCCGCGCTGGCGCTCCAAGTGCGTCCAGCCGCGCACAAGGCGCGTGGAAAGATGCTCAAGTCGGGCAAGCTCCACCTGCAGCCGACCTTCCTTACTCTTGGCGCGGCGCCGGAAGATTTCAAGGATAAGCTCGGTGCGATCAAGCACCGGCAGTTCGGTGACGTTGGCGATGTTTCGCTGTTGGGCTGCCGACAAAGCCGCATCAAAAACGATGCAGTCCGCCCCTGCCCCCTTGGCAAGCATCTTGATTTCTTCAATCTTTCCGCTGCCGAGATAGGTGGCCGGATCGGGTTTGTCGCGACGAGCCTGAATAAGCCCCACGGGTTCGAGATTGTCGGAGCGCACGAGCTCGGTGAGTTCTTCACCGGCATCGAAATGTCGTTCGCGGCCGACAGCGACCGTCACAAGAAAAGCGCGGGCCGCCTCAGCTTCCCGCGCGCTGTCAAACTGAAATTTCGTCAATTTAGTCCGGGAGAACCGTGCCGGTGTTGGGAATACTCACGGCACGCGTGGGCACCACGGTGCTGATTGCATGCTTGTAGACCATCTGCGTCACGGTATTGCGCAGCAGCACCACGTACTGATCGAAGGACTCGACCTGTCCCTGAAGTTTGATGCCGTTGACGAGATAGATCGAAACCGGAATGTGTTCCTTGCGCAGAACGTTCAGGAACGGATCCTGAAGAAGCTGTCCTCTGTTTGCCATTTTGTATTCTCCGGCGTGCCTTCGGCAGGCGTCGATGCTCCCCTACGAGACCGACGCATCTAAGCACGCGTAAATTGTTGTTTTGTTGTTCTCAGCACGCGGCCGCACGCCCGTCGGGGCTCACAGCCGAATGGACTGCCCGAAAATCGGTTCTCGAAAAAAAGTACTGCGGGAGAACCGCTGAACCGATAGTAGCGCAGATTTATCCTTGCAGAAGGCGGCAACTCGAGCAAATTTATGCGCAAAATGTTGCAGATCCTTCTGCGGCGGAAATTGCGGTTACTTTTTCTTGTCGTCCTCTGCGTAGGGATTGCGGTTGGTTTTCAATTCCACACGCAAAGGAGTACCGGCCAAATTGAAGGCCTCGCGGAAAACGCCCTCAAGGTAGCGCTTGTAGCTGTCGCTTACAGCCTCGAGACTGTTACCGTGAATGACAATCACCGGCGGATTCATGCCGCCCTGGTGCGCATAGCGCAGTTTGGGGCGCGTGCGGCCCACACGCGGGGGCTGCTGCTGCTCGACCGCCGCCATCATGACGCGCGTCAAGCGAGGCGTCGAGAGCTTGGCAAAACTTGCCGCGTGCGCATCCTTAACGGCCTTCATCAGGTGATTGAGGCCGTTGCGCTTCAGGGCCGAAATATGAATGAAGCGCGCCCAACGCAGGAAGTGGAACTTGCGTTCGATGTCCAGATCCACCATGGAGCGCTTGTAGCTGTCCACACCGTCCCACTTGTTGACGGCGACGACCAGAGCGCGGCCCGCTTCCAGAGCATAGCCGGCAATCTGAGCGTCCGAAGCGGCAATGCCCTCGGTAGCATCGAGCACCAGAATGCAGACGTTGCAGTCTTCGATGGCCTGCAAAGTCTTGACGACGGAAAACTTTTCGATCGCCTCAAAAACGCGTCCTTTGCGGCGCAAACCGGCTGTGTCGATCAAACGGAACGGCACGCCGTCGAGCTCAAAGTCGACCTTGATAGCGTCGCGCGTCGTGCCCGGCATGTCATACGCGATGAGGCGTTCTTCGCCCAAAAGCGCATTGGCAAGCGTCGACTTACCGACATTGGGACGCCCCGCCAAACACACCTTGATGCGCTTTGGAGCATCCGGATTTTCCTCTTCCTCGGGCTCGTCGAATGTTTCGGGCAGTTCGCTCAGAACCTTGTTCATGAGCGCAGCCACGCCGTGGCCGTGCGTAGCCGAAATGCGAATCGGCTCGCCGAGGCCGAGTTCGTAGAACTCGGCCGCATGCTCCACGGCCAGTCCTTCGCACTTGTTTACCACAAGGTAAATGGGACGCTCGCAGGTGCGCAGACGCTGCATGATGCGTTCATCATGCGGCGTAAGCCCCGATCGGGCGTCGGTGACGAAAATCACCACATCGGCTTCGGCAATCGCGGCTTCCGCCTGATCGGCCATTTCGCGAACGATGCCCTCGGACTTGACGGGCTCAAAGCCGCCCGTGTCGATCACGATGTATGGACGCGGCCCCACACGCCCCTGACCGTATTGACGGTCTCGGGTGAGGCCCGGGAAATCCGCCACAATCGCATCGCGACTGCGCGTCAAACGGTTAAAGAGCGTCGATTTGCCGACATTGGGGCGTCCGACGAGAGCGACAACAGGAAGCATAGAACCGGTCTTATCTGTTATTTGGCAATGGTGATGTAGGACAACTGTCCTTCATCGGTCTGGAAAAGCGCGCCTCTGCCGAGCGAAATCGGAGCCACGCGCACGGCGCCGCTCACGGAAGTGCGGCCGACGAACTTACCCGTCTTCGGATCGAGGAAGTGAATCACGCCGTCATAGTCGCCGACGGCGATCACATCGTCCAAAACGGCAACAGCCGAGGGAGAGCGCCACAAAAGGCCGGCATTCTGCCAGACGAGTTCACCCGTGACATAGTCATAGGCGTTGATTTCGCCTCGAGCCGTTGTTACATACACACGGCCGCCGTCGGTGACGGGGCCGCTCACGGCGTCAACCGCCGTGCGCCACAGGGGGCGGCCGTCTCTGGCGCTGATGCACAAAATACCGCCCTGGAAGGCTGCCGCGCACATCATGTTCTGATCCACAAGCGGGGTGCCCACCACGTCGCACAAGCGTTCGACTTCGGTGATGCCCTTGGGTTGGGCAACCACAATGTCGAAAATCGCCTTGCCCTGGCCGTCGAGCGCAAGGAGACGCCCGTTGGCCTGACCCACGAGAATGCCCGCAGGCGAGAATCGCATCTGGGAAGCCGCACGCACGGTCAAAGCCGGCACCTGCGACTGATAACGCCAACGGCGTTCGCCGGAGGCCGCATCAAAAGCCGTGATGCGGGTGTCGGCCGTACGCACGATGACAAAGCCCGCCCCCACAAGCGGCGGTACGCTCATTTCGGAAGAAAGACGAGCTGTCCAAAGCTTCTTGCCGGTGGCGTCGAACACTTCGACTTCACCCTTGACGGTGCCGACGGCAACGAATTCGCCGTCGCTGCCCACACCCGCAGAAATATCCGCGTCGGCTTCAGCCTGCCACTCCTCGTCGCCCGTCTTGGGGTCGATCTTGGTGATGGTGTTGCCGCCTGCCGTATAAATGCCCGACTGCGTCACGGCGGGCGTGATCAAACCCGTGACGCTTTCGCCCACGGACTGCGACCAGACGCTGTCGGCCTCAACGAGCTCCTGAATGTCCTCGAGCTCGGCGGGTTCATGAGAAGTCGAGCTGCAGCCCGCAAGAACCAAACCGCAAAGGGCGGCAACCGCCACAGCGGCGCGTTTGAATGGGATGTTCACTGACATACTCCGATGTGCGAAGCGGCGGACTTTTCTTCAGAAAGAACCACCGCTTTACGAAAACAATTCTTCTTAGGACTTCTTTTCAGGCAACGCCTGAATCTTGAGGCTCAAAAGCGCCAGCAGCTCGCCCGAAGCGCGGTCGCGCTCCATGGCCTGCTCCCAGCACTTGCGCGCACCTTCGGCATCACCCAAGGCAAGCAGCACGTCGCCGCGGCGATCGAGCACAAGCGGCAGCTCGGCCTGAGTCGCGTCAATGGCGTCAAGCACCGCCTTGGCCTTATTCGGATCCTTTGCGTCAAGCTCGACACCGGCCAATCGCACGCGAGCAACCGTCGCATA
>OOAH01002234.1_pt1 | contig 14134 bp, 10 predicted proteins | sample 1671801 | NCBI WGS metagenome assembly OOAH01 (sample SAMN06348194, study PRJEB24527) | human gut metagenome | biome: human gut; feature: ankylosing spondylitis patient; material: feces | host: Homo sapiens | place: China | collected 2015-10 | reverse complement strand
TGTGCATCGCCAGCCGCACCAAATCCAAGTGCGACGCGCTGGCCGCCAAGCTGGCACCCACCACCCAGACCAAAATCACCACCGCGCAGGTCGATGCCGACGACGTACAGCAGCTGTGCGACCTCATCAACAGCTACAAGCCTGACCTCGTTATGAACATTGCCCTGCCGTATCAGGATCTAACTATCATGGACGCCTGCCTTGCCTGCGGCGTCAACTACATGGACACCGCCAACTACGAACCCGAAAACACCGACGACCCCACCTGGCGTGCCATCTACGAGAAGCGCTGCAAGGAGGAAGGCTTTTCCGCCTACTTCGATTACAGCTGGCAGTGGGCCTACAAGAAAAAGTTTGAGGATGCCGGCCTGACTGCGCTGCTGGGCTGTGGCTTTGACCCGGGTGTGACGCAGGCCTACTGCGCCTACGCCGCCAAACATGAGTTCGACTCTATTGACACGATCGACATTCTCGACTGCAACGGCGGCGACCACGGCTACGCCTTTGCCACCAACTTTAACCCCGAAATCAACCTGCGCGAAGTCTCCGCTCCCGGCAGCTACATGGAGAACGGCAAGTGGGTCGAGATTCCGCCCATGAGCATCAAGCGGGAATACAACTTCGATCAGGTCGGCCAGAAGGATATGTACCTGCTGCATCACGAGGAAATTGAGTCCTTGGGCAAAAACCTGCCCGATGTCAAGCGCATCCGCTTCTTTATGACTTTCGGCCAGAGCTACCTTGACCATATGCGTTGTCTGGAGGATGTGGGCATGCTCTCCACCACACCGATCAACTACAACGGTCAGGAGATCGTGCCCATCCAGTTCTTGAAAGCTCTGCTGCCTGACCCCGCCAGCCTCGGCCCCCGCACCAAGGGCAAGACGAACATCGGCTGCATCTTCACCGGCAAAAAGGACGGCAAGGACAAGACTTACTACATTTATAATGTATGCGACCATCAGGAATGCTACCGCGAGGTCGGCAGTCAGGCCATCAGCTACACCACGGGTGTGCCCGCCATGTGCGGCGCGCTGATGATGCTGACCGGCGAGTGGACGAAGCCCGGTGTCTACACGGTCGAGGAATTTAACCCTGATCCGTTCCTCAATGCACTGGACAAGTACGGCCTGCCCCGCAGTGAGAACCATAACCCGGTTCTGGTGGACTGATGGTACAGCGCGATGCACGGCCGCCGTTTGCGGCCATCGGCGGCGCGGTGTCGCCGGAATTTGCCGCCCTGCCCACGCCTTGCTACCTGCTGGATGAAGCCGCCCTGACCTGTAACGCGGAAATTCTGGGCAATCTTTCCCGACGCACTGGGTGCAGGGTGCTGCTGGCGCAAAAAGCGTTCAGCAACTACGATTTATACCCGCTGCTGGCGCCGCACTTGGCGGGCACCGAAGCCAGCGGCCTGTTTGAAGCGCGGCTGGGCGCGGAGGAAATGCCCAGCAAAGAAGTTCATGTCTTCTGCGCGGCCTACCGTGCGGACGAAATGGAAGAACTGCTGCAATATGCCGACCATATCGTCTTCAACTCTCCGGCACAGCTGACAAAGTTCGGCCCCGCGGCCAAAGCAGCGGGGAAGAGCGTGGGCCTGCGTATCAACCCGGAGTGCTCGACGCAGGACGGCCACGCGATTTATGACCCCTGCGCCCCCGGCAGTCGCTTGGGCACAACCCGCGCGCAGTGGGATGCCGCCGTGGCGGCTGACCCGACACTGCCCGCGCTGTTGGACGGCCTGCATTTCCACACCCTGTGTGAGCAGGACGCCGATGCGTTGGCCGTAACGCTGGACGCAGTGGCCGATAAATTTAGCGACCTGCTGTCCAAAATGCAGTGGCTGAATTTCGGCGGCGGGCACCACATCACCCGCCCCGGCTACAATATGACCACGCTGGAGCGCTGCATCCGCCGCGCCCATCAGGACTGGGGCGTGACGGTCTATCTGGAACCCGGCGAGGCCTGCGCCCTGAACGCGGGGTATCTCCTAACCCGCGTACTGGATGTAGTGCAAAACGGCGATACCACAATTGCGATTCTGGATACCAGCGCCGCCTGCCATATGCCGGATGTCATTGAGATGCCCTACCGCCCGCCGCTGCTGGGCGCGGGCGAACCCGGTGAAAAAGCCTGCACTGTGCGCCTTGCAGGCCCGACCTGCCTTGCGGGGGACATCATCGGCGATTACAGCTTTGACGCCGTGCCCGCCGTGGGAGATTTGCTGGTTTTTGGCGATATGGCGATTTATACCACCTGCAAAAACAACACCTTCAACGGTATGCCACTGCCCGCCATCTACGCCCGCAGGCCTGACGGTACAACACGGGAAATCACAACCTTTGGGTACAGTAATTTCAAACATCGGGTTGGAAAATGATTGGTCCACTTCCTATGGCAGTTCTGCGTAGCAGATAAAAAGCAGATATGCGCAAAAGACAGTCTCCAGCATCTTGTGATGGAATGCTAGAGACTGTCTTTTTTGTTTATCTCAAAATTCAGAAATTCAATTAAACCGTATAGCTCAGCCGAATTTAAAATCCTCCGAACAGAATTATTTCTTATATCATACACGAAATCAAAGCGTTTTACAAGTCGAATGTTTTGGCTACTGGCGTATTGCCAAAAGTTCGGTGCTTAAATCTTCCATCACAAACAAAGACTCGCAACAGTGGGATACTTCAGTATGTCAATCCAAAGGAATATCTAAACTAAGAGACACGTTTTCTTGCTCTATTTTAAAGCAATGTGAGTTTTTCTTTCTTTCCATTCATCATCAGCTTTGTAATAGAAGCGTGTTTTTTGATGCGTGGATCTGTCAGCATTCCTTCCTCCAGAACGGCCCAACCCCAGTATGAAATGTCATTTTCATGGCACCAGCCGAGCACCCCCCTTTTCTCCCCATTTTCGGTCAAGCAGGGAATAATGGTTCTGCACGCCGTACAGAGGAACCCCGGTGCTGTCTAAAAACGCTTTTGCCTGCCTGCATTCTTCCAACGAGAAATTGGATATGCCGATAGAATGTATTTTTCCTCTCGGTACAATTCTGTCATTTCGGCAAGGTTTTTCTCTGTGTCAACCGGACGGTGCAGTCAGTAAATATCCACATAACCCCGCTTGAATTCTGCCAAATCCCGTTCCAGAGATTTGCGAACCTGTCCCGGTGTATATTTAGACGGCGGGGTAAACTTTGCAGAAAGGATCATACCTTCTGTACCAAATGCCCCTATTTTCTTTTGTGCCTTTCCAAGTCCATAGACCTGAGCAAGATCAAAAATCAGCAGCCCCTTTTCTTTTGCTGCGGCTATGGTATTTTTCAATGTTTGGTCATCGACACTACTGCCGCGAAATACTTTTGCCGCCACAGCGCCGCCACAGGAATTTGTCCCGATTACCGCTTTTGGTTTCTTAATATCCATATATGCCTCCCGTATGGATTGCCCGCAGTCCTCTGTCATTACGATGCCTGCTCGAACTGACTGTTATACAAATCTGCGTAAAACCCGCTTTTTTCAAGAAGCTCCTCATGACTGCCGCTCTCGATAATATCTCCGTCCTTCATAACAAGGATACAGTCGGCATTCTTAATCGTAGACAGCCTATGCGCAATCACAAAGCTGGTACGTCCCTTTGTCAGCGCATTCATCGCTTTCTGCACCTTCTGCTCGGTACGGGTATCCACAGAACTGGTTGCTTCGTCCAGAATCAGCAGGGGCGCATCTTCTATCATGGCACGGGCAATCGTAATCAACTGCTTCTATCCGGCGGAGAGACTTGCATTATCACCAAGTACGGTATCATAACCATCCGGCAGACGTTTTACAAGGCTCGTCAGTCCCGCAGCCGCACAGACTTCATCCAGCTGTTTATCCGTCACGTCGGTCTTGCTGTAAACAAGGTTTTCACGAAGCGTTCCTTCAAACATCCATGTGTCCTGAAGCACCATACCAAACAGATTATGGATGTTCTCTCTTTTCAGTTCGTTAATTGGCGTCCCATCTATAGTGATCATACCGCCATTCAGCTCATAGAACCGCATCAGCAGGTTTACCATCGTTGTCTTTCCGGCTCCGGTAGGCCCGACAATGGCAATTTTCTGTCCTGCTTTCACATGGCTGGAAAAGTCTTTGATAATGGTTTTGCTCGGATCATACCCGAATTTCACATGGTCAAAGACAACGTTTCCCTCTACACTATACTATTCCGCCCGCGAACAGGGTAATATTCCGTACAGCCGCATCTCGGGCAGACAAAGCCGTTCGGAAACCGAAGCCGAAATAATTCTGTCCGGCAGGCGTCTTCCGTGCTGAATCTGGTGCGAAACTCCTGAAACGTGATCTTCTCTGCGTGCGCCATGTCAATGACCTCCTGCGTTTTCTGAGGTCATTGTAGCACTTCTGTTGTCCTATATTTCGGACTTTTACATCTATTTTTCGTTCAGCTGCGTTAAGCCGATAAGCACATTTTGAAATTAGAGAGTTTCGCAACACGATGCGAAGCTCTCTTGCCTTGTGATCGAGAAAGATGTATAATTAGAACGATATTTGTAGCCGGAGGTCGAACGGAAATGGCTATTTCGTATAACAAGCTTTGGAAGCTGCTTGTCGATAAGAAGATGAGCAAAGCTGATTTGCGCAAAGCGGCAGGCATCGCGCCGAACACCATGACACGGCTGCGGCGGGATGAGGAAGTTACACTGTCCGTGCTCAATAGAATCTGCGTTGCGTTAGATGTCAATGTCGGAGATGTTATGGAGTTTGTGCCGGAGAACGAAGCTGGGTAACGCATATCGACAAGTCAAGTGAAAATGCTCGGTACAGCAGTTACTGGAAAAATACTTTGATGGAATGGGAGACAATGATATGGCTTTTGAAGCAAAGGACTATGCTATCAGCGATATTCTAAATAAATCTGTATTTGACATTCCAAGAAACCAGCGTAGATACGTTTGGAAGAAACTACATTGGCATGATCTTTACGAGGATATTGTTTTCTCAATTACCGAAACAAAGCCGCACTTTGTTGGAAGCATCGTGCTTGAAGGTGAAGGAAAAAAGGATGGCCTTTCATATTACACTATCATTGATGGACAGCAACGACTTACCACAATAACGATTGTTCTGCTGGCTATTATGAAGCATTTTCATGAGAATGATATGACAGATGACTTCCTTGGAACAATATCGTATCTACAATCCAAAAATAACAGTAACCAAGATATTACCATTCTCAATTCTGAGTACCATGTATCGCTTGCCTCGTTAATCCGCAATATGATTGCGCTCAAAGATAAGAGCCTTTCCATGGCATCTTTTGTTGAGGCAAATACACTATCTAAGACAAAAGACAAGTGTATTGGCGATGCTCTCAGATTTTTTTACTCAGCAATCAGAGACGACGTGCAGCAAGTTGATAACGTACAAAAGCGCCTGCGAGAAATCAGAAATGCAGTGCTAGACATGACGGCAGTTAAGATTGTATCTAGTTCTGAAGAAGACTCGTATACAATTTTTGAAATCCTTAATGCAAGGGGGCAGGAACTTGCGGCGCATGAATTGTTGAAAAACTACATTATGCGATATATTCAGCCCACTGAGCGCCGTGATGATGCTAAGATGATGTGGGAAGATATGGAACGGACAGTTGGTTCATCCATGGATAAGTTTATCAAACATTATGCTACTCATCGTTTCGGCGACACAAGAGATAAATACAATTCGCCATATCAGGCAATTCAGAAGGCAACCCATGGTCAAAATATAGGAGAGCTTTTTGATGATATCAAGTTAAAATCAGAGTACTATAGCAAGATTATCCATCCCGATAAGGGTGAAGATGGAAACTGTGACGAGATAGAGTATGCTATTTTCGACTTTTTCCGAGCAAAGCGGTTTGAACAATTTAGACCAGTCTTGCTTAGCTTAATCCACCAAAGATCGCTTGGAAAACTGAGTTCCCAAAAGTATGAGCTCACGCTAAAATATATCTACAACTTTTTTGTTTGCTATACTATCATCGGTGAAGAAAAGTCGAATAAGCTGGAAGATGTTGTGTTCAAGTATGCTCGTATGTTGGAGGATTCCTATTCTGACGAATTACTGCAAGAATTTGCCAATAATTTGAAACGCAAGATTCCAAGCTACGAATGGTTTTTGAATGCGTTCAAAAATGTTGGCTGGTCAAATCACTACGACCTTTATAAGGGAGAGAAAAATAAAACTAGAGTACAGATTATTCTTGAGGTAATTGAGCTGTTTGTATCTCAGGCACATAATGCACATGATTTTACAGTAGAGCATATATTGCCCGATTCTGATGGAATTACAAATGCCCAAATTGGAAATCTAATTCCACTTGAAGATGCGTTGAATAGGAGCTGTGCAAACAAATCTTTAACAGATAAATGTGGTTTTTATGAAAAGTCCAGTTTTACATCCGCAAGAGGCATTGCGACTCGCTTCAGGGAGAAACCATTTGATCCATCCAAACGAACAGAATACCTTGCAAAGCTAATGTATAACAACATCTTGGAGTTAAACCAATTTGATTATTCTAAGGATTGATTTTTAAGAAGATCGTGTACCAACGATTATAGAACAATCAAGAGGCAATCAGAATTGTGTATGATAAAGATTGTTGTTTAGCTTATTGGAAATGGGTTCATAACAAAAGGAGTATCCACTATGTTACATCCCGGTCTTTACGAACAAGTCATCAACAACGCCTTGACTAGCGAGCTTGCGGAGATTCCGGAGGCCCGCAAGTCTGTTGCGCCCATTGACAAGGCGGAAGCCTCCAAGGTGCTGGCGCAGTATCTGGCAGATGTGGTTCAAAAGGGCTTGGATAACGTGCTGGACAACGGCGGGGATATTTCTGCCCAGATCGGGCTGACCAACCAGATCGTTGATCTCATTCAAAATACAACGAAAGAAGCTGACTTTGCCGCGCTGGGCGTTGACCGGCGGGCAGAGCAGCTTCTTGCGCTTTTGCGGGAGACCGACCCGCGGCTGGCGGTGGGGAAAACAGCGGCGGATATAGAGCGCCCGGAAACCTCCATAGCGCAGAGCTCGCTTTTCACCGGGGCCGTGCATGAGCCCCAGATGTTCACAGAGCTCAAGAAAGAGATCGTCTCGGCTGACCGGATCGACATGCTGGTGTCCTTCATCAAATGGAGCAGCTTGCGGCTCATTATGGACGAGCTGCGGGAGTTTACGCACAGCGGCGGCGAGCTCCGCATCATCACCACCTCCTACATGGGCGCTACCGATGTGAAAGCCATAGAGGAACTGCGAAAGCTGCCCAATACGCACATCAAGGTCAGCTACAACACCAAGACGACCCGGCTCCACGCCAAGGCATATATCTTTTACCGCGAAACCGGCTTCACGACGGCTTATGTGGGCTCTTCCAACTTGTCCAATGCCGCATTGACCAGCGGCCTTGAATGGAACACCAAGGTAACGAAACGCGACTTACCCGAAACTATCGACAAGATCGCCGCTACCTTCGAGTATTACTGGAATGACCGCGAATTTGAATACTACGCGGAGGATCAGCGAGAGCGCTTGGCACGGGCACTGAGGGCGGAAAAATATTTCGACACCAACAATGCTGACGTCTACACCATGGACATCAACCCATATTCCTACCAGCAGGAGATTTTGGACAAACTGGAGGCAGAGCGCACTGTTCGTGGCTATACGCGCAATCTGGTGGTGGCGGCCACCGGTACCGGCAAGACAGTCATTTCTGCACTGGACTACAAGCGCTTCCGCAAGCAGAATCCGGATCGACCCTGCCGCCTGCTATTTGTGGCGCACCGGGAGGAAATCCTCAAGCAGAGCTTGTACACCTTCCGCGCTGTGCTCAAGGACGCAAACTTTGGTGAGCTGTTTGTAGGCAACTATAAGCCGGAGAACAGCGACAACTTGTTTCTGTCCATCCAGACTTTCAACTCACAGAGCTTCACGGAAAAGACGATTCCAGATTTTTACGATTACATCATCGTGGACGAATTCCACCATGCCGCCGCGCCGACTTACCAGAAGCTCTTGTCCTACTACCAGCCGCGCATCCTGCTGGGCTTGACCGCTACTCCGGAGCGTATGGACGGCAAGAGTATCCTGCCCTACTTCCATAATCGCATTGCAGCGGAGATCCGTCTGCCGGAAGCCATTGATCGAAAGCTCCTGTGCCCGTTCCAGTATTTTGGCGTTACCGATACGGTGGATCTGGATGCGCTCAAATGGTCTGCCGGTGGCTACCAAAAGAGCGAGCTGGAGCATATCTATACGTTCAGTGGGGCGGTTGCCGACCGCCGCGCCGACCATGTGGTGACGGCACTGCTGAAATATGTGACGGACATTGACGAGGTGAGGGGTCTCGGCTTCTGTGTAACGGTAGATCACGCGAAATTTATGTGCCGTTATTTTAACGACCACAACATCCCGTCCATGTGCCTCACCGGGCAATCTTCGGACGAGGAAAGAGCGGCGGCCAAGCGGCGCTTGGTGTCCGGCGAGGTGCGGTTCATCTTCGTCGTGGACATCTACAACGAGGGCGTGGATATTCCGGAAGTCAATACGGTTCTGTTCCTGCGCCCCACGGAGTCGTTGACGATCTTCTTGCAGCAGTTGGGGCGTGGTCTGCGTCTATCCGAGGACAAGGAATGCCTGACCGTGCTGGACTTCATCGGTCAGGCAAATCGAAAATACAATTTTGAGGATAAGTTTGCGGCGTTGCTGTCAAATGCTACCCGCAGCGTGAGTCGAGAGATCAAGGACGGATTCATTTCCGTCCCCAAGGGTTGCTATATCCAACTGGAGAAGAAAGCGGCCAAGTACATTTTGGACAACATCCGTGCCTCCTATGGCAATACTGCCGGATTGGTGTCGCGCGTTGCCTCTTTTACGGAGGATAGCGGGCTGGAGCTGACGCTTGCAAATTTTTTGGACTATTACCATCTCGATCCGAGGGCGATCTATAAGTTTTCCTCCTTCTCTCGCATTTGCGCCAGAGCGGATGCCATCGAGGACTTTTCAGAACCGCTGGAGGATATTCTGACCAAAGCGTTTGCAAAGCTCGCCGTGGTCGATTCCCGCCGCTGGATTTCGTTCCTGCTGGATATCCTTCCGCATTTGGACAACCTTGATTTTACAGCGCTTCCGGATGCGGAAAAGCGGATGATGCAGATGTTTTATGTCACCGTCTGGGGTAAGGCTGTGGGGGACTGGGACGACGAAGAGGCGCTTAGTAACCTCTATGCCCTGTCTGACAGCACAGTTCTGCTCGGTGAGCTCCTGGAGCTGCTGCGCTATCGCTTCGAGCAGATCGACTTTATCGACGAGCCGGTGGAGCTGGGCTTTGACTGTCCTCTGGATTTGCATTGCACCTATACCCGCGACCAGCTCTTGGTGGCGCTGGACTTTATGAAGCCGTCCACCGTTCGTGAGGGCGTGAAGTGGCTGCCGGAGAAAAATATCGATGTGTTCTTTGTGACGCTGAACAAGGCGGACAAGGACTACTCGCCAACCACCATGTACAACGATTATTCCATCAATGAGAGCTTGTTCCATTGGCAGAGCCAGAGCACCACGGCGGAGAATTCGCCCACCGGTCAGCGCTATATCCACCACAAGGAACGCGGCAGCAAGGTGCTGCTGTTTGTCCGTGAGTTTAAGGCAGACCGTATGACCGGCGGCGCGGAGGCGTACACCTATCTGGGCACGGCGAACTACGTGAAGCACACAGGCAGCAGGCCGATGAATATCACCTGGCAGCTGGACCGCCCGCTCCCGGCGAAGTTCTTGAAGAAGACAAATAAGTTGGTAGTGGGCTGATTAAATTCGCACAGGAACGCCATAACGAACTGGAACAAAAAGACCGTTGTGGATCAGAACCCAATCATTCATATATTCCAGGCGAACATCGAGCCAGCGCCCATCCAGCCAACATGCAAAGCAGTCTCCACAGTGAAGCCCGCCATATAGTGTCCCCGTATCGAATACGATATCTGGCCTATCCTGATTCCAAATTAATCGTCCAATCATAATTGTCGTCTCCTATAGGAGGAAGGTTCATGAAGTTTTTTGAAGCGGTTCCTGGCGCGCTTTTTTCGCCTTTGGCCTCGCCCAACCGCGCACTATACGCAGATGCTCTGGATGTGCTGTACACCGCATACCGTGAAAACCTTAAAATACGCGAAGACACGCTGTATTCTATGCTCCGCAGCAGATTGGAGCAGCAACTGGCGGATGCCACATTTGAAGGGGAAGATATTGACGAGGATGAGCTGCGGGATATCTCCGGCCGTGCACGCTTTTTGATTCGGAAGCTCTGCGGTAAAGGATGGTTTGAAAAGGAACGGGGTGACGATTTTGAGGAGTATATTACCGTCCCAAGTTACAGCAGCCGGCTGCTGGAGCTGTTTCACCAGCTCCGGGATGATCGTCCTGCTCGCGGATTTTCCTATGTGTTTGGAACCTACTCTGCTCTGAAGGTCGCCAATGAGAGCGAAAGCGTTTACGATAAGATGGCCGCAATTTACAGTGCCTATGATAACACCAGTGCTCTCATAAATTTGTTGCAAATGGTCTATCACAATGTGAAGCATTATTTTCAGATGCAGATAGATATGCAGGACGTCAATCAGGTATTGGCCTCTCACTTCAACGAGTTTGGACAGAAAGTAGTTGAGGCATACATACGACCGTTGAAAATTAAGGACTCCGTCCCAAAGTATCGCGTTCCAATTCAATCTGTTTTGAGAAGCTGGGCTGAGGATGATGCTCTGCTGCTTGCCATGGCGAACGCAGCTTTGCAGGATAAACGAGGAGATACAGTGGAAAACTGCCGTTCCGATCTGCTGCAAAAGATTTTCTGGATCGACGAGCGATATGACAATATAGAGCATGACTATCTCGATGAAATAGATGCGCAGGTTCGCCGCTATACGAGAGCAGCAACGCAAAAGGTAGAAAACCTGACAAATCGCGATCAAAATGTTCGGGGAAACTTGAATGTACTGCTCACGGCATTGTCGCGCAATCGACGCGCCGGTGATTTAGTAGACCGGATACAACCGGTATTTCAGCTTTATGAGCAGTCATTCCTTTCTGAAAAAAGCTTGTGGTATCGAAAGCGCCCCGAAAAACGGACAAAAGCTGCCACAGTTCTTATTCAGGAAACGGCTTCCGATGCAGATGCGGCCGCGCAGGCCGCCCAGCTGCTGCGTTCCGAATATGGCCGCGCGGCCATTGTCGCCTATGTGCAGGGATGGTTGGGGGATGCAGATGTTCGCTACTCCAAAGACTTAAACATTAAGGATGATAAATCCAACATCATGAGTTTGCTGGCTGTATTGACCAGCGGAGATTCTGCCGCAGGCCATCAGATCAAAGAGCTGGGCGGCTCGTTTCATGAAAATGGCTATTCCATCCCTCAGATGCAGATTCGACGGAAGGAGAAGAAAAATGGATTTTGACTTCATTCGTAGTGCGACCTCCAAGGAATTAGAACAGTTCAAGTCCGTTTGCAACCAGCTTCTTAGCCGGACTTATATTGTGCGAACACTGTTTCGGCCGGGCAAAGGAAGGGTGAATAACCCGGATTATACATTTTTATCTCTGCATTACGAAGCGGTGCAAGAATATCTTGGTCTGCTGGATTGGGATCTGCGCAAAGATGATTTAAACGGCTATTTCTATGTGATCAATACGGACGAAGCGAACCGCTGCAACCTGAACAAAAAAGAAACAGCCATTCTCCTTGCCCTACGCATGATCTATGAAGAAAATCAGGAACAACTCGGCCTGGAGCAGGATGCTGTTTGTACCGTGCGTGATATTTTAGAAAAGGTCGTCACGGATTACGCAATCCTTCCAGCAAAGCCCAATATGGACGAAGTGAAGCGTGCGTTGACATTGCTGGAAAATCACTCGATTATTCAGCGGATTGAGGGAAAGTTCAATCAGAGCAGTTGTAAATTTGCAATATTGCCGACTGTGTTGGCTGCAGTCTCTAGCGAAAAGCTGAACGATGTAGTGTCTGTGCTGCGAAAGGAGGGCGATACCGATGAAGAAGCTGAAGAAGATCCTGCTGATTAACTGGCTGTATTTCGACAGGGAGCTGATCGAGGTAGGGGACGTGAACTTCCTGACCGGCAGGAAAGAGATCATCGAGGTGGGTGATGTTAATTTCCTGACTGGAAAAAACGGTGCGGGAAAATCCACGGTAATTGATGCCCTTCAGATCGTTCTATTGGGAGAAACAAATGCCCGCAACTTTAATCAGGCTGCCAACGAAAAGTCTCAGCGCACGCTGGACGGTTATTTGCGGGCGGATATGGATGAGAATAACCCATATTCCCGCCGAGGAAAAGATTTCTCCAGCTACATTGCTTGCGAGTTTCAGGACGATGTGGCGGGCAGCAGCTTTGTCACGGGTATCGTTTTTGATTGCCGCAGTGATGGAAGCAGGCAGGATCGCTTTTTCATTTATGTGGGAACGCTGCCTGAGAATTGTTTTGTTGAAAACGGAGAAGCTATGGAGATTCCTGCGCTGCGCCGGTTTTTGAAGCAGAATTACGCTAAGGCAGAGATCTACGACACGCAGAAGGAATATCGCAGGAATATGCTTTCGCGGTGGAATGTGCACAACGAGCAAATCCTTCGAATGATGAAAAAGGCGGTATCTTTTCGTCCTATCGTGGATATTCAAAAATTCATTACCGAGAATATCTGCGACATACCAGAAAAGCCTGATATTGAGGCCATGCAGCAGAATATCCGGGATTACAAGCGCCACGAAATGCTGGCACAGCGTCAGGAGGAAAAACTGATTGCTCTGCAAGAGATCAGCAAACTCTATCGTGAAATGAATCAGGCCATCGACCGCTTGCGGGTGCAGTCATTTTTGGTGCTTTGGTCCAAAAAAGAAATGGAACAAGCCCAAATTGACCGATTTGAGCTTGAAAAGAGCGACTGTAACGCGGAATTAGCCACAATCGAAAAGAGCATCACGACGATCTCTGATCGAATCACACAGAAAGAGAACCGCAGGCGCGAACTTGACTTGGCCTGTGCACAGAGCAGTGTGTTTCAGGAGGAAGAAAAACTCCGCAATCGGAAGCAGACGCTGCTGGATGAGAAAAAAAGGCTGACGCAGGATCTCCAAGCCTTGGCAATGGAAATAAAAAGGGAATCCCTTCAGCTGAATGGTCTGTGCGACGCAATCTTGAAACAAGATGCAGAAGGAGTCCTCGTGCCTGTGCAGGAAGCGGCCGAAAGCGTTCTGAAGGCTTATTCGCTTTTTACATCCGGAAGCTATGAGATATTCTCCTATTCATCGGCACCTTTTGAGAGCGCCCAGCAGGCAGCGGCTGAGCTTGCTAAGACCATCCGAGATGCGCTGCACAAAGCAGAAGATCGTCTGGCGGAGTTGAAGGAGGAGCAGGACCAAAAACGCACTGTCCTCGCAAATCTCCGAAAGGACATTAAAGACTATCCGCGAGGTCTACTGCAATTGAAGGCCCGCTTGGAATCTGAGCTGAACAGCCGGATCGGCAGTCCTGTGAGAATAGATATTCTTGCGGATGTCCTGGAGCTTGCGGACGAACGGTGGCGCGGAGCCGTGGAGGGATATCTCAATGCGCAGAAGTTTTATCTGCTGGTTGATCCGGCGTATTATAAAAGCGCCTTATTGATCTTTGACAGGATCAAAAAAGAGTTCGGCTTTGCATCGTTTGGACTGGTGGACATTGGTAAGCTGCGTGAACGAGAAACGATCCGTCCCCGCGACGACAGTCTGGCATGTAAGGTAGAGACGGAAAGTGAATTGGCGCGCAACTATATTGACTATCTGTTGGGGCGCGTCGTATGTTGTGAGGCGGCTGAACAGCTGCGCAATTTCAAAACCGCTATTACAGCAGACGGACTGCTCTACCAGGGGTATGTTGTCCGTTCAATTCAGCGCAAGCTGATGGATGACGCATTTATTGGCCGTCGTTCGATAAACCTGCGTGTGTCTCGCTTGGAAGAGGAGTTAACGCAGATTGACGAACAGCTGTGTTACTGGGAGCCTATCCGCCGGCTTTTGACGCAGTCAAAAGAGCCGTTATTTACGCACTTTTTTATTC
>OOAH01002230.1_pt1 | contig 14175 bp, 7 predicted proteins | sample 1671801 | NCBI WGS metagenome assembly OOAH01 (sample SAMN06348194, study PRJEB24527) | human gut metagenome | biome: human gut; feature: ankylosing spondylitis patient; material: feces | host: Homo sapiens | place: China | collected 2015-10 | reverse complement strand
CTTACGTAGGTATGACTTCGCAAGAAGTGAAAGTCAATAATCAAAGTGTAATAAACGTGACCCTGCAAGCTGACGCCGTATTATTGGAAGACGTTGTAGTAATTGGATATGCCGCTGTTCCTCGTAGAGATTTGACCGGATCGGTAACCTCAGTTAGCAGCAAAGAACTTTCTAAAGTACCTGTAAGTGATGTTACACAGGCTTTGGCTGGACGTATGGCAGGTGTGATGGTACAACAGAGTGAAGGTACTCCGGGTGCTTCCATTTCTGTACGTGTACGTGGAGGTATCTCTATCACTCAAAGCAACGAGCCCCTTTACATCATTGATGGCTTCCCTAGTGAAGACGGTATGTCAACCCTTGACCCCGCTGAAATTGAAACCATCGACGTATTAAAGGATGCTTCCGCCACTGCTATCTATGGTGCTCGTGGTGCCAATGGTGTAGTTGTAATCACAACCAAGAATGGTAGCAAATCAGGTGGCAAAGCTACGGTAACTTTCGACAGCTATGTGGGTGTTAAAAAGATTGCGAACAAGCTGGATGTGCTTAATGCCGGTGAATTTGTCAGATTAGATTACGAACGTACATTGTGGAGAATGGGTACAGGAGATTCCGGTGCCGATGGTATGACCAAATGGGAAGAAAGATATGGCAAGTTCAGTGATCTTGCTTCCATATATAATGGTCGAAAGGGTATCGATTGGCAAGATGAGACCTTGGGGCGTAACGCTATTACACAGAACTATCGTGTAGGCGTATCCGGAAAGACGGAGAAGATGAATTACAGCCTGGCTTATTCATACTATAACGAAGAAGGTGCTATGGTGTACAGCGGTAGCAAAAAGCATAACATCTCATTCAACATGAACCATGAGATAAACAAATGGTTGACTGTAAATTCACGTATCAGTTACGACCAAATGCGCGTGGAAGGTATGGGCACATCGGAAGGTGGCGACCGCTTCAACAAGATGCAACACATCTTACAGTATCGTCCTACAGTAGGTATTATGGGGGTAGATGAAGATTTATTATACGGTGAAGATCCTCTATTAGCCGATGATAATGGCAACGTTATGCAGAATCCGTTAATTTCAGCGGCAGAAGAACTTAACGACAGGGAATGGCGTACTTTCCAGGCCAATGGTGGTGCTACTATCAAGTTGCTGAAAGGACTGTCTTTCCGTAGTACAGTAGGTATGCGTTATCAGACCCGTCGTAACGATGTATTCTATGGTGATGAGTCTATTACAGGTAAGCGTTCTAGTATTCAAGGTTCGATTACTAATTTAGAAAACAGCAGTTTCCAGACTTCTAATGTATTGACCTATTCTTGGAAAAACAAAATTCATGACTTTACAGTCATTGCCGGACATGAATATGTGGAAAGATGGTCACGCAGCTTTTCTGCAAGTGCCAGCCAGTTCCCAAATGATGAAATCGGTTTAGGTGACCTCTCACTGGGTGTTCCGGGAGTTCCCACTTCCAGTGAAAACTACGATGATAAACTGCTCTCATTCTTCGGACGTATCAACTACAATTTGATGGATAGATATCTTTTTACCGCTTCGGTTCGTGCTGACGGCTCTTCCAAGTTCGGTAAGAACAATAAGTGGGGTTACTTCCCGGCTTTCTCGGCCGCGTGGCGTTTAGGCGAAGAGGCATTTATCAAAGACTTAGGAGTCTTTTCTGATTTAAAATTCCGTATCGGTTACGGTCTTGCAGGTAACAATCGTATTGGCAGTTACCAAAGTCTTGCTCTCATGAGTTCCGTTACTGCTGCCAATGGCAACGGTGCACAAGCCGGCTATGCTTCCCGCCAAGTGCCTAATCCCGATCTGAAATGGGAGGCAAACAAGACATTCAACATAGGTATGGATTTTGGTTTCTTGAACCAGCGTATCACATTCTCTCCGGAATTCTACATTAATCGCAGTAGCAACTTGCTACTGAATGCCAAGTTACCTAACTCTTCCGGTTACACCAGTATGGTTATCAACGCAGGTGAAACTCAAAATACGGGTGTGGATTTGACTATCAATACGGCAAACATCGTATCCAAAGATTTTACTTGGAACACTTCAGTTACTTTCTCCCACAACAAAAATAAGGTAAAGAAACTGACAGGCGAAGATGTACAGTTGTATCTGGCTAACTTCGGTTATAGCGGTGCAGGGGCGTCCCATCAAATTGGGGTAAACCAACCATTGGGACAATTCTACGGTTACGTAACTGACGGGTTGTATCAGGTGGAAGACTTCAATTACGATGCTACAACCCAAACTTATACATTGAAGGATGGTGTACCTTATCATGGCGACAAGAAGAATATCCAGCCAGGTTACTGGAAGTTCAAGAACGTGGATGGTAGCGAAGACAACCAAATTACCGAAAGCGATAAAACCATCATCGGTAATGCCCTTCCTGATTTCTATGGAGGTATTAACAATACTTTCAGTTGGAAGGATTTCGACTTGAGTATTTTCTTTACTTATAGTTATGGCGCCGAAGTACTGAATGCTACCAAGCTAACCAACACTAAGACTGCCCTTACTAATAAAAACGTTTTATCGGTAGCTGATGATGCTCATCGCTGGGTGACCATTAATGCCAGCGGCGAGCTGATTACAAATCCTGAAGAACTGGCAGCAGTGAACCAAGGCAAAACAGTAGCTCATTTCGGTGATAATGGTTCAAACAACACCTACATTCATTCCTGGGCTATTGAAGATGCTTCTTATTTGAAGTTGAGTAATATCACTTTAGGGTATACCTTCCCCAAAAAAGTAATAAACAAGATCGGTCTGACCAAACTACGTTTGTATGCAACAGGCAATAATCTGTTTACATGGACTCCTTATACCGGTTTCGACCCGGAAGTATCTACTATGAGTAGCGCATTGACTCCCGGTGTTGATTTCGGTGCTTATCCCAGAAGCCGCTCTTTCGTATTTGGTGTGAACGTAGCATTTTAATTAGAATTTAAAAAGGGAATAATAAAATGAAAAACAAAATGATATATGCGCTTGGCGCAATGATGCTTGTAGGGGTTACTTCCTGTGACCTAACTGAAAAGCCCAGCTCATTCTACGAGAAAGATACTTATTTCGTAACAGAAGGAAAAGCCCAGATGGCCGTAGTCGGAATCTACGACTGTCTTGAAACTACAGACTATTATGGACAAAATATCATGCCGTTCTTTGGTTCGGACGATATGTTCATGGTACGTGGAACCGGTTCGGACGGAACCCGTCGTGATATATCTCACTATTTGTACAACGCTTCCAATACATGGATTGCCAGTGTGTGGAGATGTGCTTATCAGGCTCTCGACCGTGCCAATGTAGCTATTGCCAGCATTGAGGCAATGCCGGGTTTTGCAGAAAACAAAAATCTACAGGAAATTAACGGACAAGCTCGATTCCTCCGTGCCTACATAGCTTTTGACCTAGTGAAATTCTTTGGTGATGTACCGTTCAGCACGGAATATACGAATGGTTTTGGTAATACATCCAAGCCTCGTACCGCCCGTGAGCTGATTTATGACCAGATCATCGAAGATTTGAACTATGCAAAAACGCATTTGAAATCCGGTCGTGAAGTGGCATCTTCTGAAATACCTTGTAGCGGCGCTGCCCGTACTTTACTGATGCGTGTCTATTTGCAACGTGCCGGCTATAGCTTGAACCGTTCATCACGTCAGTTAACCCGTCCGGACGATACTGCCCGAAAGGGATATTTTGAAGCAGTGATTAAGGAATGGGAAGCTTTGAAGGCCGAAGGCTATCATAATTTTTATGCAAACGGTTATGAACAACTGTTCAAAAACTATTCTCAACTGACATTGGACAATCAGGAGTCTCTTTGGGAAATTGCTTTTGAACCCAACCAAGGTTTGAAGGATAATGCTGGTGTATGGGCAACTTACAACGGACCACTGGTAGATGCTCCAGGAAGTTACCCCGGCACAAGCAGTTATATGGGACGTGCCAATGCCTTCTTTGTAGTACTACCATATTGGAAGTCTTTCTATGAGTCAAATGAGGATGGAAGCATAAAAGATATACGCCGTGACGTAAATTTCGTGGACTATGCTATTAAGTGGAACAAAAATAAAGAAATTCAGGAAAAATCGCATACTTCTGCCGATATCAACAAAAATCTAAATAGATATCCGGGTAAATGGCGCAGAGAATGGATGGCTCCGGGCTTCGTAGATCCCAATAACACGGGTGTCAATTATGCTCCGTTGCGTTATGCCGATGCAGTTCTGATGGCAGCCGAAGCTTATAACGAAACCGGTAACACAACCGAAGCATGGAAATTATTGAATGATGTTCGTGTCCGTGCCGGTGCTACTCCTATAAGTACAGCTAATTATTCAAGCTTGTTAAAGGCTCCGAAGTTGTACGATTTACCATTCATTCCGGATGGTGACGATGCCGGCAAATTCCGTACAGCCTTGTATTGGGAACGTGCTTTTGAACTTTGCTACGAAGGTCAACGCAAATATGACTTACTGCGCTGGGGCATTCTGGAAGCATCTTTAAAAGCCGCCCAAAACTATATGGAATCATGGACTCCAGGACCTGATGAATATATAACGGATGCAGCACGTAAAGATTGGAATGCGGTGAAATGGGCTAAATCCAACTACGTAGCAGGCCACAATTTTACCACGGGCAAGCATGAACTTTATCCGATTCCATTGGCTGAAATTCAGTCGAATGCAGCTTTGAACGGTGAAAACAATCCGGGATTTGAGTAATTCCATTTCCTGAGTATGAACTGACAATGGATGGAGAAATGGAGGAACTGTAATTATGTTTATACTTTCTCCATCCTTGTACACAAGGACGATAATTTGAGCAGATATAACCTATAGAATATACATTATTTATGAAGAAATTTTTATTATTTTGTTACGCAGTTGTTACACTACAAGGATTCTCCAGCTGCTCATCCAGTCAACCTAAGGAAGATTATGGCTGGTTGAAAAATGCAATAGATACTTCTGTGCAACAACTGGAAAAAACAGTGGCCGATGTAGGGGATTCAGTCCTGTTACCCCGCTCCATCTGGACGGGATACGATATGGATTTTCTCTGTAGTCAATTACAAAGAGATCCTGCAACTTTCAAAGACTCCTTACGGGTAAAGCCTGTGAAAGATGCTCTGGGAAGCCGCAGATATTGCAGTTCCATCTATGATTGGACAAGTGGTTTTTTCCCCGGAAACTTGTGGTACGCGTATCAACTGACCGGCATTGAAGACTTGAAAAAGAGTGCTGCAAAATTTACGAATTATCTACATCCGGTGAAAGATTATAAAGGTACACACGACATAGGCTTCATGATGAATTGCAGTTATGGTAATGCATATCGTCTAGCCCCTGCTGACAGTATCCGTCAGATACTGGTGCAAACTGCTGATAATTTATGCGGCCGTTTTGATTCGAACATAGGTTGTATTCGTTCCTGGGATTTCGGAAAGTGGAACTTCCCTGTGATTATTGATAATATGATGAATCTGGATCTATTATTTTATGTCAATCATCTTACCAATGATCCCAAATATAAAGAAATCGCATTGAAACATGCTGAAACAACATTGAAGAACCACTTCAGAAACGATCATTCATCCTACCACGTAGTAAGCTACAATAACGATGGCAGCGTAGAAATGAAATGTACACATCAGGGGAAAAATGATGATTCTTCATGGGCACGCGGACAAGCCTGGGGAATATATGGATATACATCCTGCTATCGCGAGTCAAAAGATGCGGCTTTCTTGCAGCAAGCCAAAGATATTGCAGCATTAATCATGACACGTGTAAAGACTGACGATGCGATTCCTTTGTGGGACTATGATGCCCCGGATACACCGGAGACACCTCGTGATGCATCCGCCGCTTCTGTCACAGCTTCTGCCTTGATAGAACTCAGTACTCTTGTAGAGGATGGACAAGTCTATTTTGATTATGCAGAGAAACTACTCAAGTCTCTCTCTTCCGATGCTTACCTGGCAAAGATCGGCACTAACCAGGGATTTATCCTGATGCACTCTACAGGTTCACTGCCTAATGGGTCTGAAATTGACACACCTATCAATTATGCCGATTATTATTATCTGGAAGCTTTAGCCCGATATATGCAGGTAAAAGGACTTGATTATAAATCGCTTTAAATGAATTTAATATACCATGAAAATAACAAACTATATACTTAGTTTCACTTTTCTACTGGTTTCCCTATGTGCAGAAGCACAGCAGTTGCGAAAGGAAACTTTTGATTTACTGAATCTGGATTATCCGGGATTGGAAAAAGTAAAAGCTGCATGTGCTCAACAACAATGGGACGAAGCAGCCCAAGCTTTATTGGATTATTACCGCCAGCGTACCGGTATAGGGCATCCCGATATCGATATGAAGAATATCAAAATATCCAAGGAAGAACAAAAATGGGCTGATGATGCCTTGGAACATACATTTTTTGTACACAAAGGATATCAGCCTTCCTATAATTATGGCAAAGATATCAACTGGCAATATTGGCCGATACAAGACAATGAGTTGCGCTGGCAGTTACACCGTCACAAATGGTTCACCCCAATGGGAAAAGCATATAGAATCTCAGGGGATGAGAAATATGCCAAGGAATGGGCATATCAATATATGGACTGGATTAAGAAGAATCCTCTGACCACCGTAGAAAAAGAAGAATACGAACTTGTCAGTGCAGGTGAAGTAAAAGGGAATGCTGAAAATGTACGTTTTGCATGGCGTCCTCTGGAAGTGAGTAATCGTCTGCAAGACCAGACTTCACAGTTCCAGTTATTCCTTCCCTCCCCTTCTTTCACTCCGGACTTCCTGACAGAATTCCTGGTGAACTATTACAAACATGCTGTACATATCCTTGCTAATTACTCGGATCAAGGCAACCATTTACTGTTTGAAGCTCAACGCATGATTTATGCAGGTGCCTTTTTCCCTGAATTCAAAGATGCTCCGGCTTGGAGAAAAAGTGGTATCGACATTCTGAACCGTGAAATCCACGTACAGGTATACGAAGATGGCGGACAGTTCGAACTTGACCCACATTATCATCTGGCAGCTATTAACATTTTCTGTAAAGCTTTAGGTATCGCAGATGCCAACGGATTCCGTAAGGAATTCCCTCAAGATTATCTGGATACAATCGAAAGCATGATTATGTTCTACGCAAACATTTCTTTCCCTGATTACACCAATCCATGTTTCAGCGATGCCAAGTTGACAACAAAGAAAGAAATGGTGAAAAACTACAAAGCATGGAGCAAACTGTTCCCAAAGAACCAGGCAATCAAATACTTTGCCACAGAAGGAAAAGAAGGTGCATTGCCGGATTATATGTCTAAAGGTTTCCTGAAATCAGGCTTCTTTGTATTCCGTAATTCATGGGGAATGGATGCTACCCAAATGGTAGTAAAGGCAGGTCCGAAAGCTTTTTGGCACTGTCAGCCGGATAATGGTACATTTGAACTTTGGTTCAACGGCAAGAATTTGTTCCCGGATTCAGGTTCGTATGTATACGCCGGTGAAGGCGAAGTAATGGAACAACGCAACTGGCACCGTCAGACTTGTGTTCACAACACAGTAACCTTGGACAACAAAAATCTCGAGACAACAGAATCTGTTACTAAGTTATGGCAACCGGAAGGTGCTATCCAGACTTTAGTGACTGAAAATCCGAGTTACAAGAATCTGAAACACCGTCGTTCTGTTTTCTTCGTTGATAACACTTACTTTGTCATTGTAGATGAAATGGCAGGTAGCGGTAAAGGTTCTATCAATCTTCACTATCAGATGCCGAAAGGAGAAATTGCCAACAGCCGCGAAGACATGACGTTCCTGACACAGTTTGAGGATGGAAGCAATATGAAACTGCAATGCTTTGGCCCTGCTGGCATGAGTATGAAAAAAGAACCAGGATGGTGTTCAACAGCTTATCGCAAACGCTACAAACGTATGAATGTATCGTTCAACGTGAGAAAAGACGGCGAAGAAGCTGTACGTTACATCACTGTTATCTACCCGGTTAAGAAAAGCGCAGATGCCCCTAAATTTGACGCTAAATTCAAGAACAAAGCGTTCGATGAAAACGGTCTGGAAGTAGAAGTGAAAGTAAACGGAAAGAAACAGTCATTAAAATACAAACTATAAAAAGCCTCAAAGCCTCTCCCTGCCCCTTTTCTTGGGAGAGGCTTCTTATCATTATGGAAAACTATTACACCTCCTCTACCCTACTCCTCCCATTGGCAGCACTAAGCCTCGTTTCTTGCAACAGCCAAAAGAAAGAAGAAGTCAGACAGCCGAACATCATCTTCATGATGACGGATGATCACACCACTCAAGCAATGTCCTGTTATGGAGGAAATCTGATCCAAACTCCTAATATGGACCGGATTGCCAATGAAGGTATTCGCTTTGATAATTGTTACGCTGTCAATGCTCTTTCGGGACCTTCACGCGCTTGCATCCTCACCGGCAAGTTCAGTCACGAGAATGGTTTTACCGATAATGCAAGTACATTCAACGGCGATCAGCAGACATTCCCCAAACTTCTTCAGCAAGCCGGATACCAGACTGCCATGATTGGCAAATGGCATCTCATCAGCGAACCGCAAGGTTTCGACCATTGGAGTATCCTTAGCGGCCAACATGAGCAAGGTGACTATTACGATCCTGATTTCTGGGAAGACGGAAAACATATCGTAGAAAAAGGATATGCTACGGATATTATTACCGACAAAGCAATTAAATTCCTTGAAGGACGGGACAAGAACAAACCGTTCTGCATGATGTATCACCAGAAAGCCCCACACCGTAACTGGATGCCCGCTCCCCGTCATTTAGGCATATTCAATAATACAACTTTCCCAGAACCGGCTAATCTGTTCGACGACTACGAAGGTCGTGGAAGAGCTGCTCGCGAGCAGGATATGTCTATCGAGCACACGTTGACAAACGACTGGGATCTCAAATTGATGACTCGTGAAGAGATGCTGAAAGATACAACCAACCGTCTTTATAGTGTATATAAACGTATGCCTATTGAAGTTCAGGATAAATGGGATTCTGTATACGCCGGGCGCATTGCCGAATACCGCAAAGGTGACTTGAAAGGCAAATCTTTAATCAGCTGGAAATATCAACAATATATGCGCGATTATCTGGCTACGGTTCTGGCAGTAGACGAAAATATCGGCCGACTACTGAATTATCTCGAAAAGATTGGTGAACTGGACAATACAATCATTGTCTACACCTCCGACCAGGGTTTCTTCCTTGGCGAACATGGCTGGTTTGACAAACGCTTCATGTATGAAGAATGTCAGCGCATGCCTCTTATCATCCGTTACCCGAAAGCAATCAAAGCAGGAAGTACCAGTAATGCAATCAGCATGAATGTAGACTTTGCTCCTACCTTCCTCGACTTTGCCGGAGTAGATATCCCGTCAGATATTCAAGGAGCTTCTTTGAAACCGATATTGGTCAACGAAGGCAAAACCCCGGCCGACTGGCGTAAAGCTGCTTATTACCATTATTACGAGTACCCTGCAGAACACTCTGTAAAACGTCACTATGGTATCCGTACACAAGATTTCAAACTGATTCATTTCTACAACGATATTGACGAATGGGAAATGTATGACATGAAAGCTGATCCGAGAGAAATGAACAGCGTCTTCGGCAAACCGGAGTATGCTAAAGTACAAAAAGAACTGATGGAGCTACTTCAGGACACTCAAAAACAGTACAAAGATACTGACCCGGATGAAAAGGAAAAAGTCCTCTTTAAAGGTGATCGCCGGCAAATGCAAAACCGCTAAGAGGGCAAGGTGTCCCCAATATGCTTTATAGTTAGTTATATAATAAAATTAGGCACGGATTACACGGATGAACGCTGTTGCTTTACCCATCATCATTCTAAAAACCGTGAAATCCGTGTAATCCGTGCCTAATAACCGAATAAATTAGATAAAACCATGGATAGAAGAAAGTTTTTAAAAAACACAGGCTGGTCTTTCCTCGGATTGGCAGCTTCAGGCAGTTTGCTGGGTTCTTGCGCAGCTGGAAGCAAAGAAGCAAAAAAGATTATGCCGTCAGCCAGTAACCTCAAAATGTACTGGGGCGACTTACATAACCATTGCAACATCACATACGGACACGGCGACATGCGCGACGCTTTTGAAGCAGCGAAAGGACAATTAGATTTTGTCAGTGTCACTCCTCATGCTATGTGGCCGGATATTCCCGGAGCAGATGATCCCCGCCTGAAATGGGTGATTGATTATCACACAGGAGCTTTCAAACGTTTGCGTGAAGGCGGTTATGAGAAGTACGTAAAAATGACGAATGAATATAATAAAGAAGGTGAGTTCCTTACTTTTGTCGGATACGAGGCCCACAGTATGGAACATGGTGACCATGTTGCATTGAATTATGATCTTGACGCACCGCTTGTAGAATGTACTTCTATCGAAGACTGGAAACAGAAGGCAAAAGGACACAAAGTATTTATTACTCCACATCACATGGGTTACCAGGGCGGCTATCGCGGTTACAACTGGAAATGCTTTACCGAAGGAGATATTACCCCATTCGTAGAAATGTATTCCCGTCATGGTCTGGCAGAAAGCGATCAGGGAGATTATCCTTATCTACACGATATGGGTCCGCGCCAATGGGAAGGAACCATTCAATATGGTCTTGAATTAGGCAACAAATTCGGTATCATGGCTTCTACCGATCAACATTCCGGTTATCCGGGAAGCTATGGCGACGGTCGTATCGGTGTCATGGCTCCGTCATTGACTCGCGACGCTATTTGGGAAGCTCTCCGCACCCGCCATGTATGTGCCGCAACCGGTGATAAAATTATTATCGACTTCCGCCTCAACGACGCTTTCATGGGTGACGTGGTTCGCGGTAACAGCCGCCGTATCTATCTGAACGTTACAGGTGAAAGCTGTATCGACTATGTAGATATTGTCAAGAACGGACAGATTTTAGCTCGCATGAATGGCCCGCTGACTCCGATTGCCCCGGAAGGTGATACGGTACGTTGCAAAGTTAAAGTTGATTTTGGTTGGAATCGTGAAGAGAAATACGTACATTGGCAGGGTAAACTGTCCGTGGACAAAGGACAGATCCATAGTGTAACTCCTTGTTTCCGTGGCGCAGCGTTCACTTCTCCGCAAGAAGGTGAAACTGAATTCCACACGCATGTCAACCGTATCGTATCCGTTGGCAACAAGGAAACCGAACTGGATATGTATAGCAGCAAAAATCCGAATACGACTACAGCAGCCATGCAAGCCGTCATTCTGGATGTGGAAATGCCCAAAGACGGTAAGATCATTGCCGAATTCAATGGCAAGAAGTTTGAACATACGTTGGGCGAGTTGCTCGAAGGTTCACGTTCACACTTCATGATCGGTTGGTTGAGCGAGGCGATCCTTTTCAATCGTGCTATGCCGGAAAGCTGTTTCACTCTGGAACACTACATGGAAGATAAAGACCCGCAACGTGATACGGATTACTACTATGTACGCGTTCGCCAACGTGACGGACAATGGGCTTGGAGTTCACCGATTTGGGCGGAAAGAGTGTAGTTAAACAGTAAAAGCAATGAATAATCTAGTACTTAAATAGAAATGGAAAAAGAATACGCTATAGGAATTGACCTTGGCGGAACTTCAGTAAAATACGCCCTTATTGATAATGAAGGCGTATTTTACTTTCAAGGAAAGTTACCGTCGAAAGCCGATGAATCAGCAGAAGCTGTCATCGGACAGTTGGTTACTGCTATCAATGAAGCGAAAGCCTTTGCACAAGAAAAAGGCTACAAAATTGATGGTATAGGAATCGGAACACCGGGTATCGTAGATTGTACGAACCGTGTTGTTTTAGGAGGTGCGGAAAACATCAACGGTTGGGAAAACATTCACTTGGCAGACCACATTGAAACAGAAACCGGACTTTCTGCTTTATTGGGAAATGATGCCAATCTAATGGGACTGGGAGAAACAATGTATGGGGCCGGTCAGGGAGCTACTCATGTTGTCTTCCTGACAGTAGGAACGGGTATTGGCGGTGCAGTAGTCATCGACGGCAAATTGTTCAACGGTTATGCCAACCGGGGAACGGAACTGGGACACGTACCTCTCATTGCCAATGGTGAACCTTGTGCTTGCGGTTCTGTCGGCTGCCTGGAACACTATGCTTCCACTTCCGCTTTGGTACGCCGCTTCAGTCAACGAATAGCAGACGCAGGTATCTCCTACCCGAATGAGGAGATTAACGGAGAATTGATTGTCCGCCTTTACAAACAAGGGGATCAGATTGCAAAAGTATCACTGGAAGAACACTGTGACTTTTTAGGACATGGAATTGCAGGCTTTATCAATATCTTTAGTCCTCAAAAGATTGTGATCGGCGGAGGACTCTCCGAAGCCGGAGATTTTTACATTCAGAAAGTAAGCGAAAAAGCGCGTAGTTATGCCATCCCCGACTGTGCCGTGAATACCCAAATCATAGCTGCCGCTCTTGGAAACAAGGCTGGAAGTATTGGAGCTGCGTCACTTGTATTTACTCAATTATCTGCTCCAAACCTGATTAAATTATGAAAAAGAATTTAGGAATGCTGACGCTGATTATGGCGTTTTGGTTCACCATCTCTTTTATTACTAATATTCTGGGACCACTCATTCCGGACATTATCCACAACTTCAATCTAAGTGACCTGGCAATGGCGGGATTTATCCCGACCTCTTTTTTCCTGGCCTATGCTATCATGTCTATCCCTGCCGGATTGCTCATCGACCGTTTCGGTGAAAAGCCGGTATTATTCGGTGGATTTCTGATGCCGTTCATCGGCACCATCTTATTTGCCTGCATGCACACGTATCCGATGTTATTGGCTTCTTCTTTCATCATCGGACTGGGAATGGCCATGTTACAAACGGTATTGAATCCGCTCCAACGTACCGTAGGAGGAGAAGAAAACTATGCATTTATCGCCGAACTGGCACAGTTCATGTTTGGCATTGCTTCTTTCCTAAGTCCTCTGGTATATACTTATCTGATTCGTGAACTTGATCCGGCAACATATACAGCAGGTAAAGGTTTCTTTATCGACCTGTTGGCCGATGTCACTCCACGGGAAATGCCGTGGGTATCTCTTTACTGGGTATTCACCATCCTATTATTAGTAATGCTGATTGCCGTCGGTGTCTCCCGCTTTCCCAAGATCGAACTGAAAGAAGATGAAAAAAGCGGGTCAAAAGATTCATACCTCGCTTTGTTTAAACAGAAATATGTATGGTTGTTTTTCTTGGGAATCTTCTGTTATGTAAGTACGGAACAGGGAACTTCTATTTTTATGAGTACATTCCTCGAACAATATCATGGAGTAAATCCGCAAACTGAAGGTGCACAAGCTGTAAGCTACTTCTGGGGGCTGATGACAGCCGGTTGTCTGGTAGGTATGATTCTACTCAAGCTGATTGACAGCAAACGGTTGTTACAAATCTCCGGAATATTGACCATCATCCTACTATTATCTGCTTTGTTCGGAAGCAAAGAAGTATCTATCATTGCCTTTCCCGCTGTCGGATTCAGCATCTCAATGATGTATTCCATCGTATTCTCATTGGCACTGAACTCCGCCTCACAACATCACGGCTCCTTTGCGGGTATTCTATGTTCTGCAATAGTAGGTGGTGCGGGTGGTCCGATGATTGTGAGTACACTGGCAGATGCTACATCGCTCCGCACAGGAATGTTATTTATCTTGGTTTTCGTAGGCTACATAACCTTTATCGGTTTTTGGGCACGTCCACTAATTAATAACAAGACCATCCGTCTGAAAGAATTGTTCAAACAGCGATAAACGCTGAATGATACATGATGAATAATAAATATTAAAATAAGATGATGAAACAACGAACGTCTATATTTTCTCTTTTGCTCGGTATTCTGCTATCCACCAATGGGTATGCGCAAAAAGGAATCATGCGTCTGACTCAACAGACATTGATGCACGAGGTCCGCGAAACGCCTTCGCCCCTGAACGGACAGCATATTACTGTCAATCCCCCACGTTTTATGTGGCCGGATAAGTTCCC